>WUUC01067021.1_pt1 | contig 18545 bp, 18 predicted proteins | sample 6278441 | NCBI WGS metagenome assembly WUUC01 (sample SAMN13675441, study PRJNA597444) | soil metagenome | isolation source: soil | place: USA: Washington | collected 2017-10 | reverse complement strand
GCACCACCCCGCCGCCGACGATCACCGGGCGCCCGCGCAGCCGCGGGTCGTCGCGCTGCTCGACCGAGGCATAGAACGAGTCCAGGTCGGCGTGCAGGATCGACGGCTCGGTCACTCACAGAGAATCGCACAAGTGTTCGATTAATGGTAGACGAAACGCCTACTCGATCACTTCTCCCTTGCTTGGCACCGAGGCGTAGGCGCGAACCGGAAACGTCCCGAACTCGACAATCCGCGGCGGCGCGGCGGTGAACCGGGCACCCGTCGGAGGCAGTTGGCCCAGGCCCGTGAGGTGCTCGACGACGGGGATGCCAGCCGCTAGCAGCACCGAATGCGCCGGCCGTCCGAGGTCGTCGAGGTCGTCGATGTTGACCGAGTCGATTCCGACCAGCCGGGCGCCGTGCTCGACCAGCCAGCGCGCGGCGGCTTCGGTGAGGTGCGGCGCGTCGCGGGCGTAGCCCGGCGTGCCCCAGTGCCGGTCACCGCCGGTGTGCAGCAACACGGCCTGGCCGCGTGCCTCGATGGCAGCCAGCGCGGCGACGTCGACGGCTCGGCCGACGCTGCCAGTGACCCGGACGACGGTCGCCGGCAGGTCGGCCAGCGCGGTCAGCGGCAGGCCCGCCAGGTCGGCGCCGTCGCGATAACGGTGATAGGGGCTGTCGAGGTAGGTGCCGGTGTTGCCGATCATGCTGATCCGGTCGAACGCGAACTCGGCTCCGTCGGTGTACACCGCTCGGGACTGCTCGCGGGTCAGGTGCAGAGTCAGCTCGGGTCCTGGAATGCCCGGATAGGTGGTCATGCCGGCGACGATCAGGTGGCTCAGCTCGACCAGCGTCCGGCCCGCGGTGTCGGGCAGCGGCTGCGCCGAGGTGTCGCTCGGGCCGCCGCGGGTGCCTTTGTGCGCCTCGAGAAACAGCCGCAGCGCGGTCAGCTCGACCCGCTCGGCCATCAGCAGGCCCAGCGAGGCGAGGAACAGCTCGGCGACCTTCTGCTCGGTGGCGTCCGGGGCGTCGACGTCGACCCGGAACCGGTCGGCTCGCAGGCTGCCGCCATTGCTGAAGGTGACCGTCGCGTCGAACTCGGCCCGGTACTGAGCTGCTGACATTGCCTCATCCTGCTCGGTGTCGGCCGCTGGCCAGCGATCAGCCATGTCGACCAGGGTGAATTCCCGGCGTCGGACGTGTCAGGCGAGCGCGGCCAGCACCTGGCGCACCTCGTCATCGGTGGTGGCCAGCGCGGGCTCGGACAGCCGGAATCGCTCCAGCCGGATGGCGACCAGATGCCGGGCCAGGTAGAAGCGCGCCCGCAGCTCGTCGCCGGCGGTGGCGGGCAGCTGACCATAGCTGGCGAAGAACGCCGCCTGCTCGGCGCCGTGCCGTTGGCTCGCGCGGTAGATCGTCCAGTCGGCCAGCGGATCGCCCCACCAGCCCCGGTCCGAGTCCACCACGCCGGTGATCCTCGGCTGCGTGGCGGCCGGGTCGAGCAAGACGTTGACGGTCCACAGATCACCGTGCAGCAGCCGCGGCTCGGTGATCTCATCGAGCACGGCGTGGTGCTGGGCCGCCGCGTCGGCCAGTCGGCGCGCGTCCTCGGCGTCCAGGCCGGCGTCGCGCAGGTCGGCCGCCGCGTCGGTGAAGTAGCCGGTCAGCGCCTGGCTCCAGGTGTCATAGGCCGGGCCGGCGACCGGGCCGAACCGCACGCCCCGCACATCGTGGATGGTTCGGGCGATGCCGCCGAGCTGGCCGTAGAAGCCCGCCCACGCCGGCCGCGGATAGCCGCCGAGCCCGTCCGGCGCCGGCACCCCGTCCAGCAGGGTCTGAAACTCGTAGTCCCGGCCGAGCAGTTGGTGGGTGAAGTCGACCGCCAGGGTGCGCGGCAGCAGCTCGCCCAAGCCGGCGAGATAGGGGACGGTGGCGTGCTCGTTGCGCATCAGCGCGTGCTCGATGCGAAACTGCCGGGCCGGCTCCGGCGCGATCCGCAGGATGACCGGCCGCTGACCGTCGAGCTCCACCCGGTAGGTGTTGTTGTAGGCGCCGAGGCCGAGCTCGGTGGCCGAATCGACGCGGGCGCCGGCTCCGAACGCTCGCCGGCACATCGCTTGGAGCTGTCCGGCGCTCACTGATTCCTGAAAGGCGCCCGCCGCGCGCTCGATCGGCCGAAACTCCACATGTCTCCTTATGGCCTCAACCCTTGATATCTCCGTCCGGAGCAGACTAGAAAATCTCTCACGATGTATTTATTCGGCGTCAGCGGGTTCCTACCCCCACGTGTGAAGAGGAGTCGTACGGCCGTCCGCGGAGAGCAGTTCCGAGCAGGGCGGTGAGTTCAAGAAAGCGCAGGACAGCACATGCACGGCAGCACGGGGCCTCGGTCATGACCGGCCTGGTCGTTCTCGGCGCCAATGCCAAGGTGGCCCAAGCCGCCGCGACCCTTCCGGTGACGCTCATCCACGTCCAGCAGCCGGGTGCCTCTCTGGCGACCGACCTCGCGGCCGAGTTCGAGAGCAGCGCCGCCACCGTCTTCACCGTGGACTACTCCCACACCGACGCCTTCACGGCGTTCATCGACGAGGTGCTCGCGCCGCTGTCACCGCTGGCGGTGGTGTCGCTCACCGAGCCCGGGCTTGAGCCGGCAGCCGCGGCCACCGAGCGGCTGGGAACTCCGGGCACGCCGCCGAGGGTCGTGCAGGCCATCCGCAACAAGCTCCTCATGCGCCGGATCCTCGAGGAGAAGGCCCCGCACCTGAATCCGGCCTTCGCCGCGGGCGATGACCCGGACGGCATCGCCCGGCTGTTCGCCGAGCACTGCCCGGTCATCGCCAAGCCGGTCGACGGCAGCGGCAGCAGCGAGGTGGCGCTGCTGGCCCAGCCAGCCGACCTGCCGCCGCACCGGCGCACCGCCGCGACGCTGCTCGAGCAGTTCGTCGGCGGGCTGGAGGTCAGCGTCGAGTCGCTGTCCTGCGCCGGGCGCCGCACCACGATGGGCATCGCCGAAAAGGGGACGACCGCCACCGGGTTCGTCGAACTGAGCCATGTCATGCCCGCCCCGTCGCTGACCGAGCGGCAGCGGCAGTCGGTCGAGCGGGCCGTCGCCGAGGTGCTCGACGCGCTCGGCCTGACCGACGGCCCCAGCCACACCGAACTCAAGATCGACGGTGACCGGGTCACCGTGATCGAGACCCACAACCGGATGGGCGGCGACGGCATAGCCGATCTGGTCCAGCTCACCACCGGCGTGGACTGGCGACGCTCGGCCCTCGGCTGGGCGGTCGGCGGCGGCGCCCCGCGGACGGCGGCCACCGCGCCCGCCGCCGCAACCGTGTTCTTCACCGCCCCACCCGGGCAGGTGAGCGCCGTGGCCAGCCAACCCACCCTGGCGCACGGCACCATCGTCGACTGGGCGATCTCGGTCCAGATCGGCGAGACGGTGAAGCCGCTGCAGAGCTCCCTGGAGCGATTGGGCTTCGCCGTCCTGACAGCAGACAGCGCCGAACAGTGCGCGCTGGCCGTCGCGGAGCTGACCGCTCTGCCGATCGTCACCACCCAGCCGGCGCGCTAACTCCGAAGTCCGGCGGATTCCGGGCCGGCGTTCCGCCGGCTCCGGGAGCCACCCGCACCGCCAGCCCTACGACCCTCCAGAGGACGACATGCTCGTTGACAACGCCCCGATCGCTTATGACTTTCACGGCGACACGCCGTTCACGGTCCCGTTCGCCGAGATCCGTCCCGAGGACATCCATATCTACCTCGACCTCGACACCAAGGTCGGCAAGAACACCTGCGGGCAGAAGTGCACCCACTGCTGGTTCGTCAACTACGAGAAGGTCTACAACAAGTCCTTCGAGATGGCCGAGGGCCCGTTGATCAAGGCCGGCCTGGAGGCGCAGGGGTACCGGGTCTATCCGCGCTACGTCGACAGCTTCGCCTACGACGGCGAGTTCATGCGGATGTACGGCCCGGCCAACAACCGCGAGTTCCGGCAGGAGTCTGACCACAAGCCGACCGAGACCATGGAGAAGGGCGACGCCTGGACCAGCGGCCGGCCGTTGCTGGCCGACAACTACGTCGAGCTGCTCGACCTGGCGCGCGAGAGCGGCTACGGAACGATCTCGATCACCTACCACGGCGTGATCGACGAGAACCTCGCCGTGATCGATGACGGCAGCTACCCGATCAAGGGCGTGTTCAGCGGCGCGGACACCGAGAAGGTGGTGGCCCGCATCCAGCGCTACAACCGGCAGCGGCGGCTGGCGTCCCAGCGCACCGGCGAGCCGGCCGGGGAGTTCCGGATCAATATCGGCGTCACGGTCGGCACGCACAACCACGGCCGCGAGTCACTGGTCCGCTACGCCCACTACTTCAACTCACTCGGCGTCGACACGGTGCGGTTCAACAACTTCTCCGACCACGGCGGACGGCACCCGCACCTGCAGCTGAGCTATCCGGAGATCGAGCAGGCCTACCGTGACCTGAAGTGGTTGCACGACAACGTGAAACTGCGTTTTCAGCTCGCGGTCAGCGAGGACTTCGGCACGTTCGGCATCAAGGCGATGGGCTTTCCCGGCCATGTGGGATGGTGCCGGGCCGGCCGCCAGCTGTTCGCGGCCATCCCCACCGAAGAGCAGGTGCTGTCCGAATCCGACGCCGAGCGCGTGGAGAAGATCGGTGACATCGTCGGCTGCGTCAACACCTTCGAGCCGCATCTGGGCATCCTGGTGCGCACGCTGAGCGGGCCGGACCGGCAGGTCAGCTACAGCGCGCAGTTCGACCACCAGGCGATCAACGACTTCACTGACAAGCGGCTGGCCGGCACCTACAAGGACGGCTGCTTCGCCCGCGAGCTGTCCGCGGAGGTCGGGCTGGTGTCCCGGGTTCCCGAGCGCCGCCGGCTGCCCGTCCTGCAGAGCCGCTGAGAGGACCGCCCCCGATGCCTTCGGTCCTGATCTTCGCCAAGACGCCCTACGCCAAGACCCCGTATGACCAGTGGCTGGCAGGCTCGGGCGTCGAGCCCGTTCTCCTGACCACCAGCGAGTACGCCCCGGGCTATGCCCACCTGCCGCACGTGCACGCCTTCGACGACTACGACACCAACCAACTGGTCGACAAGACCGCACTGCAGCTGGCCCGACGCCACCGGGTCGAGGCCGTGTTCGCCCGGGCCGAGGCAGACGTGGTGCGCGCCGCGCAGTTGCGCGAGCTGCTGGGCCTGCCCGGCCAGCACACCGCGAGCGCGCTGGCCTTTCGGAACAAGGTGCTGATGAAGGATCACCTGGCCGGCGGGCCGGTGGAGATCCCGGCCTACAGCGTGCTGGACTCGACGTACACGGCGCTGGAGTTCATCGAGCAGCACGGTTACCCGGTGGTGATCAAGCCGGTGTCGGAGTCGGGCTCGCTCGGCGCCAACATCATCAACGACGAGGCCGACCTCGATCACTACCTCAGCCATCCGTGGCGGGGAGTCAGCCAGATCGAGAAGTTCATCGAGGGGCCGATGTTCCACATCGACGGCCTGGTGATCGGTGGCGAGGTGGCCTTCATCCACGCGTTCCGCTACGTCAACGACTGCCTGGCGTTTCGCAACAACGACTGGCTGGCCCACCACTCGCTGGCGCCGGGGGACCCGCTGTGCGAGCGGCTGGTGGCGGCCACCAGGTCCGTGCTGGCGCAGCTTCCCACCCCCCGCAACACCGCCTTCCACACCGAGCTCTGGCTCACCCCCGATGACCGGGTGGTGTTCTGCGAGATCGCCAGCCGGACCGGCGGCGGCATGATCCCCCCGATGGTCAGGTACTGCTTCGGCATCGAGCTGGACAAGGAGTGGCTCTACGCCGAGTGCGGCCTGCCCAACACGCTTCCGACGCCTGCGTACCGCCCGGGCGGCGGACTGCTGATCCCGCCGTCGCGTGGCCTGCTGGAGTACCTGCCGGTCGGCGGCGAGCCGGACTGCGTCCGGGAGGTGAGCATGGCGGGAAGTTCGGGCCAGGTGTATCAGGGAGGGGTCAAGTCGGGTCTTTACCTTGCGGGATACGTCGTTGCCGGGGAGACCGAAGACGACGTAGCCGCGAACATGGAGACCGTGGCCACCTGGTTCAACGAACAGGCCAGATGGGTGCCGGTCGGAGCCTGAGCTTCAGGCCCATGTTGACCTCTTGGCCGACATAAGCACGAAGCGGAGACAGTAGTGATCGACCGGCAGCCCTCATTCGAAACCCGGCTGGTGCGCGCGGGTTGGGAGCCCCACCTGGAGAACGGCTACCTCAACCCGCCGATCTACCGCAGCTCGACCGTCCTGTACTCCGACGTCGCCAGCATGGAGCAGTCGCAGGCCGACCCGCTGCGGCGAGAGCTGCCGGCGTACGGGCGCTTCGGCACCCCCACCGGACGGGCCTTCGAGCTGGCGCTGACCGAGCTCGAGGGCGGTTACGCCTCGGTGGTGACCTGCTCCGGGCTGGCCGCCGTCACAACCGCGCTGATGGCCTTCGTCAAGGCCGGGGACCACATCCTGGTGAGCGACTCGGTCTACACCTCCAGCCGGCGGTTCTGCGACTCGCTCGCCGCCTTCGGGATCGAGACCGAGTACTACGACCCGCGCATCGGTGACGGGATCGCCGACCTGCTGCGGCCCAACACCCGCCTGGTGTACCTGGAGTCGCCCGGGTCGACGACCTTCGAGGTGCAGGACATCCCGGCGATCACCAGCGTGTGCCGGGCCAGGGGCGTCGTCACCATCGTCGACAACACCTGGGCCACCCCGGTGTTCTGCCGCCCGCTGGAGCTGGGGGCCGACGTGGTGGTGCACTCGGCGACCAAGTACCTCACCGGTCACGCCGACAGCATCCTCGGCGCGATCGTCTGCACCGAGGACACCTACGCGCCGGTCCGCAGCGCCGCGATCCGGCTGGGCCAGACCGCCGGCGCCGACGACGTCTACATGGGTCTGCGCGGCATCCGCACGCTGGGCGTCCGGTTGCGCCAGCACCACCAGCAGGCGCTGGAGCTGGCCGGCTGGCTGCAGGAGCAGGACGAGGTCAGCCGGGTGCTCTACCCGGCGCTGCCCGGCGACCCCGGGCACGAGCTGTGGCGCCGGGACTTCTCAGGCGCCGCCGGGCTGTTCAGCATCGTGCTGAACCCCTGGTACGGCAAGGCCGAGGTGGACGCGATGCTGGAGCGGCTGCGGCTGTTCGGGCTCGGGCACAGCTGGGGCGGGTACGAGAGCCTGATCGTGCCGGCGGACCCGGCCGCGCACCGGCTGCCCGGGTCCTGGGATGAGCCCGGCATCGTGCTGCGGGTGCACGTCGGGCTCGAGGACGTCGAGGACCTCAAGCGGGACCTGGCGGCCGGGCTTGAGCAGCTGTCTCAGGACTGCTGCTCTGAGCTAGCAGCGGTCTGAGCTAGCACCGGTCTGAGCACCACCGCGGTCAGCACCCCGGCCGCGGTGGTGACGGCGCCGAAGTAGAGCCAGCCGTTCGGCGTCGGGAACAGCAGGGTGGTGATCAGCCACGGCCCGACGATGGACTGCATCGAGTTGCCGAGTTGGAAGGTCGACAGGTACGCCGTCCGCTGGTGCGGGTCGGCCAGGTCGTAGGAGATCGTCCAGCTGCTGCCGGCTTGCCAGAGCTCGGCGAACGTCAGCAGCAGGACGCCGACCGTCGCCAGCGCGAGGACCGCCCAGACCCGTTCGGTGAGGCTCGCGAGCTGGCTGGCGACGCCGAAGCCGGCCAGCGCCAGCCCGGCCCACAGTGCCGCGCGCACCGCGCCGCGCAGGGTCTGGCTGGCTCTGGCGAACCGGGCCTGCAGCAGCACCGCCAGCACGGTGTTGGCGGTGATGAGCACGCCGACGTACACCGCCGGCAGGGTGGTGTGCTCGGTGTACCAGAGGGGCAGCGCGATGGCCAGCACGGTCATGTGGATGACCAGGACGCCGTTGAGGGCGGCGGCGGCCAAGTAGCGGGCGTCGGCGACCAGCCGTAACTTGCGCCTGGCCACCCCGGCGGGGCCGGCGGTGACCCGGTGGATGCCGATCCGCCGCATCAGGACGGCGACGACGAAGTAGGACAGCGCGTTGCCGCCGATCAGCACCAGAAACGCGGCCCGGGACCCGGTGCCGATGGAGACGGTGGCGACCACCGCGCCGAGGCCGAACCCGATGTTGCGCACGGCCCGGATCTTGGCCAGCGTGTCGACCCGGTCGGCGGCCGGCACCGACGAGCTGACCACGGCCTGGTGCACCGGCGGGATGGTGGCGTCGGTCAGGCCGATGAACGCCGCGGTGAGGGCGAACAGCGGAAAGCCGGTGACGAAGCAGAACACCGTGTAACAGATGCCGCGCAGCACCTGCATGCCGATCAGCACCTTGCCCGCGGGTACCCGGTCGGCCAGCATGCCGACCGGGACGCCGCCGAGCAGGCCGACGATGCCGCCGATGGACAGGCCCGCGCCGACCTGGGCCGGGGACAGGCCCACCACGGTGACGAAGTACAGCGCCGAGCCGGTGAGGTACATGCCGGAGCCGATGGCGTCGACCAGTGCCACCAACGACAGCTGGCGGCCGGCCTTGGACGCCGGGATCAGCTGGCCGTGCAGCGCGCGTGCCGCCCAGTGCCGGCTGGGGGCCGACGGGCTGCCGGTGGCGCCGAGGCTCATGGCGTGGTCAGGATGGCGATCGCGCCGGCGGCCCGGTCAGCGTCCTGCGCGGCCTGCGCGGCGTCTGCCGACCGCAGGACCAGGTAGCCGACCCGGTCCCAGGACGACCGGACCTGCCCGACCCGGTCACCGGGCTGAGCGGTGATCTTGACCCGCTGGACGCCGGGCATCGTCGCGGCCGCATCGGCGCCGGTCACCTCGGTCACCGTTCCCGGCGTGGTGGTCAGAAACCGGACGGTGGCGCCGTAGGGCGGCACGGCGGGCAGTTGCGGATCCTCGCCGAGCATCAGCGTCAGGTAAGCCGCCACGAAGGACCGGTCATAGGCCAGCGAGATCAGCGTGGCGATCTCATCGCCGGGCACCCGAGCGGCGCATTCGACCAGGGTCGGGCCGTGCTCGTCGACGATCCACTCGCAGTGCAGCACCCCGGTGTCGAAGCCTGCGGCGGTGAACAGCCGGGTGGTGGCCTCGACCAGCTGGTCGAAGTCGGCGTCGGTGCGCGCCCCGGGCACGGTGTGGCCGAGCTCGACAGGGTATTCGCCCGGCACCAGCTGCTTGGCGGTCACGTTGGCGAAGCACCGGCGGCCTTGGCGGACCAGCATCTCGACGCTGTACTCCGGCCCGGACACCGCCTCCTCGACGATCACCTCGGACCGGATTCCGGCCGCCGGAACCAGCATCGTCTCGTCGACCGCGCCGGCGTGCTCGAAGGCGGCGGCCGCCTCACCGGTGTGCGGATGGACGAACCGGACGCCCAGGCTGGCCTGGCGCGCGGTCGGCTTCACCACGCACCGCACGCCCACCTCGTCGACGAAGGCGGCGGCTTCGGCGGGGTTGGACACCACCGCGAACCGAGGGTTGCGCAGCCCCGCGGCGGCGGCCGTCTGGCGTTGCCGGGCCTTGTTCCGAAAGACCGCGGCGGCGCCTGGGGTCGCGCCCGGCAGACCGAGCAGGTGAGCCAGCCGGGCGGCCGGCTCGACCGCGTACTCGCTGCCCGGCAGCACCGCCCGGGCGGAGCGCAAACTCGGCTCGGCCGCGACCAGAGCGTCGACGTTGTCCAACTCCTGGTACTCGGTGAGCAGCAGGCGGCCGACCAGCGGGTTCGCGTCGGTCGCCTTGGCGACCTCACGGTTGGCGGCGACCACCGGATCTTCGATCACCACGACGCTGCCTGGTGGCAGCCGGTCGGTCAGCGGCTCCAGCAGGGTCCGGCTGTAGCCGACCACGATGACGGCGCCGGGCGCTGTGGTCGACAGGTCCAACCCGGTCATGATCGCGGCTCGGCCGGGGTGGTTCGGATCTCGGCCGAGAGCGCGTGGGGCAACACTCATTCTCCTGGGCTACTCGACCACCACAAGCCAAATGGATGCCAGCAATCCTAACCAGCGGCGATCTGTGGCGAAAGGGCTGCGACTGGCTTTGCCGGGTGGTTTCGGCGTGGCTCGGTGGGCGGGTTCAGCGTGGCTCGGCGGGCGGTTCTTCGTCGCTGCCGATGCCGCGCTGCACCCAGGCGACGTCGTGCCAGCGGCCGTGCTTCCAGCCGACCCGCCGGTAGATTCCGGCGGACTCAAAGCCCAGCGCGCGGTGCAGGCCCTCGCTCGCGTCGTTAGGCAGGGTCATGCCGGCCAGCAGCATCCGGTAGCCGCGTTCGGCCAGCCGGGCTAACAGCGCCTCGTACAGGGCGCGGCCGGCGCCGCTGCGGCGCAGGCCGAGCTCGAGGTAGACGCTGACCCCGCAGGACCACCGGTAGCCGGCCCGTGGGCTGAACGGGCCGCCGTAGGCGTAGCCGACCACCCGGCCGCCGTCGGTCGCCACTTTGGTCTGCTCCTCGCTCGCGCCTCGCTGCGATGCTCGGCCAGCCTCCAGGACCAACCAGGCGTGCGTGCTGAGGGCGCTGGCGATGCGCTCGGCCATCTCGGCCTCCGACGGTGGGTCGGCCTCGAGCGAGATGGCCGTGTCGGTGACGTAGGGGCGGTAGATCGCCGCGCAGGCCGCGGCGTCGCTTTCGCGGGCGTCCCTGATGAGGGCGTCCCTAATGAGGGGTTCGCCGGTCATGGGGCGAGCGTAATGGGCTTTCCCGGCGCCATGAGCGAGTGACGAACTGACAAGCCGCGCTCGCGCCTGCCGGAAGAGCAGTCCCTGCGGCTGTGAACCAGCAAGCCGCCCCGATCATGACCGGGCTCTGTGGGAGCGTTGCCCCTGTGTCAGGGACATGGACCGGTTCACCGCTGAAGGTGAGTACGGCCGCTGCCGACGGCTGCGCCACTGCGTCGACATCGGCAGGCTTTTCGTGGGCAACGGTTCTCATCGTGACCACCGTCGGTCTGGTCCTTTGGTGGATCACGCAACGCGCGCGCATGGCTCCTGCGCATCCCAACCCTGTCGTCAGGCGCATCGGCGGAATGCTGCAGAGGTTCGCCACGCTGAGCCTTATCGGTGGCGCGGTCAGTTACGCCGTTGGGCTCACCCAACGGGACCGGTGCGGTCAGCTGACTGGCCTGGGTATCGACCTCTCAATGTGGCTACTGCTGGCAAGCGCGGTTCTACTCACTTTCGGCCTGGCCATGACCACGACGAGCGAGTGGGCGGCGATCTTGGCGGTAGCCACACTCGACCTCGGGTTAGCGACGCTGATGGCCGTGGTTTCCCCGACTTCGCACCGCAGGCAGCTCATCACACTGTTGGTCGTTCACGGAATCTGCACGGCAGTGGCAGGGTGGTGGTCCTGGCGAGTCCATCGCGGAACGCCTTTGGTTCGCGCACGCGGCTCCGAGGCAGGTCGCACACTAGCTGCCGGATGGATCGTCGTTGTTGTGCTGGCGATCGGTCTGTCCGACGAGCAAGCCTCTGTCCGTGGCTCGGCCGATACCTACTTCCTCGCACTCTTCGTCGTCACAGCGATCAGCATCGTGATGGGCGCCGGTTACACGAAATACGTCGAAGCCCGAGAGTCCCTCGCTCCTGATGAACATTCAACGTTCACCAGGACCTGGCGGCAAGCGCGAACGTTTGCCGACTGGAGCACTCGCTATAGCGAATGGTGCTGATAAGCACTCGTCAGGAAGGCGGCACCGATGCGAGCCACTGTTCCCGGGTGATCGCGTACTCCACCTCGCCATGCTCGGCTCCGGAGATCGGCTCGTCCACGTCGCCGTGGAAGGTGCGCACGTGCCGCAGCCCGACCGAGGACATGGTCGCCCGGGAGGCTTCGTTGACCGCCATCGTCTCGGCGAAGATCCGGTGCAGCCCCAGGTCTTCGAAGCCGTGCCGGAGCAGCTCGCGAGCGCCGTCGCTGGCCAATCCCTGCCGCCAGTACCGCCGCAGCAGCCGGTAGCCCAACTCGGCCTGGCCCTCGACCGGCCCCTGGTCGGCGCGCTGCGGCGGTTCGAGGATCCACCAGCCGACGAACTGTCCCTGGGCGAAGCCAACCCAGAACCCCAGCCCCGGCACCGGCTCGGCCGCGGCAAGCCGAATGCGGTGGTAGCGCTCCACCTCATCGCGGGTGCGGGCCGTGCCGTTGCCGAGATAGCGCATCACCTCGGGATCGGAGTCCAGCTCGACCTCGTAGTCCAGGTGCTCCTCGGCCAGCGGCACGAGGGTGAGCCGGCTGGTGCGCAACCTTGCTTGGCTGGTCATCGGTGCGCAATCACCAACGATCCCAGTGCAAAACCTCGTCGACCGGCTGACGCGCAGCCGGCCGGAAGTCGGCGCCGGTGTAATACGCGGTCGGGATCAGCGCGGCCTGGCGGATGCCGTCAGGCAGGCCAAGGATGGCCGCGACCTCGTCCTCGTAGGCAAGGTGCAGGGTCGTCCAGGCGGTGCCGAGCCCGCGGGCCCGAGCGGCCAGCATGAAGCTCCAGACGGCGGGAAGCAGCGATCCCCAGAGCCCGGCCTGATTGCCGGCGGGCAGCGTTTCCACCTGCAGGCACGGCAGCACCAGCACCGGCACCTCAGCCATGTGCTCGGCCAGATAGGCGACGCTGCTACCCACCCGCTGTTGCACCGGCGCTCGTGCTGAATCTTCGGCGAACAACTTGCCGGCCGCACCCGAGGATGCGAGGTACTGCTCGGTGGAGCGGCGGTAGACCTCGCCGATGGCGCGCCGCTGCTCGGCGTCGGTCACCACGATCCAGTGCCAGCCCTGCTTGTTCGAACCGGACGGCGCCTGCAGCGCCACCTGCAGGCAGTCGCGGATGAGAACTTCGGGAACCGGCCGGGTCAGGTCCAGCCGCTTGCGCACAGTCCGGGTGGTGGTCAGCAGCTCGTCCGGGTTCAGCGGGATTGTGAAGGCCATGGCTGAATTCTGGCAAAGCGAGCTAACGCTCGACGCGTTGACCCGTCGTGTTTGGGGCCGGAGAGCCGATCGCCTCGCGATTCCAAGGTTACGTCAAACACCATGGCATGTACCTTCTGGACTGACTGACTCCAGCCACACGCCTTGGGCACCACCTCCCGGCATGTCGGTCGACTTAAGGTGGTAAGCACCTGCCGGCCCAGAGATAACCAGGCTTCTTGCTCCTTTGGGCCCTGTGACGTTCACAGCTCCGCTGACACTGATGGTGACCGTGCCTTGCCCGTACGCACCTATCGTAATCGTGGCCGGTGCTAGGCAAATGATGTCGTACTCGACTGAGGTTCCGAGGCGTGTCGGCGGTTTCGTCGGCACGGGGGAAGGAATGCGCGTAAGCGTGCTCGGCGCACGCCGTGAGGGAGTTTGAACAGGGGGCGGAATTGGGGTGATCTGAATCGGAGGTAAGATTTGGGTGGTTATAGGAGCTGGCACCGTAGGCAGCGCAGGAAGGGGCGCGCTGGTCGGAGTTGGGATGGTCGCGACAGTTGTCTGCGGCCGCGGGACGGGTTTCTCATCCTTTAGGCCTGACATTTTGCGCAGCGCGCTAAGACAGGACTGGATATCGTTCGGGCCGCCGGACGGGCCGTAGGCGTCGAGGAAGTAACCGAGGGCGTCTTCAAAAGTGACGGCCTTGGGGACGAGTTCATCATTGATTAGAAGCAGCACGCATCCGCCGAAGTCATGGGGTACGCACGGAGATAATCCACCGTTTACGCAGATCTCGCGCCGCTGGTCGTAGCTGCTACCAACGACGGTCTTGTTTACGGTGAAATTTGCGCTCCCGCCATTTATCCAGTGCCGCTCGTTAGAACATTTCATCGACCACTCGATATGCCAGCCGGACGGCACCTTGACCTTGTAGGAGGCGGCAAGGCCATGTCCGCCTTGCTTAAGAACGCCGCTACGGCCACGTATCTCAAAACCCTCCACTCTCGCCATTGGATTTCGGTACTTACCAGAGACATCAAAGCCGAAGCACGTTAAATCGCCCGTCACAGTGATATCGCGATTGTCATCCCACGGCCATGCACCTGATGTCGGCGGCATCATGATCGCTAGAACCATTCCGAGTGCAGCTAGTACCGCACCACCAAGCGCGAGCCGTCGCCCACCAAGCCTGCCCCGCTCAGACATCGAATCCCCGTTTCGCTAGGGCGCGGCCTGCGGCCCCGGTAGATGCGTAGTCTGCCTTACGGAGGCTCATTCCACTAAGCAGTGATCTTGTAGCTATAGGGCCTACCTATCCGATAACCGCAGCACGTCACGCAGGCATGTCCACAAGCGCACCCGAGACCCTGAAACCCCGCGTCGCCTACCGGTAGGCCATCCCGGTGCTGGGCGGTGATGATGTCGGCCTCGCCAACTGCTGGACATGAGCCGTCAGTCGGCGTGGAGCGTTGGCACGACATCGACGACCCCAAGGCTTCACCTGACGAGCCATCGCCCTACCAGTCGCAGCAACGCAACGTCTTATCGTGTACATACGAAGTACGTACATGAAAGGTTCAGCTATGACGACGGCTGCTCGGCTCAACTTTCGGGTGCGGCCGGATGTCGAGCGTCGGCTTCGGGCTGCGGCTGCGGCAACCGATCAGTCCATGACTGATTTCGTCATATCCGCAGCAGAGGCCCGCGCGGATGAGGTGCTCGCCTCTCACACCCTCGTTCCGGCGGACTACTTCGATCCGTTGCTCGCGGCCCTCGATGCGCCGGACACCCCCAATGAGGCGCTCCGCAGGGTGGTGCGGCGCCCACGCCGCGTGGAGCAGGTCTAGCCGTAGCTACCGTGGACTTCATTTCCGAGCCCCTCAACAATTCACGTCCTGAACTCGTTCGATAGCGGCAAGGAGCCGCTGGACCGCTGGCTGCGCCAGTCCGTCGGACGGGGCAACTCCAAGACACCGGCCGTACGTTCGTCTGGCACGCCGGCGACGGCGAGGTGGTCGCCTACTACACGCTCACCGGCCACGCTCTGCACCGTGACAGCCTCTCGAAGAAGCAGGCGAATTCGCTACCCGCCGAGGTGCCAGCCATCCTGCTGGCCAAGCTCGCTTTGGATGTCAGCCTGCGCGGGCAAGGCTTGGGCAGTAAACTACTGCTCGACGCGTTGACCCGTTGCGTTCGCGCCGGAGAGCTGGTCGCCTCGCGTTTTGTGTGGGTTGACGCAGTCGATGAGAGCGCAGCCGCCTTCTACGAGAAATACGGCTTCACCCGGATACCGGACACTGCGCCCGTCCGTCTACTGCGGCGGCTCAAGAGCATCGCCGCTGATCTCTCCGCAGACTAGCCTGACCTCCTATAGCGATGTGGCTTAGGAAATCTAACCGGCTTCAGTCCCCTGCGCGGCCCACAACTCTCGCAGCAAATCCCTCAGGACTTCCACGTCTTCCATGTCGCTCTCCTGCCGCACCTCGCGCTCAAGTGCCACGGTGAACCGGTCGACCTCCCGCGGGGTCAGCCAGAACGTGGGTCGTATGAGCTGGTCCACGTCACCCAGGTCTGCAGCGAGGGCATGGACATCGAGGGGATTGCCAACCGCGTCGTCGCGTTCGATGGTGACCCGATCGGTTTCACCCAGTCCAGCGGCTCGCGCATGGTCGACGAAGCGGTACAGGTCCCCGAACGTGACCGAATCATCGAGGTCGATGGAGATACGTAATCCCATGGGCACGATCCTGTCTGCTAAAGGGGCTTTCGGTTTAATGAGCACCTAGCGACGAATACCCATCGGTAGGAAACCAGACGATCGCTGAGTTAGTAGCGACTCAGCTAGTGCTGTGCGACCTCGATAGTTATTACCTCGGCTAGGGTGCCTGCTCACGAGGGCATGTCCACGAAGCGCGACAGGTGACCCTGGAACGCCACCGTCGCCTGCCCGGTCGGCCCGTTGCGGTGCTTGGCGATGATGATGTCGGCCTCGCCGGCCCGCGGTGACTCTCGCTCGTACATGTCCTCGCGGTGCACCAGCAGCACCACGTCGGCGTCCTGCTCGATCGAGCCGGACTCGCGCAGGTCCGACAGCATCGGCTTCTTGTCGGTCCGCTGCTCGGGCCCGCGGTTGAGCTGGGACAGCGCCACCACCGGCACCTCGAGCTCCTTGGCGATCAGCTTCATCGCCCGGGAGAACTCCGACACCTCCTGCTGCCGCGACTCCACCCGCTTGCCCGAGGTCATCAGCTGCATGTAGTCGATCACGATCAGCTTCAGGTCGTGGCGCTGCTTGAGCCGGCGCGACTTGGCCCGGATCTCCATCATGGTCAGGTTCGGCGAGTCGTCGATGAACAGCGGCGCCTCGGCCAGCTCAGAGGACCGCAGCGCGATCCTGCGCCAGTCCTCGTCCGACATCCGCCCGGACCGGATGTCGTTGAGCTTGACCCGCGCCTCGGCCGAGAACAGCCGCATCATGATGTCTTGCTTGGACATCTCCAGGGAGAAGATCACCGTCGCGGCGTGCTGCTTGATCGCCGCCGACCGGGCGAAGTCCATCGCCAGCGTCGACTTGCCCGAGCCCGGCCGGCCGGCCACCACGATCATCTGCCCCGGGTGCAGGCCATGGGTGATCTCGTCCAGGTGCTCGAACCCGGTCCGGATGCCGGTGCCCACCCCGCCGTTGGCGGTCATCCGGTCCATCTCGTCCAGGGTGCCCTCGAGCAGGTCCTCGATCCGGACGTAGTCCTCGGTGGTGCGCCGCTCAGTGACCTCATAGATCTCGGCCTGGGCCCGGTCGACCACGTCGTCGACGGTGCCGGCCATCCCCTCGCCGCTGGCCGCCCCGTAGCCCATCTGGACGATCCGGGTGCCGGCCTCGACCAGCCGTCGCAGGATCGAGCGCTCGGCCACGATCTCGGCGTAGTAGCCGGCGTTGGCCGCCGTCGGCACCCCCGAGATCAGGGTGTGCAGGTACGGGTGGCCGCCGATCCGGCCGATCACCCCGGTGCGGGTCAGCTCGGCGGCCACGGTGACCGCGTCGGCCGGCTCGCCGCGGCCGTACAGGTCCAGGATCGCGTCGTAGATCAGCTGGTGGGCTGGGCGGTAGAAGTCGCCGCCGCGCAGCACCTCGATCACGTCGGCGATGGCGTCCTTGGACAGCAGCATGCCGCCGAGTACGGACTGCTCAGCCTCGATGTCCTGCGGCGGCGTGCGGTCGAACTTTGGGCCGGAAGTCTCCGGATCACCCGCGATCGCACGCAGCCCTGGACCTGAAGTCACACCGTCACCCATCATCTGCCGCCCGTGCGGGCGGCTAGTCGGCCATGCCAGATTGGTACTCCAGCACTCCGACAGTTCGGCTGGCTCGCCCGTCACGCGCTGTCGCGCCGAGCCCGCGCTGACGTTAGAGAGCCTCGGACGGCAGGGCAATGTGCCCTGTGCACACACCTGTGGATGACGGTGTGGGCAACGCCGCCCGCAGTTGTTCACGAGTTGGGGACAGAGCTGTGAATAACTCAGCTGAAATAGCTGGACCCCGCCAGAATGCTGGGCTGCGTTGTACTCACCCTGTGGATGAAAAGTAATTTTAAAGAAGGTGAGCGCTCAGGCAACTGTGAGCGTCGGGTTTACTACTGGGCCGAACTGTGCTCATGCGGTAACGCCTCACTCACGCCTGGCTACCACATATCCACAGGCCACGCGACTCGATCTTCGAATCTGGACGGGCCGCCCATCCATCCGCGGTTCACACTGCCGCTACTGCCCGATCGGCCGGAGTCCAGCGCCGCAACCGGTTTCGGGCAGGCCGAAGACCCGGACCGCTGAACAGCGGATTCCGGGCAGGCCGAAGACCCGGACCGCTAAACCGCGGATTCCGGGTCTTCGGCAGGGCGTTATGCGGGTCGCGAAAACTCGCGACCTCAACCGGCTCGCGTCAGGCTCGACGCAGCTGGGCTACTTGTTCGCGGCGACGGTGACCGGAACGGTGGCCACCACGTCGGGGTGCAGCTCGATGGTGACGGTGTGCGCCCCGGTGGTCTTGATGTGCCCGGGCAGGTGCACCCGCTTCTTGTCCACCGTGGGGCCGCCTGCGGCCTTGACGGCGTTGGCGATGTCGGACTGGGTGATCGAGCCGAACAGCTTGCCAGCGTCGCCCGCGCGCGCCTTGAGCGTGACGGACAACCCCTCGAGCTGCGCCTTGATCTCCTTGGCGTGGTCCAGGCCGCGGATCTCCCGCGAGTCCTGGGCGCGCTTGATCTGGGTGATCTGCTTCTCCGCGCCCTTGCTCCAGTTGATCGCCGAGCCCCGCGGCACCAGGTAGTTGCGGCCATAGCCGTCGGCCACGTCGACGATGTCGCCGGGCACGCCGAGGCCCTCGACCTCACGAGTCAGGATGATTTTCATAGCCGTCCTGCCTTAGCGCGCGGTCGAGGTGTAGGGCAGCAGCGCCATCTCACGGGCGTTCTTGACCGCCTTGGCGATCTCGCGCTGCTGTTGGGTGCTGACGCCGGTCACCCGACGGGCACGGATCTTGCCCCGGTCGGAGATGAATTTGCGCAGCAGGGCGGTGTCCTTGTAGTCGATCGCCTCGATCCGCGAGGTCTTGAGCGGGTTCGACTTCT
>WUUC01164956.1_pt1 | contig 18559 bp, 11 predicted proteins | sample 6278441 | NCBI WGS metagenome assembly WUUC01 (sample SAMN13675441, study PRJNA597444) | soil metagenome | isolation source: soil | place: USA: Washington | collected 2017-10 | reverse complement strand
CCTGATGCGTGCCCGTCTCGAACGGCTCCCACTCCGCTGTCATAAGATTTGTTCGACAGTATAACCAGCAGCGCGCGCGCGTCCAAAGAAGGAGGGCGGCCAAACCGTTGTCAGCCGCCCCTTCTTTCATGCTTCAACTTTCAGACTTCGACGCCTATTTGCACTTCAACAGTGATCACGGTCCAAAAATGTATCCCATATACATACGCACACAACGCTTTTATTTTCACCACTTTGCAGACACCACGCCGACTCTGGTTTATAAAAAGCTGTCCGAGAAATCTAAAACCGTCCGAAAAGACCCGCTTACGGGGGTACTTGCTTAGATGGATTGACAGCACCGTGCCACTGCTGCAAACCGCGCGGAAGAAACTTCATATCGTAAAGATCGGAAGCCCCCAGACAAGGGCCAGACTCCACATTTATAACTGTTTGAGGTTAAGGCAAACCCAATTCGGTTTCCAAGTCACCTAAACTTGTGTTATTTCCATCATCAGCCACCTGCTGATAACGCCATTTAGCAGCATCGAGAATCTCATCACTATATTTGTGCGTTTCGTTTAATAGTTCTTGTAAAAACGAAGCCCACTCCAATCTATCTTCATCAACGACTCGCGCATAACGCAGAAACTGACTCCATGAATTCTCAATATTATGGTTTTGCTGTGGCCAAGTTAACGCAGTTTTCAGTAATCGGCGCGATTGCTCATCTGTAATCGGAAAGCGCGCGAATGCGAAAAGTGCAATTCCTGCGGCCACAAGTCTTCTATCTTCTGCATTTATTAAACCGAATAAGGTATCAGGATTAAAGCTATACCTTTCTAGCTTCTGATGAATTGTAACTGTCTCCTCGATATCCTCATCGGTAGGTGTTGCATTAGCAATATATACCCATAACATCGATGCGCCGATCCGTACTGTCTTATCCTCACTCGACAATTGTTTGCTTAATACCCAAATTTGATTAGGAGATAAGTTACTTAGTTGCTCATAAATAGTTTCTTCGTCGAGATATTCGCTATGTCCAATACATGAGAAAACTTGACTTGCTAAATATTCTATTCGTTGATCTACTGCATATAATTTTAGAAACAGAAATAAACACAGATCAGAAATTAAATCTTCTTTAGACGCGTTACATTTAGACAGAATTGTTTTTAATAATTCCTCCATCCTATTTATATAGTTATGGTATGGAGGCCATTCGAAATTATATAAGCCGAAAATCCAATTCCACCCATCAGAATTTGCTTTTAACTTCTCTTCAATTATATCCAATACTTGTTCAAATCTTTCTTCTGAGGGGATTTCCCTTCTGGGGTAAGGGACTCTGATATTATAGGCTGCAAGTAGTTGGTCAACACTAATTTCGAGTTGATTTGCTATTGGAATGAGCCCTGGCAGTATGTCACCAAGTCCGAATTGATATTCAAGTGCAGTAAGGAATCGATCAATCTGATCTTCTTTAGCACTGATTAGATACTCCTGTAATGCTTCTGCCACTTGCTCGGTTATATGCAGTTGTTGGTCCGCATCCAAATATGGCAGCAGCGAGACACACGACTCAGGGCCACTTTTTAATTGTTTTCTAATAGCTATTCGAAGCAGGGGCCATGGTGAGTCATAGGCCCACTCAAAGGTATCAGGTTCTATACTTGGCATTATCTGATGAAGGGCCCAAATATCATTAAGAAACCGTGTTACATTTGTAGCATTGGGTTTACCTAAGTTCCAATAGAGCTTCCATAATTGAGCCCTTAGCCAGATTATTAAATCAGGGTTATTTAATGCATCACTTACATCTTGTAATTTTCCTTCTGGAGCATCAGCTAGTTTCCTCATCCTTTCCAGTACTGTGAAATGAAAAGAGATTGAGTTTGTTTCCTTAGAACTAACTTCTATGTAATTAGGTCTACTTATATTGCTGTTTACAGCGTATCGTAAAGCAGCTATTAATTGATTTATAGGTTGGTCAAGGTTTGTAATGTTGAGTGGCACGCTCAAACCTTCATCCTGTTGTGAATGATAAAACATTCCTCGATTGGACCAAATGAATTCCCAATAAGTTTCAATCAATTCTGAAATTTGCTCTTCTGAAAGAATTATACTCTTTAAAAGCTCTTCAATATATTCGTACGAAATTCCTAGCCATATCATCAAATCATGTTTCCATGCTGGCCAAGTCGACTGCAAATGAGTAGCCAACCATTGGATATCTGGTTTAGTGCTGATTATGGTTGTCAAATCTATTGTTGGGGCACTATGACTTTGAAGCAAGTTGTCAACTTTTTCTTTGAATAATGGAGTTGCCCCAAAGAGTTGCCCATATATTAACAGAGCAGCAACTAATCTTGATTCAGGTAACGAGCGAAGATGCTCAGTCAAAATTGGGTATAAAATATCTCGTTTATCTTCGGGGGGCAATTTAGCTAAAAGGGTGGACAGGTTACGCTTTTGCTCGACACCTAACCCGAATTTCAGAATATTTAGACCTAGCTCAATAGCGTTATATTGAAGATCTCTATTAGTACCTAACGCTCCATCCGCTGCAACTTCTAAGGCTAGCCACTCGCCTCTACGGAGATAACGGTCAACACCTTCTCTATCAATTGGACGACAAACCAACTCAAGGATGTTACTTGCCTCACCACTATTATTCCTAGAAATCCTGCCGGCAGAAAATAAAGCAACATTGCGCCAATGTGCAGGTCGCCCAATGGCTTTAAGTCGTTCAAAGCGCTTCATTGTCTCAGCGGCAGTTTGTACCAAGTGAACAGCAGCAAAAAACTCTTGGATAGAGCGTAACTCAAATCCAAATAGGCTTGGCTCAGGCTCAACTATCATAACTAAGCGGTCTCTGGCCTCAGTTACAAGTTGGTCTAGTTTCTCATCTATAAATTCATCCGGTGAATACTTATCATTTCTGCGCAAAAAACTTCTGATAGCGGCCTTAAACTCATTCTCAGGCAAAAGCGACTGGATGTCTTGGCCCTCAGCCCGGCGATGTAGCACATATCCTAGATACGAATGTAAATCGAACAATATGGGTTCATCACTTTGTATAATTCCCTTGTCTTTACTTTTTTCTCTTCGAAAGATTGTGCTCCAATACTCATTAAACAAAGCTTCCCGCTGAGATGGCGGACGCCCACCATCTTTGATGATAAGAAGAATGATAGTAACTTGAAGTGGAGTAGTAAGAAGTTTAGAAAGGCTAGGATCATGCTGGCACTCGTTCAGGGTTCTAATTATTCGGGAAGCCTCTTCATCACGTCTCTGTTTTGCCTGTACCCACTTTGTAGCAAACTCATTTACTCGCATTTGGGATAAAGGAAGTAAGTCCAGATGCCAAAAGTGTTCCGGATCAAAATTGTCCTTGTATCCTGTTGGCCTCGATGTTGCTATTGCAACCAAATCTACCTTCAGAGTGTTCATGCGATTTAGAAAAGATTGAATACGTGCTAAAACGCGGCTTCGTATTTCAGGCGAAACAACTTCGTCTAAGCCATCCAGAATTAAGAGGCATGGTCTTCGCCGAAAGATCTTTTGGACATCTTCAGCAGAGATTTCTGTTACGGTAGCTCTTTCAATTGACAGAGCTAAATAATTTTCCAAGTTATCGGCTTTGGGTTTATCCGCCAGCCACTGAGCAAAATACTTGAGCACAATACGGAAAGGTATCCGCAATGTCTTAGGGGTATATTGGTGCGAAAAACCTAGCAAATTAGCTCTATGAACCTGAGCAATATACTGTCCAAGAGTTGATTTACCTTGTCCAGGGCCACCAATAAAAACAATCCTTGACCATACATCCCTAAGTAGAATTTGCATTGCAGAAAAACCGTCATCGGCACTTCTTGTACTATCGGGTTTCTGTAAGGCAACTCGCAAATTTGTTAAGCTTGTAGAAGGGTGCTGCAACTCAGGGGGTTGAGGGCCTTTGCGTACTTCGACACTCAAATCAATAAAAACTTTATGTAGTAATGTGCTACGTTCTGGATCGGTTTCACCAGCTTGATCTAATTCAGCATATTGATCATTTGTATATGAGGCAGCTAAATACTGATCTACAGTCTCTTGAAGTTCCGTACTTAGAACACTGCCATGTGCCTGCATTTCTTTTTCGCGTGCAGAAATCTGCTCTCTTAACTCGGCAATCTCGCTCTGGATCTTCGCTTTTCTTTTTGGATCATCTTCATACCTAAGTTGATCTTCATAGTTGCGTAACAATTCATAATCCTTTTCAAGATGTTCAGCTAAATCCTGTTTTCTCTTTGGCTGTGAGTTCATACTTCACTTACCTCGTACTTTCTGGATCAATCGTTCCCATACAGTCTCCAAATTCACACCACTCCCTAATAAGATCTCCCCTTCATAGGCTAGAAGCAAGGGGATTATAGGCAATGTGACTTTGATCTTATGCTTTATATCTAGTTCTGGAGCCTTTATGGCAGAAGCTATTTCCTTCTGTCCATGCAGCTCGATACCCTGTTGCTGCAAAGTAGCAACTTCCTGTCGAACAGCATCCAGTAGTTGCGTTAGTTCGTTTTCTTCTACCCGACCTTCGTCTAATGCGATCAGAACCGCCTCAACAGTTTCTAACTGGGTTTCATTTAGCCTCTGGGTAATGCTTTCGATCACAGCCCGTTCGCCTGAGTCATAGCGGAGGAGCAGGGCATGCTTCATATCAACAATGTTTTGGTTAAAAGTCTCTTGATCAGTAAGTAATATGTCTAATTTGCTATCCATTTGCTGCAACTTGGTGCCAATCTCAACTAAATCCGAAGGCCGTTTATTATCCGATCGGGATGTGTAATCAGTATATTCTTCATGGTAGCGCCTTGCGGATTGACGTAATTGATCTATCTCTCTGTTGTATCTAGCACGCCTACGGGGCTCATCCTCATAACGTAAAGCATCCTCATACTCTTTGAGCAGTTTTAGATCTTGGGTTATGTTATCTCTCAAATCTTGAAGCCGACGATCAGCACCTAAACTTGGAGCTACATTATTGTTCTGTGAGGCTTTATCTACAGCAGCGAATTCTTTGATGTCTTCATCTATTGGCTTTGAGCTCAAGGCCATCACCTCATTTCTTTTAGTTGTCGAGCTAGTTGAAGAACTGTAGTGTGATTTGAGAGGGGGTAATGATCGAAGCTTCCCTATGGTTACTTTAATAATAGAAGGTTGATCAGTAAGATGCCGGTACAACTCTTCATATCCTTCATTAGTAATAACATTGTAGTAGGTAAAGCTTCGAAGAATTATAGGAATATGTGCAGAATCTTGAGGAGAGAAGATTATAGGGATGAATTTAGTGTTTTTTGCTTCCCTCTCGTATAGTTCATAAGTTATTACTGCCCCTTCCCATTTAGCACCAAGCCCTTTCTCCACCTCATCTTCGCCTTTGAACCTCCTGTCATAGTTTTCGGTGCATACGACAAGCACAAAATCAGCTTTTTCGATTTGATTCACCATCCACCGAGGCCATCCTTCAGAAGGCGACATTTCATATTGATCTACATAACAGTCAATTCCATCAATTCGCAGTTTATTCGAGAGCGATAAGACCTTATCTTTATGTTCAGATGAGTCATGGCTATAACTTATGAAGACTTTAGGGGGGCGAGTAGATGCCGTCTTAGTCTCATCTGGTTGTAAATCTATTAGCTGCAGATCAGTTTTTTCTCTGGGTGTCTTTGTCATATCTGTAAACTCAATTGAGTCCTCAGGAGTATTAGGTTCCACTAAAGAGCTTTTCAAACTCCCTACCATTTCATTTATAGCGCTGAATATTTCTGGGTTAAATTTTTCTTGCAGGGATCTCATGCACTCATCGCAGAAATCTCCTGTTCTTAATGATTGTAATAAATCCCGCTTGTATAGTTTTTTGTCGAAGAAACAGGATCTTGTATCTTCATGAGTTTGTAAATCAGGGGCAACAAAAGATAATGAGTACCGGATAAAGTAGTAACAAAGATAATTGTTACGAGAGCTAACAAACTTCTCGTTATCCTTTAGGGTCACAACAGCTAGCCCTTCCGATGCCTCATGCGAACCGAAAAGGTTTGAATAGAGGTCGGAGTAAAGAGGCCCATTCAAAACACCAATAATGAAGGGGCGGAATCCTCGAGAATCTTGCCTATACCTCTGCAAGAATTCAAAAGTCTCTTTCGTGTAATATTCCCTCCTTCTAAATGGAAGGGCACACATTTTAAGGCGCGCCGGAGGAGTAGTGAATTGAAATTCACACTGAGCTACGTTAAGTAAATTGGTCGCCTTTATAATATCTTCATAAAGATCTTCACCAATGCTTAACACCTCAATTGAGTAAGGCATACTTTCGCTCTCTCCATCTTCTTAGCGAACGATCAAAAATGGATCATCATCTGCCATTATTTGATTGGAGGTTTCTACCCTGACACCATATTTATAATCACCAGAAGATACTGCCATGATCGGGCCTAACTGACCGATGTGGGACATTCCTATTACCGAACTTCTTGAAGGAATTACTGCTAGGAGGCTTACAGCAGTAAAGATATGTTGACCTTGTGGAAAAGGTGTTCCATGGTCAAAATAAACTGTCCAGCGCAACTGAGATAAATCAAGTTCTTCTGAAAACAGTTCCCACTCTACTGGTGACCCTATCGTAAGGATAGCTGGGTCTGGCGAAATGTGTATTTGGTGGGCAAAGTAACGTAACAATATTTTCATATGAGGCTTCTATATAGAGAAGGTAGAAGTATTCCTGAGAGGTTAATACTTTCTGTACAAGTATAATATACAGTCTTCCAGAATTACGGAAAAGGTTAAGAATTGCGATTGCTATTCTCCCAGCTAAAGGTCTTATCAAAATTGGACTCAGACAAAATAAGACTCTATTGAGAAGGATGAGCTAAATATACTTCACGTATTTCCCTACTACGCATCCCCACAATTTCCTATTAGCATAAGTTACCCTATGATTGTCTTGTATTATGTGCAGGCAATTTATTGGGCAAATCCAATTCATCATCAATCAAATACTCAACGGCCAAATTCGAAATCCTTGCGTACTTCAGTAGGGTTAGTAATGACGGAACACGCAGTCCACGCTCGTACTTTGAAACCTCCTCGCGGGTGAGGTGTTGTTCAAGCCCCAAGCGACGAATCATTTCATCTTGCGATAACTCTAAAGCAGTCCGAATGTAGGCTAGCTTCGTGGCTAGGCGCGCAGGCTTCTCGCGGGGCATACGTCCCATCAGGCTTTTCCTCCTGAAGAGACGCTTCCGAACACATTTTGCTTGCTATAGGGGCAAGATGCCCCTAAAATTGCGCTCTGTGATGATTTCGCCGGGAGTGATGTTTTCTTGTGTTCCCCGGCGACGGCCATCACAAGTGGTTCCGGGCCGTCCTACGCATGCGTTACAAGTCGTTAGCTAACCGCGGAAGAGGATAGCAGAAGCATCACATGGCGTCACCATTTAGGCTCAAGAGCGCAATGGGAGAATAGATACATGCAGCCAGATGAACAAAGCACTTCAAAGAATCGAAGGAGACGCTTCCGAGCAGTAAACTTGGATTTGTTCTATTACGAACGGTCAGGATCGCGTTATGACCTTCGCATCACGCCATTCGCGCTCATCCTCATGCTCACGGGTATGATCATCGGCTTCACGATACTTTATTTTGACGGGCGAAAACGAACCGCCCCAGATGTTCGCATCGTGACTCCACCTGCGACTCCGTACCCGACACAGAAAACCGCCATCCGGCAAGTCCCGCCCACACCACCCCCTACGGTAGTGAGGCAGCGCAGCTTGACACAACCTTCCCCGCGCGCACTTCCACCTTCTATCAGGAACAGCAATGAGCGATAACCGCAAACGTGTTGGCAAACGTCACGGAGCAAACTCTCAAGCCCCCAAATGGCCTGAAAAGGTGAAGTTATCTCGGGCGTGTAAGTCCCTTGGGGACTAGCTCCTCGAAGCTCAGCAATCTCGTAAGCAGTGGGAAGCTAAACCTTGAAGAAGATCCTCTTGACTGGCGGGTTCTGCTGGTCAAACATAGAGACGTCGAAAACTTATTACGCCCGCGTAATCGTGTTTAATCAAGGATGGGCTCTGATGAAGATAATTCCCCCGCTATCCAATTGCTTCATACCATACGTAAAAGTATTCAATCTCTCAAAGATAATGACCCCAACTTTTGCAGAGCAGAAGCTAATAAAACAGACACAAAAAACGCTAGGCCGGTTTCTCAGTTCATTCTTGTTAACCGGCTACGGTGATGAGCAGACCGTACATTCGCGCTTTTTCTACCCGCACGAAATAAAACATCACGATAAAAAAACGAAGTTAGTCGGAATGACTACTACTGATCCAGCCGGGCTTCCGTCTAAAAAGGAACCACTGGTGCTCGTGGCGCTACTAAGCCTATTGAAAGATAAAGATGATGGAACTGGCATTTATCCCGTAGTGCCATTTCCCACCGAAGAGGTTCATGAAATATTGGGGTGGGAAAATTCTGGCGAAACCGACTCAATCATAAATTCTGCCATCAGGAAGTATTTCAACATATCCTACATGAGGGCTGTTGACCTCAACTCCAATTTTGACGGGGCTATAGGTATCAACTGCAATGTATCTCATCTGGTCGTATCGCACATGTTTAGTAGTGAGTCAGAACTAGATCATAAAATGCTAGAAAACAACGTGGAAGATATGGATTGTATGGAGATCGGGTTTGCTCAGGAGATGATCGAAGAATTGAAAGCGAAACGGTTTCTAGGAATAGATTGGAATTCGGTAAACTTCTTGGAACAAGTTATCCCGAGGTAACTTTCTTTGGGTAGTTTAAGAGGTTGCGCTATTCATAATAGGTTGTTCAGTCTACTCAAAAAAATTTGAGATTTAAAGCGGGGTTTCAAACTAAATTTTTTAAAATAGGTGGTCATCGCCACACATTATTAGCTACGTTGCATTGCTTGAAGAGCTGTTCTCAATAAATATCAGGTATCTTGTTTTGCCTTTCTGTATTGCTCCTCAAAAATATCGGTAAGGCTTAATTGAGTTTCACCACTCGTAACCTCACTATTACTCAGTTGGCTTTGCCTCCACTCATCTGACAAGCTATTGAGTTCTTGGCGACTTCGATGTAGCTCAGCTAGTGTCACATCAAGATCATAAACAATCCTTGGAAGGTCGGAAACATAACGGTGTTTTCGGTGCCGCCCGGTAAATCGGCCCATACTCCACACTACCTTCTGTACAGCACTTGATGCCTGTATGGCTAATACTTCTAGGCAGATCGACTGGGGAGTGACGTCAACGAGGTCTGAGATTGCTCCCTTCCCTGATGTATCTGCTCCATTTGCGCCCACGTCGCCAAGTTCATCCAGTTGACCTATCGCTATCTTTCTTGCCGCTGCTAGGGTGCGAATACTACTTAGCAGCTCAGCGACCTTCGGCTCGTGCTGATAGTGGTAGATGGTTGATTTCTTCACACCGATCACTCTAGCAATTGCTAAAATAGACAATGGAAGAGCCGAGTTAGCACGAGCCTGAGCTAGGTAGAGGTTCAACCCATCTACTAACTTGTGATACTTGGATGGCCTACCAATCACATTTTCAGAACTTACCATCGCTGTTCCCCTTCAAACCCAAGAGGCAATTGAATACAGAAGAATCCCTCCCACCGCGAGGCGTGGGAGTTGAACTCACATAACATTTGGCAAATGCCGCTTGCCCGAGATTTCCCTCAGGTGCTAATAATGCGAGAGGCTAAACGTGTTACCCGCGCAACCTGCGAGATTGTAGATGTTGTGCTCATTGTTATCGCTTTGCGATCAGCGCATAGTATCGCTCTTGACCTTGAGCGAGTGAGGGCCGTGTACAGAAGGCGTTTATCGAGCAACGGATAATGACTACTATGATAAGCCACAATAACTACAGGATATTCGGATCCCTGAGAGCGGTGAACTGACATACAAAAGGCCAATCGTAGATTGCTGTTTTGGACGCCTTGCGTTTTTATGATGCGGTTATCATCAAGGCGCAAAGTTATCGTATCGGAGGTAATATCAATAACGACACCCAGCTCCCCATTCATCAACCCACGTTCAGCTATCGTGTAATCATTCTGTGTACAAACTACCCGGTCACCTATTCGCACGCGCTCGCCTCCCCCAATCCATGGGCCTACGCTAGATGTTCGATTGAGATCTTTTCTTAGCAGTGAGTTCAACTCGTTGACGCCCAACGGGCCTGTATTACGGGGAGACAAAATCTGAAGATCTCGACTGGGATTGAAGGCCGTCCGTTCCACCTTTCGAATTACCGACTTGTACTCTTCCTGAATAACACGCCTTACCGCACTAATAAAAGCTTCTTGGGCTCTTTGCGCATCTTCGGGAAGTTCGATAAAACTCCAGTCAATCTTTTCTGTCTCATCAAGTGGCTGATTCTTTAGGATGCGGTGTGCTTGGGAAATAATAGTACTTCCAGCGGACTGACGTTGTATTTCAGTGAGTTCTATAGTGGGCACTTTATTCGACGATATCAAATCTGAAAGGACCTGTCCGTGGTTGATAGGCGGGATCTGATTGCAGTCACCCACGAGCACCAGCCTGAAGCTATTGTCCGGCCTTATGTTACTGGCTAACCAAGACATCAATGCCAAATCAACCATTGAGGTTTCTTCAATTACCAAGATACCTGATTCAATCTGCCCACCCTGCCGCAAGCTACCTGGAGCCCCACCGAGTAGCTTATGAATTGTCATTGACTCTGCATAGCAGAGTTCAGCAGCACGCACAGCCGCCTTACCGGTCGGTGCTGCAATACGAAAATCGACCCCTAAGGCCCGCGCTGCCTTGCCAAGTGCTCTTAACGTATGGGTCTTACCTGTCCCGGGCCCCCCGGTAATAATAGAAACGCCACTCTCTAGGGCAGTCCACACAGCTTTCTTCTGACCTTCATTCACCCTTTCATTTTTGAGGATTTGCAGGATGTTACCCGCTGCTTTTTCTTCCAAGCTGAAACGTCTCTTCAATAGTTGGTTCATCAAATCTGCTACGGACCATTCCAACTGCAAAATATCCGGGCGAAATATCAGTCCTCTGGATCTGATTAGTTCGCAATAAATTGTGGAGCGAGCAATCGCGCGACCTATTTGCTTTCTTAAACCTGGTGCAAGATGAGAAGCAGCAGAGATCAATCGTGAACGTGCTACGGCGGAGTTTCCTCTGCGCAACTCTTCCGCATATGCGCATTGCACGGCTGCCTCCAACCTTTCGTCCGCGTCAGGGGCAATACCCATGTTCTGCGCGATAGCATCTGCCCGATGCCAGCCTATACCAGGAATCTCAAGTAATCTGTATGGGTCCCGACGTGCAATCAGATCTGCGACCTCGGCACTGGAAAAGTATGAGATGATTCTCTTTGCTTGTGAGTAGTTGATATCACCGGCTGCCATCAATTTAGGGGCAATCTCAATGCTCCACTGCTCACCGTTCTCTGCCGCCAGCCACCGACGTATGCCTAGAGCAATGCGTTCTCCTATTCCACCGGGGAAGACACGTTTTACCAAATCAGGCTCTTGCTTTATCCTCACGAGTACGGTTTCGCCTAATGTTGTTACCAGTCGCTCAGATCTCCGCTTTCCTAGACCCGCTACATTTGCCGTGAGATACCGCACGAGAGCCGTTCTTTCCCGCGGCAATTCGGAGCTGATGCATGACTCGATGAGAAACTGATTCCCATATTTTGGATGTCTGTCCCAGAAGCCTTCTACCTGGACGATCCGGCCCGGCAACAACCCGCTCACTCCCTTTGAAATAAAAGCTATAGGATCGTTTTCAGTCGATGCTTTAATCCGTCCAAGAACCCATGATGCGTCTTCTGCAGATGCTGAACTGATGGACTGAATCTCGCCAGTAATAATTTGACGACCACTTTTGATCCGCGGCTGTGCAGGCAGGTTTCTAGGGGAGCTGAATCCAGAGTTAATAAAAGAAGGCATATCTCTCCTGCTTCGTGTGACCTACACTGGGGACACTCACATTCTTCAAATCTTCATGAAAATTACCTTATGTTACTGGCCAGATTGAATGTTCCCTTCTACGGTGGATCTAGCAAGTGTCTCTAATTGATTACTAATGTCTAGTGCTCTGGTGGGATCGTTATTACTGAAAAAATTGATGAGCGTGCTGATCATTGCTCGAAGCTGCCTGATGATGGCACGGCTATGCTTTAACTCTTCTTGCAAGGTTGCAATCTGTTCCTCGAGCTCGGGAATTTTGGTTAGCTCTTGCGTTTGGTGTTCACACTTACGTTGCAATCTTTCAATCTGTACTTCAAGATAACGAACCGCTGAAGGCTGACTTTTCTTTCCTCTTACCGGGCTGAACTGAGCAATATATAAGCTTAATTCCCGCCTTAGGACTGGGAAGTGTCTTAATGCGGATTTGTTAGCATACCCAACTAACACAGAGAAGCCCTCTACGGTGATCTTTGTGTTAGTACGTCTAAGTTGTTCCAACACGTCTAAAAGTTCTCGCTCACGCGGGCTAACTATGGGACTCTCGCTCATGCATTGCCTTTCTACATCAATTTGTTCAAGGACTTTGCTGTTTCAAGCAGTACACCCCAGTGGTTCATCTTCGCTTGGATATGTACTTTCCACCCGGCCCACTCCTCACCTGACATTTCGTTGAGTTGAGCTTCCATTACATTGAGGTCCGCAGCCAATTGATCGGCTGAGTGGGGTAGCAACACCAGATACTTGCATCCGCACCCTAAGAGAGGCTGTTCCCCTATTGCAACTATTCCGATAGGGCAAGGATTAGCGGTGGGACAGTGGCCACCAGAAGCTTGGAGAATACAACCCCCATGGAGAGTAACGTTAAACACAACCTTCTGATTCATAAGTTTAACTGCTTCTGCTGAGTCCACCGGCACCTCATCGAGAATATCTCCTGAAAGCACGCGCTGCCTCGCCTGTTCGAATGAAAGCTGATTCGGCGGAACGGGCGCACTCTTTGCTTGCTCATCCATTGCCTCAGTCTTCATTCTCGCGATGCCGTCGAATTGGAGTCCTGTCGCGGCTCCATTCCGAAGTGCCTTTGCTGTCTGCTGTCGCATCCTCTCAGTGCCGCCGGCCAAATAGAAGACACCGGCCATGGTTGTAGACCCGTTGAAGGTGGTATGTCCGAGGTAATGAGCGACATCATGGATAGTGCCGCCCTCTTCGATCATGTGAGTTGCGTGGGTATGCCTAAGGTGGTGGGTTTCAAAATCAAGTAGTCCATCAAGCGCCCAGCGGCGAAGGATACCTCCATCTTTACCCTTCTGATTAGTGAATATGTACTCATGAAATACCTTCTCAGATAGAGGGACTACGTTTTCAAACGAGTTATCGGGAATGATGAAGAGCTTTTCTCTGGTTGTTTCGGGTGACACAAGCCTTAAATCTTTTGTAAGCATCTGGGCTGTGCGAATCGCATCTTCTGCAATTTCGCCAAACTTGTCGACGCAGGGCACCCATTCCTTTAGCCCTTCGTCCCCCCAAGTTTTTCCTGCGCGGAACTGAATTTCTACGACCCGACGTGCCTCCAGCATTCGGATTCTCATTTTCGGCTTGATAGGGATTTCGAGAACAGCACTTATGCGTCTGGCGACTCCAATCTGGAGCCGCAAGACCTGTGCCTTTATTGCTCGGGTGAGGTAGTAGCGAAGTCGGTGCCTAACAGCAAGCAACCTTTTCCCTTTGTTTTCGCCAACAAGCGAAAACAAACCTTCATGGACATAATAAAAGATGGAGTCTTTCGACTTTACTCCTAGTTGCTTTGAGATTGCAGGTGCTGAATGAACACGAAAACCGTGAACACCAAAATACCTTTCAAGGCAGAAAGCTTTAGGTTCCTGAAATGAAAGATCCGCAGTTGCGAGGACGCTGAGAATATATTCTCTAGCAGCACTCAATTCATCGGATCTTTTTTGCCCTCGAAGCAAGCGAAATTGGCTGCGAAGCCGCATCAATTCATCAGCCAAAACGGTGCCCAGTTTTTTTGAAAGAAATCTCTTGATGAGCTGAACAACATTAACGCCCCCATTTGGTGATAGGCCTCTGAGCGTAGCAATCTCTTGTGAGGTGTGCTCTCTAAAACCATTTAGTCCGAAGTAGCGTTCTAAATCAAAAATCGGATCAGGTCTTTTTTTCTCAATGTTGTTGAAGTCAAGCCCATCAAGTTCCCTATCTATCAGCGCACGGGCTTTCTTATAGCGTTGAAGATCTCGTCCGAGGGCTCTTTCAAGTTCCGCAATCTGCTCTGGCGCTAGCACCTTGTTTGGATCTGCCGAGCCTATCATTCTGTGGGATTCAGCATTATTTACCGCACGCGGGTTTTGTAGCCGGATAGAAACTGCAAGGCCATCAACCTCCTCTATAAGCCGCGCGGCAGCATTAAAGGTTGAGACACAATTACTGATACTTTTCGGACCCAGCAACTTTGCTTCAGTGCTAACCCGCTTGCTTTCTCGGAAACTAAGCTCTCTTCCGATCTTTAAGCTTGCTTTCTCAAGAGTGTCGTTGTACTGCGTGAGAGCACCAGCGAGATGAGTTTGCAGGATCGTCTCGTGATCATAGGAAAGTTCAGCTATTGAGATACCTTTGAAATCTCTCAACCACTTGGCAAGTTGCCTGAAAGCTGACATTCGTTGAAGGAGTGCGCTCACTGAAGCTCCTTCAGTGAGCCAACCCTGTGCTGTCGTCACCTTGGCTGGTCGCACCAGCCACTCCGGCAAATCGCTGAAATTGACAGTAACCCATTTACCGCGCACAGGTGAGATACACCACGATGTATTATCGAAGCAAACAACATCCCCGGTGCTATGGATGTAATCCTTGCCGTGAATGAAATCTTGTGCCGATTCATCAGGGGTGCTGTCGTGTTTTACTGGTGCTAGTTTCATAGTTAATCCTAAATGAATTAGTTCCGTTGTCATCCTCTGGCAAGATGTTCATCAATACGGTCGATAATCGCTTGGTTTAGCCCTGCGAATTCACGCAAATTTTGCGCATCTCGTATAAGGCCTTGCTCAGATTGAAGATATTCAGCTTTTTCCAAGGCGTCTTCCTTATCCCGGACAAAGAGCTCCCTTTTTGAGATGTGAATTCGGAAAAAGGGACAGAGACGACAGTCCGAAGCTCTTATGCATGAGTGATCCCCTGAAAGAGCGGGTTCGCAGTGCCCACCTGGAACTTGAGCACCAGACACTCGCGCTTTCTCTTCTTCCTCTGGCTTTGCAATCTTGTTGTCCAGGCAAATTCGTACCAGCTCAGCAGAGGGGGCGAGAAACGCGGCTACATTTGTTATCCACTGGCGATGAGTTTCCCGGATGTAGTATTTCAAAGTTGTAGCAAAGCACTCGTGGCGTGCGAAGCGCATGATTGTTGTGGGGTTACGCTCGTGCCGGGCGGCCTCAGTGATTGCCGCACTTCGGAAGTCTGCAAAAGATAATGAGAAAGGAAGCAGGTCTGAGTCGTCTTCTTGCGCAATAGTATAGAGATATGGCATGCCATCCGGAGCAATTAAGTCAAAATATTTTCTGTAAAATTTGGCAAGAGAATTTGATAGCAGCATTGTGTCAACTCGCACTAGCTGATTGGCTCGAGGGCCATGTCTAAGTAGACAAACCAAGAGAGGGTCATCAGGAGCGGGATTGGTGCGATAGCGAGACATCCAGTTCTGTGCCAAAGCTAGCGAAGCCATCAAGCTCTGCGGAAGCCATACTTCCGAGGCCTTTTTATTAGGTGGATTCAGAAGCAGTCGGTCTCCTCTTAGATCTCGCACCTTGAGGTGATTGATCTCTACAGAGCGGACAGCCAATTGCACACCCAAGAGCATGACAAAGGGGAGAAGAGGAAACACGATGTTATATTCATCCCGTGAGGGGTTAGATTGCTCCAGCAATTGTTTGCACTCTTCGTACTCTAGTCGAATAGCCCTAATCAGACGTATATAGTCTTCTGGGGAAACAGCCTTCAGCCGCATCTGTTCACGCTGTCTTGCGGAACTGCCTCGAAAGGCTTTCTGGTGGCGTAACCGTGCAGCGGATAAATCATTCTCCGTAATTACACAGCTGTCAGCGAGCCACTCCATGAACTTAAGCACGCTGTTCCCGTATCCTCTTCGACCACTCTCGCTGCGGTGGGCTGAGGTCTGATGCGACTCCGCTCTTTTCAGCCAATCAGTAAAAGCGGAAAAGCTTTCCGCATTGAGCGTCTCGTACCCAAAGTCATGTAAGGATTCCAGAAGCCGTGAGAATCCATAGCAGTGCCCAGTAAGAGTTGAAGATGGCATGTTTTGTCCGCGCTGTGCTAAAAAGTCGCAAATATAACTGGATAGGGCATGGCCATTAAAGTCGAAGAAGTATTCATAATTTCGATTGGCTACTTTGGATGTTGCTTCAACGGTGCAGTTAGTTAGGTCAAGCTTAATCGGATGCAAATCTGTGGAAAGGAATGTTATTACGTTGTTCATACGGAAAACTTTCCTCCCGCTCTCGTCATGTTCCGGTTTTCTAGCGCGGTTAGTAGAGCAACATAGGTCTTCCTGTACACCTTCCCGTAAAGATCTGTTGTTTCCGGCTTCTTATGACCTAAGTGTCGTTGCCGAGTTTCGTGTGATATCCCCCATTCTTCAAATAGAGCCTCCACTGTGTGGCGGATTGCATGTGGATGTAATTTGAATTGATCTTCGAAGAACTCGCCGCCGAAAATGTTGAATCTTGAGTTGAGCATCTTAAAAAGACTGGACATGCCTTCGACCGTCAGTGGCCCGCCGCTGCGGTTGGTTAAAAACATCCCGTGATCCGGCATACCAGTCTTCGCCATCCACAGGTCAATTAAGACTTGGCGACTGCGAGTCCAATTCTGCCAAGCAGAAATGATTCTGGAGTCCCAGCCGATGAAGATTGTTCGGGGGCCACTTTTGGCGCGTCCAAGGGGTTCTGTGACTTTTCGTAAACGCAAGGCTACCCAGAGGTCTTCTCTGTAGAACTGCACATCAACCAGCATCAAAAGCGGCACCTCGCTGCGACGCATTGCAGAGCCGAGAAGCAATGCCCAAAGCATTTGTTGCCGATGAAACCAAGCGAGACGTTCTCGAAACCCCTGTTGGGCTTTTTTCCATGCCAAGATTCGACGTGGTGCCCAGCCAGTTCTTGGTCCGGAAGGAAATTCGACGAGTAACTTAGGTCGCGTGGGGCGTGCTTCAGAAGTGAGATAGATCCAAATGGCCTTGACCTCAGAAGGTTCAAGCACATGATTCTCAGAGAACCTTCTTCGGGCTTTAGGGATATTAATTCGGAAACACTCTGGAAGTTCTCGCTTAGGTGTTCTACAAGAATTGGATGGATGGGTCTTTCCATTATGGCTTAAGCTCCGCGAGGGACGTGCCTCAATTAACCCCCACCACTCGCAGAGCCAGCCTACTTCTGCCAGAACAGATTGCGCGTGAGAGTAGCTGATCGGTTTAACAACAGGCTCTGCTCGAGTGCTATCTCCATCATCTGAACTGATCTCTCTTGAACGTGCTCGTAAAAGTAATTCATTCTTAAAGAGAAGGATGAACGGATTTAGCGTTCGCGTATTGAGTTCAAAGAAGTCGACCAAATTACGTTGCAGAAAGCGAAAGAATAAAACGAGCGAATACGCTTTATCGGCAAGGGTGTGGTCGCTTAATACCAGATTAGAGCGGAGATAGTTGTTTGCGGCTATAACCGGGGAAAGACCATCCCACAGTTCACACATCTCTCGTTGCCAGAACAGACAATACGTGCGCTCTACATGAATTGAGTTGCCCATAAATTATTCTGCTTGTCACAGAGGTCCCAAGAGCACTCCTATTAAGATTAAAAGCCCTTTGCGAAACCCCTTATTACTACTAAACGTGGTACATGTAAAGAAAAATCGCCAATCGCTAGCACCCGTAAATTACTGTAAATAGTGGGTTTATGTAGATAACTCGGAGTTATCCAAAGTGGCCCGCTACTATCATTTCTAAGAGTCAAATACAGATGGGACACGAGTATGCTTACGATTATTGCCTACTACTCCTAATTTTGTGTTTTATGAGATATACCTATTCGGTTGGGGCACAACGTGAACAACTCGGAGTTATCCAAAGTGATCTCGCTACTATCATTTTTTAAGACTCAATTTCGGTCAGGACACAACGAGGAACAGCGCAGCAGTTGGCGGAAGGCTTAGTGCATCGACAGCGTTATCTCTATGATTGAAGCAAGGGGCAAATGATAGCCAACTGAAAAGGCTATGCTGAGGAGTGAAAAAAATTCGGCTTCCGAGACACACATGTCTCGGAAGCCGAATGTATACCCTGATATTGACTAACTAGACTAGGTAGGAACGTTTACGCCCTACTAGGGATACAAAATCTCAAAACCTTCACTTACACTTCGAGTAACCGCAGTCGCGGCAGAAGTCGCAGCCGGAGGCGTGTTCGAGTTGACCGCGACACTCTGGGCATTCGCTGATGAGCGAGTAGTTGTTGTTG
>WUUC01154051.1_pt1 | contig 18577 bp, 14 predicted proteins | sample 6278441 | NCBI WGS metagenome assembly WUUC01 (sample SAMN13675441, study PRJNA597444) | soil metagenome | isolation source: soil | place: USA: Washington | collected 2017-10 | reverse complement strand
ACATCCGCCTCAAAGAGGTGAACGTCGACGCGAAGCTCAACGACATCCGCCTCAAAGAGGTGAACGTCGATGCCGGGCTCGACAACATTCGGCTCAAGGAGCTGAACGTCGCGATCAAGGAGGTCGCGCCGATCACGACGGACTCCAAGGTCGACCTCGGGCTCGACAACATCCGCATCCAAGAGCTGCCGCCGTTTCAGTTCGAGTTTGCGTTCCGGCCGATCCGCATCCACTTGCCGCTCAACTACTCCTTCTGCTTGGAGCTGCTCGGCATTCGCCTGTTCAAGTTCTCGGTGTGCGGCGAGGGCATGGCCATCGCCGAGGACTATGTCGTGAAGGAAAGCGAGCGCTGCCAATGAGCATGCTCGCGAGCCAAGAGCAGATGCGCTTCGTCAGCGAGAAGATCGTGCTCGTGGGCGATCCGCGCCGCTGCCAAGGCGTCGTGCAGGTGCACAACCCAACGAAAGACAAGGTGCGGCTGCGGCGCCTCCTACTCACGACGCGCGCGCGCGAGCTGATGAGCGCGTGCAATGAGCCAGGGCAGATCGAAGTGAAGGTGAGCGGACCTTTGTGCGCGGGTGAGACGCAAGGCCTACGCGCGATCGCAAAGCTGCCGCTCGGCACGCCCCCCGGCGTTTACGAGGCGTGCATCGAGAGCCCGGACGGCGCGGCGCGACCGGTGTCGATTCACGTGCTCGAGCGCCGCGCCGTGAAGCTCTCGCCGCCGGGCAGCGCATACACGGTGCAGGCGGGCACGACCTTCTGCGCGCGGTTTTCGGCGACGAACCTCGGCAACGTTGCGGTGCGCATCCCAGCGCGGGTGTTGGTCGAGCTGCACACGGCCGACTACGGCTGGTCGCACTACTTCCATCGCGCGGCGCGCGCGCGCGGCGAGGAAGGTCACGCCGCGTTCCTCGACGCGTTCGTGCGCGGCTTGAGCCGGCAAGAGCCGCCGACGGGACGCGCCAAGGTGGTGCAGGGCGCAGGCGAGCTCGCGCCGCAAGAGACGCGCTTGCTCGAGCTCAGCATCGCGCTGCCCAAGAGCCTGCGAAACCGCCGCAACTACCAAGGCATCGTGCGCATCGGCACCGCGCGCCACCGCATGCGGTTGCACGTGAGCGAGCCCGAGGTGGTGATCACATGAAAGTCATCAAGACACCGCGCGCATCGAAGAGCGAGCCGGCACCGCCGCATAGAGAGGAACGCATGAAGACGGAATTCATCTGGACCGTGGGCGAGAGCTTGCGCGAGCTCGTGAAGGCGCTCGCCGGTGACAAGCACGACGAGAAGCTCGAGCACCTGTGCGAGTGCTGCGAGATTCCCGAGACCGCCTGCCCGCCGCGTTGCGTTGGCACCATCAAGTGGTCGTTCGGGCGCGGCGCTGCACCGAAGGCCAGCATCGTCGTGCGCAACGTGGGCAAGGTCGCGCGGCCGTTTGCGTTCAGCGCGACGGCGCTCGCGGGCAGCGAGCCGGGCAGCTCGCTGCTCGAGGTGCAGCCAGCGAGCGCGACGCTGGCGCCGGGCGAAAGCACCGTGCTGAGCGTCGCGCTCAAAGATTCGCTCGCGCTGACCGCGTGTCAGGAGTATCGCGCTGAGGTGCTCGTCAACGGCTCCTGGGAGCAGTGCGTGCGCGTGTTGCTCCACGTCGAGCGCGATGCGTTCGATGCGACGAGCCTCGAGCAGAGCAACTCGCTCAAGGACAAGACGTTCCATGCGCCGGCGATCAAGTCCGGGCTCGACTGGAAGATCGACCGCGGCGTGACGCCCGAAGGCACGATCACGGTGCACAACGCAGGCACGTCTTCGCAGAGCTTTCACTTCGACTCGAACGCCGTCGTGGGGCCGGGTGGTGCGAGCGCGAACGTCGCGCTCAGCCCGGACTCGCTGCTGCTCGCCGCCGGACAGACGGGCACCGTGCGCGTGAAGCTCGAGGGCTCTTCGTCGCTCAGCCCGGGCCAGGTCTATACGTCGGACGTGCGCGTGCGCGGCTACTACGAGCAGCGCATCGGCCTGCGCTGCGCGATCGAGCCGGACGCTTCGGGCCACGCCGAGGTCGAGCAAGGCGAAGCACCGACGCGCCGCCGTGCACACCGCTGGCACGACCACTTCCAGTGCACCGAGAGCTGTAGCTAGCGAGCGCGACTCGGGCTCTGCTGAAAGCCCTGGTGTCCTTAATAAGGACGCGGTAGCTCGGGGCGGAAATGCTGCGATGGGGCGATAGGGCGTGACGTCGCCGCAAACGGTGCGGCGCGTTGGCCGCTGCGGCGGTTGGCACACCCCCTGCTCTAGTTGCGCATACGGCATGCAGCGGCTCTTCGCGCCTTTGCGCTCGGTGGGCGCGTTCCTCGTGCTCCTCGGTGCGCTGCACGCGGGATGCGCCTCGATCCCCGCGCGGCAGTACGGCGTTACGGACGTGGAGTGGTCCGGTGTGGAGCAGATGAGTAAGGACGCCCTCGAGCAGTGCTTGGCGACGCGCGAGCGCGGGTCGTTCGAGCTCGCGCTCGGCTCGACCAGCCCGAGCTGCGGTTCGCCGCCGTTCGACGAGGAGCCGCCGCGCCTGACGCTTTGGAGCTGGCCGTGGACGGACTGGCCGGTCTACGACCCGGCCATCTTCGACATCGACAAGCGCCGCATCGAGCGCTGGTACCGCGCGCGCGGCTACTACCAAGCCAAGGTCGTCGGCGCGCGCTACGAGCTCGACGGCGAGCCGGTGCCCGAGCCCGACCGCTGCACCGTCGACGACTGCGAGCTCTCGCTGCACATCGAGGTGCAAGAGGGCGAGCCGGTGTTGGTGAGCAAGGTCGAGCTGATCTTCGAGCCGCATCCGGGCGGCAAGGCGCTCGACGCGGAGCTCAAGCAGGAGCTGCTCGAGATCCCGACCTTGCACGTCGGCGACCGCTTCGACGAAGCACCGTTCGAGGCCGACAAGGCCGTGATCATCGACGCGCTTCGCGAGCGGTCGTACGCGCATGCCGCCGTGAAGGGTGCCGTCGCGATCGATCGCACCGCGCGCACGGCGCACGTGCGCTACACGGTGCTGCCTGGGCCGAGCTGCGTGTTCGGTTCGATGCGCATCGAAGGCAACGGACCGCTCGACGCAGGCATGTTGCAGCGCGTCGCCGGCATCAAGCTGGGGCGGCCATTTGCGCAGAGCACGCTGGCCGACGCCGAGAGCGCGGTCTACGCGCTCGGGGGCCTTGCTTCGGTGCGCATCGATCCGACGCCGCGCGCGGACAACCCGGCAGTGCTCGACCTCGTGATGCGCGTGATGCCGGGTCGCCTCGAGCGCTGGCGCTTCGGTATCGGCGTGATGAGCGGCACGCTGCAGCGCTTTGGCGAGACGTTCGCCGTGTCGGAGTGGGACGTGCACTTGAAGGCCGGCTACCGCAACGAGAACTTCTTGGGTGGCTTTCGCAAGCTGCGCATCGAAGACCGCCCGCGCTTGATCTTTCAGCAAGGCTTCCCGGGCGTGCCCGACTACGGCCCGCGCCTGGGCAACGTCGTGACGGTCGCCTTCGAGCAGCCGGAGTTCCTAGAGCAGCGCACGGTGTTGTTCATCGACAACCGCTACGACTTTGGCCCGGACTCGTACTACGACTTTTTTCGTCATGATGTTGCCACCAAGGTCGGCCTGCGCCGCGCGCTGTTCCGTCAGAAGCTGAAGCTCGAGTTTGCGGTGCAGCACGACCTGTTCGAGATCCTCGAGACAAGCTCGACGCCGGACACGGTGTCGGACTATCGCTTGCCGTTCCTCGAGCAGAGCGCACGCGTCGATCTGCGCGACGACGGTCAACGCCCGACGCGCGGCTTTTACTTCGGCGCGACCGTGCAAGAGGCGCTGCAGCTCGGCTACGGCTCATGGGACTACGTGCGCATCTTGCCGGAGGCGCGCGCGTACCAGCGCTTGCCGCTGCGCATCGTGTTAGCGCAGCGCTTCGCGATCGGCGCCTTGTTCGTGCTCGATCACGACGAAGCCCTCGACGAGACGTCCGAGGTGCTCGGCCCACAGGTCTATCGCTTGCGCGGTGGTGGCGCGAACAGCAACCGCGGCTTCTCGGCCGGCCGTCTCGGCGCCGGGCTCGACGGCGGCACGCGGCGCTGGGAGGCCTCGTTCGAAGTGCGCGTGCCGCTCAACGATGATCTCGGCTTCGTCTTGTTCTTCGACGCGGGCGACGTCGATGCCGGCGAGTTCGACGCAGAGACCGGTGAGGTGACGCGCGCCGCCAAGCTGCGCTTTTCGCACCTCAACGCTTCGGCCGGTGTGGGCTTGCGCTACTACAGCATCATCGCGCCGATCCGCCTCGACGCGGGCTGGCGCATCCCGGCTTGGCAAGTCGTCGACGGCAGCGCGCAACCCGACGTGGAGACGAGCGTGTGGCCGTCGGCGTTGCACCTCACGCTCGGCGAGGCGTTTTAATGGACGCGCCCGAACAGACGCACGCACAGCCGCGCAAGCGCTCGCGCTTGCGGCGCGTCGTCAAGGTCGTGCTGTTCACGTTGCTCGGAATCGCGCTGAGCGTCTTGGTGCTGGCGCTCGCGATCGCGCGCTTCGGCCTTCAAGCTCAGTGGTCGCGCGACCTCGTGCGGGACCAAGTGACAGCGCTCGTGAGCGATGCGCTCGGCACGCGCTTTCACGTCGAGCGCATCGAGACTCTGTCCGCGTTCGAGCTGCGCGCGCACGGCGTCCGGCTGGAAGATGATCACGGCTCGCCGGTCGCGACCGTCGAGCAGCTTCACGCCCGCATCAACCCATTCGCGTTGAGCTACGGCAAGGTCTCGATCACGAGCGCGACGGTCGAGCGCGCCGTCGTGGAGCTCGGTACGCCCCTCGAGAAGGGTGGCGGCGGGCTCTTGGGCGTCTTCGAGCGAATGAAGGCATCGCAGCCCCCCGAGCCGGAGACAGAAGAAGAGGGCTCGAGCATCGCGCTCGGCTTCGATGCGGTGACGCTGCGCGAGGTGCGCGTCGCCGCCAGCGTCGAGGGCGCGCGCTACGAGGTCGAGAAGCTGGACGGGGAAGTGGACATCCGCGTGGCCGATGCGTTCGCGCTCGGCGTCTCGCGGCTGAGCGCGCGCGTGCTGCGCGATGGTCAGCACGCAGCGACGCTGCGCAGCGTGAAAGGGCGCTACGACGCCGAAGGCGCGTCGCACGCGGACGTGACGCTGGAAGTTGTACAGACCCAAAAGACCGCGACGACCGCTCGAGGCCTGACGCACCTCGCGCTGCGCGCCAAGCTCGAGCAAGCCGATGACCGCGGCGCGCAAGCGCTCGCTGCGAGCGCGCAGATCCGCCAGCTCTCGAGCGCCACGGCCGCGACCTTCGGCGTGCACACCGATATCTTGCGCGAGCCCGTCGACCTCAAGCTCGACGCCAAGGGCGATACGCGCGATCTGCGCGCCTACGTCGAGCTCGCGACGCCGGGCGGTCGCCTGCAGCTCAAAGGGCAGTGGCTCGACCCGCACAACGCAGACCCCGCCGCGCGCGTGGAGAAGACGGCGACGCTCGAGCTGTACACGGGTGGCATGGAGCCTGCGCGCTTCCTCGGCGCCTCCGGCATCGCGCCGTTCGCGCTGCAGCTGCGCGCGCGAGCCAAGACGCTCGACTCGTTCGCGAACACGGACGTCGACGCGCAGATCGCCGAAGGTCACTACGACGGGATCGCACTACCGAGCACCGAGATCGACGCGACGTATGCAGCGGGCGGGCCCGCGGTCGTGCTCAAGCGGCTGCAAGCGCGCTACCCGGACGCGACCGAGCTGACCGCGAGCGGCAGCTTCGCGCAGGACCGATCGCTGCGAGCCGAAGTGCGGTTGCGTTCGCCGCGGCTCGGAAGAGCGCCGCCGGTGCGCAAGCTCGCGCCCGATGTCGACGGCTCGCTCGCGCTCGACGCCAAGCTGAGCTGGCACGCACAGAAGGGCGCGGTGATCGACGCGACCGTGCTCGGCGAGCGCTTGCAGCTCGGCGAGCAACGCTTCGAGCGCGTGTCGGTGCGCGCGAGCGGTGGACCGACTCAGTACGCGCTGCGCGGCGAGCTGGCCGAGCGCGGCAGCATCGACATGACCGCGCGGCGTGAAGGCGAGCGCTGGCGCGCGGACGGCACGGCGATGGTGGCGGTGCGGCCCAACGATTGGCTGAGCGCGATGTTCAAGAACGTGCAGTACGCGCCAAGCGGCCTGATCGCGATCGATCACCTGCACGCGGACTACCGCGGCGCGAAGCTGCGCGCGCGTGGGCAGATCGATCCCAAGGCCAAGTCCACGCTGCGCATCGGGCTCGAAGTGCCGAACCTGGTGCAGGTCACCGAGCCGTTCATGGCAACACCGCTCGAAGGCTCGCTCAACGCGGAGGCGAGCGTGGGCGGTCGCCTCGAGCAGCCAGAGATCGCGCTCGAGGCCCGCTACGCGCGCGCCGAGCTCGCGGGCCTCAAGGACGTCGTGGTGCAGCTCGAGGCGCAGGCGAGCGTGCTCAAGCGCTCGCTCGAGCTCGCGGTCGACGCGCGCGCCAAGGGCGCCGAGGTGCACGTGCAGACCAGCACCAAGCTGCATGGAAGGACGCTCGCGCTCGCGGCGCTCGAGCGCGGCGAGCACGACGTGAAGCTCGTGATCGAACGCCTGCCGCTGACCGAGCTGCAAGGTGTGCCGCGCGACCGCTTGGCGATGCGCTCGGCGCTCTTGCAAGGCGAGGTGCACGTGCAAGGCACGCTCGAGAAGCCGAAGCTCGAGGCGCGCTTGCGCTCGGACGTGCGCTTCCTCGAAGAGGGCAAGCGGCTCGAGGTTTCGCTCGACGCGGACTACGAAGACCGCGCGGTCGCGCTCAAGCTGCGCGCGGTGGACGAGCACGGGCCGCTGTTTCGCACGCAGGTCGAGACCGCGCTGGCCGGGCCGCCGCTCGCGAAGATCGAGCCCGAGCGCATGCTCATCGACCACGCCTGGGCGGTCGAGGTGTGGCTCGGCGCGCGCCGGCTCGACGAGATGCCGCTGATGCGCGTCTTGCAGCTCGACGACGCGCTCTTGCCGGCGCGCGTCGCTGCCAGCGGCAAGCTCGCCTACGAGCCAGGCGAAGAGCCCCGCGGTGACTTGAAGGCCAGCATGTTGTGGCCGCCCGCGGGCGAGAAGAGCGAGCTCGCTGCGTGCGGCGTGCGCACGCAGCCGCGCGTGCACCTCGAAGTGACGATGCAAGAAGGCAAGCTGCACGCGCAGGTCAAGGGTGGGCTCGCCAAGCGCACCGTGGTCACGATCGATGGGCGCTCCGACGCGCCGATCGGAATGTGGTTGCAGCCGAAGGATCCGCAGCCGGTGAGCGTCGAGGCGCGCTTCGCCGACCTGCGGATCTCGGAGCTGCCGATGCTGTGCGAGCACCTCGACGGGCGCATCTCTGGCGTGGCCGAAGTCGAGCGTGCGGTAACGCAGTCGGTCACGGCGAAAGTCGAGCTCAAGGGTTCCGAGCTGCGCTGGGGCAAGGCGCCGCTCATGAACGCATCGATCAGCGCGCACGCCGACAAAGACCAGCTCATCGCGCGTGCCACGCTCAAGACCGCCGGTGGAACCGCGGACGTCTCGGGCAGCGTACCGCTCGACATCAAGGCGCGCGTGCCGAGCGTGCAGCTCGACGCGCCCGCCAAGGCGCGCATCAAGCTCGACGAGATCGAGCTGGCGGCGCTGCTCGGCCCGATCGAAGCGGTCAGCGCGCGCGAAGGCACGCTCGACGGCGACATCGCGATCAGCGGCACGCTGCGCGAGCCCCGCGCTCACGGCAGCCTCGCGATTCAAAACGCGACGCTGGTGTTGCCCGAGGTTGGCCAGCCCTTCGAGCGTGTGAACGGCAAGCTCGAGCTCGACGGCCGCACCATCCGGCTCGGCAAGACGCGCATCCACGATCGCGATGGCGTCGCGGAGGTGTCGGGCGAGATCAACCTGGACCGCTTCGACGCGTGGCGCGCGCGCGCGGAGCTGAGCGCCGAGAACTTTCCGATCCGCCGCAGCGGCGTGATCTTGGCCGAGCTCGACGGCAACGCCGACGTCGAAGCCAAAGCCTCGCCCAATCGCTTGGACATCAACGTGCAGGTCGGCGGCAGCACGCGCATCGAGCTGAGCGGGGAAGACCTCGCGGGCGTGCAGTCGCTCACCGAGCACAAAGAGATCATCTTCCTCGACGAAGGCGAGACCTTCGCGGACGCGGGCAAGGACGAAGACCAAGAAGAGAGCGGCGGCGCCTTCACCGTGCTGCGCATCGAGGCGCCCAAGCCATTCTGGATGCGGCGCGACGACTTCAGCGTGCTGCTGACCGCGAAGCTGCGCGTCGAGCTGGGCCGGGGTCCGCCGAGCGTGAGCGGCCGCGTCGGCCTCGAGCGCGGCGTGATCGAGCTGCTCGGGCAGATGTTCGACATCGAGCGCGGCAGCATCGAGCTGGTCGGCGGTAACGAGATCGAACCCGTGCTCAACCTCACCGCGAGCAAGCGCACTCCGGGCGGCGAGAAGGTCACGATCGAAGCGCAGGGCTCGATCCGCAAGCCGACGTTGCGCTTCCTGATCGACGACTCCGTGGTCACCGCGGGCGAAGCGCTCGCTGCAGCGACCGGCACGCGCACTTCCGACGACGGCGGTTCGTCGGTGCAAGACGAGATCGGATCCGCGGCGTCAGGCATCGCGGCCGGCGTGCTCACGCTCGGCGCGCGTCGTGAGCTGGGCGAGTGGGTGCCGGTGCTGGCCTTCGAAGATACCGAAGATGCGACGACGCTGCGCGCGGGCGTCGGCGCGTACCGCTTGATCCCGAAGTTCATGCGCAAGGTCGTGGTCGATGCCTACGTCGAAGGCATCTTCAGCTCGCAACACGAGCAAGCGCGACCTGGCGAGGAGAAGTCCGCGGGCTCGACCACGGAGGCGGCCGTCTTGCTCGAGCTGCGCTACCCGTACGACTTGTTGACGGAGATGCAGTACGGCCCCGGCCCCCGCTGGTCGATCGATCTCGGCTGGGAGCCTTAACACCGCCGCAAACCGAGGCGTTGCGCACTGGGCCTGTCGTGTACATGTTGCGCGCATGATCAGCTCTCGCTTCAGGCAACTCGTCACCGGCGGCGCCGTTACAGCGGCTGTGTTGTTTTCAGGCTGCGGCTACAACGAAGTGATCGACGTCGATGAAGACGTCAAAGGCGCGTGGGCCGAGGTGCAAAATCAGTACAAGCGCCGCGCCGACCTCGTGCCGAACCTCGTGAAGGTGGTGCAAGGCGCGGCCAACTTCGAGCGCGAGACGCTGACGAAGGTGGTCGAGGCACGCGCCAGCGTCGGCCAGATGAAGGTGGACTCTTCGATCATCGATGACCCGGAGAAGCTCAAGAAGTTCGAGGCAGCGCAAGGCCAGCTCTCGAGCGCGCTCTCGCGCTTGCTCGTGGTCTCCGAGAACTATCCGGACCTCAAAGCGAACGCCGGCTTCCGCGATCTGCAAGCGCAGCTCGAGGGCACCGAGAACCGCATCGCCGTCGCGCGCGGGCGCTTCATCGAATCCGTCGCCACGTACAACAAGGTCGTGCTGCGCTTCCCGAGCAGCATCGGCGCTTCGATGCGCGGCAAGAAAGAGCGGCCCACGTTCACGGGCGAGCCGGGCAGCGAGAAGCCGCCCGAGATCGCGCTTTGATGATGCGCTCGCAGCTCCAACCGCTAGCGTTGGTCGCGCTCGCGTGCGCTCTAGTCCCGAGCTCGGCGAGCGCGCTCGCGGTGCCCGCGCTGAGCGGGCGCGTCAACGACCACGCGAACGTGTTATCGGCGGAGCGCGCCGCGGCGCTCGAGCAGCGACTCGCCGCGTACGAACAGGAAACCGGGCATCAGCTCGCGCTTCTCACGGTCCCGAGCCTCGAAGGCGATGCAATCGAGAGCTTTGCGATTCGTGTCTATGACACCTGGAAGCTCGGCGATGAAAAGCGTGACGAGGGCGCGCTGCTGATAGTCGTGCCGAATGAACGCAAGCTGCGCATCGAGGTCGGTTACGGCCTCGAAGGCACGGTGCCGGACGCGATCGCGGCTCGCATCATCCGTGAAGTGCTCGCGCCGGCTTTTCAGCGGGGCGACTTCGCGGGTGGCATCGACGCGGCGTTCGACGCGATCATGCGCGCGGCGAGCGGTAAGGCGCCGCCCGAGGGTGCGGCGGTGCAGGAGCGGCGCCCGCGCAACGAAGTCGCGCGCTCACTGGCGTTGTTCGGCCAAATCCTCTTGCCCGCGCTGCTGATCATCGTCGTCAACTTCATGGGTGGCGGGCGCGGCCGGCGTCGGCGCGGCGGCGGTATGTGGATTGGTCCTTCGATCGGCGGCTTTGGCGGCGGCTTTAGCGGTGGCGGCTTCGGCGGTGGTGGCTTTGGCGGCGGCGGCGGCGGCTTCAGCGGCGGTGGCGGCAGGTCCGGTGGCGGCGGCGCATCGGGAGGCTGGTAGCCATGTCGCTCCTCGATCCCTCTGCGCACAAGCGCATCGAAGCTGCGATCGCCGACGTCGAGCGTCGCTCGTCGTGCGAGATCGTCGTCGCAGCGCTGCCCGCGAGCGACTCGTACGCGGACCTTCGCCTGCTCTACGGCATCGCGTTCGCGCTCGCCGCGGCAGCCGGCGCTCACCTCGCGTGGCCCACGCTCGCGGTCGCATCGCTCTTCTGGATCGAGATCGCAGTGCTCGCGCTCTCGTTTCCCTTGCTCGGCCTTGGCCCCGTGCTGCGCGTCATCGTCCCGCGCGCGCGTGTGGACGAGAGCGTCACGCGCCGCGCGCGCGAAGCGTTCGTCGAGCGCACTCTCTACGCGACGCGCGACCGCACGGGCGTCTTGATCATGATCTCGGAGCTCGAGCACCGCGTCGTGATCCTCGGCGACTCCGGCATCGACGCGTTCGTGCACGCCAATGGTTGGCAGGGCTACGTCGACCGCCTCGTGCGCGCGATCCGCGAAGGCCGCGCCGCCGACGAGATCTGCACGCTGATCGCCGACATCGGCGTGGTGTTGGCCGCGCATCTGCCTGTCGCACCCGACGACGTGAACGAGCTGCCCAATACCGTTCACACCGAAAGTTGACGCGGCGATGTGCCCCCGGCGCGGCAAAACAGCGCGCCTCAATGGCAGCGGCCCGCGCAAACTCGCGAGCGAGCGCTGCTGGCACGAAAGTCGCTTCAGCTGCGCGCCATGCGCACCTCGATTCTCTTCATCTCACTCGCGTTGATCGGCGCCTGCAGCCATCAAGCCGATCAGGGCACGACGCCTGATCCGACCACGAACGAAGTCGTCGGTCCGGTCGCGGAGACCGCGCCGGGCGACGCACCGCAAGCTGCGACGCAGCGGCGCGCCGTAGCAGACCTTGCGACGACCTCGGCGACCAAGCTCAATGCAGCGGCGTCGTTCGAAGAAACCGAAGACGGAGTGAAGGTCGTCTTGCAGGTAAACAACGCCAAGCCCGGCAAGCAAGCCGTACACGTCCACGAGATCGGCGACTGCAGCGACATCGCCGGCAAGAGCATGGGCGAGCACTTCGCGCCCGACTACCAGCAGCACGCGCTGCCGGAGACCGCGCATCGCCACCTCGGCGATCTCGGCAACATCGAGATCGACCGCGATGGCAAAGGCACGCTCGAGATCACGGCGACGCGCGCCTCGCTCAAGCCGACGGACCCGAGCTCGTTCCTCGGCAAGGCGCTCGTCGTGCACGAGGGTGAAGACAAAGGCACGGGCCCTTCGGGCGACTCCGGCACGCCTGTCGCCTGCGGTGTCATCAAGCACGCCGAGGACTGAGGCGGCTCGCCCGAGCGAGCACATCCGACCCAGCGCGTGGTAGGCGCACGTGCGCCGCGTCACCACGTGCGCCCAAGAGCTTTTGCAAGGAGGGCAGCGCGCGCTGGCGGAGCGTGGCGCGCTCTCGCTACGATCGAACGCGCATGGCTTCGGCGCTCGATCTCCTTTCTCAAAACCCACTCTTCAACGGGCTCGTGCCGCAGCACCGCGAGCAGATCGCCGCGCGCCTCAGCCGCCACGAGATCGCGCCCAACACGCAGATCGTGCGTCAGGGCGAACCCGCCGACGCGCTGTTCTTGATCGAGTCGGGCCTGGTCGGTGTGTTCGTGCGCGACGGCAAGCTGGGCATGACGCGCCTTGTCGATCAGCTCGAGGCACCCGAGAGCTTCGGTGAGATGGCGCTGATCACTTCGACGCCGCGCAACACTTCGGTGACGGCGCTCGAGCACACGGTCGTGCATCGACTCGGACGCGACGTGTTCGACGCCGTCGTTACGAAGGTGCCGGGTGTCGCGCTCGGCATCGCGCGCATGCTCGCCGAGCGCTTGCAGCGCATGACGGACGAGCACGAGGTGCCATGGATCAGCCTCGCGACTCGCCCGCCCGACCGAAAGCTGTGGGCCAGCGCGCCCGAAGCCATCGCGCGCAAGCACAAGCTCGTGCCGATCGCGCTCGATCGGCACTTCCTGACCGTGGGCATGGTCGACCCGGAAGACTCCGCGGGCCTGCAGGGGCTCAAGCAAGCGTTCGCCGGTGTCCGCTTCAAGGTGGTCGCGATCAGCGCGGACGACTTCGAGCGCTTCATCGCCTCGGTCAGTAGCAGCCACAAAGGCAGCGCGAGCGTCGGCAAGCCTGGCGAAGCGATCAACGTGCCGCCGGAAGGCCGGCCGCAGCTGTCCTTCATGGAAGACGACGAGACGCGAGGCGGCGGGCGCGCTGCGACCGTCGCGATGACGGGCGCGCAGGTGGTCACGATCGTCGACGAGATCGTCGGCACGGGTTTGGCGATCGGCGCGTCGGACATCCATATCGAGCACGAGCGCAAGTCGCTCTTGATTCGCTACCGCGTCGATGGTGCGCTGCGCCCGCGCGCACAGCCGTTGCCGCCCGAGGTCGGTAAGCCGCTCGTCAGCCGTCTCAAGCTGCTCGCCAAGCTCGACATCACCGAGACGCGCCGGCCTCAAGACGGACGCATCTCGCTCCAAGCCGGCAAGCGCATGGTCGACCTGCGCTTGTCGACGATGCCTGCGAAGTTCGGCGAGAAGGTCGTGCTGCGTATCCTCGACGCGGAAGCCAACGTCGCCGACCTCAAGAGCCTCGTGGTCTACGAGCCGGTGCGTCAGCTCTTCTCCGAGATGGTCTTCCGTCCCCACGGCTTGGTGCTCGTCACCGGACCCACCGGCTCCGGCAAGACCACGACGATGTACAGCGCGCTGTATGCTCGAAAGCGCCCCGAGCTGAACGTGCTGACGGTCGAAGATCCGATCGAGTACCACTTGGACGGCGTCACGCAGATCCAAGTGCAGCCCGAGATCACGAGCTTCGGGAGCGTGCTGCGCTCGATGCTACGCCAAGACCCGAACGTCATCATGGTGGGCGAGCTGCGCGATCAAGAGACGGCGCGCATGGCGGTGGAAGCGTCGACGACCGGCCACCTGGTGCTCAGCTCGCTGCACACCAACAGCGCGCTCGAGGCGGTGTTTCGTCTGCTCGATCTCGGCGTCGAGCGCTACGCGATCGCGAACTCGCTGCTCGGCGTGCTGCACCAGCGCCTCGTGCGCAAGCTGTGCGCGAGCTGTTCGGAGGAGACCGAGTATCCGCCGGCGATCATCGAGCGCCTGTATCGCGCCGGCGCGTTCGCTCAACACGAGCAGCCGCGACTGCGGCGTGGTGTCGGCTGCGCGCGCTGCGGAGGCACGGGCTACAAAGGTCGCGTCGCGGTCACGGAGCTGTTGGTCGCGAGCGACGCCGTGCGCACTGCATTCTCGTCGGGCGCCGATCTCTCCCAGCTCAAGCCGGTGGCGCGCAACGGTGCGCTGTTCGATCTCTCGCGCTGCGCCGGCGCGCTGCTCGCGCTCGGCGCGACCTCACCCGGTGAAGTGCTGCACCTGATGCAGAGCGTCGGGAGCTGAGGCCTCAGCCCTTACTGCGCGGCTTTCCAGAGCGTCTCCGGCGAGCAGATCAGCGTCTCGACCGAGCCGAAGCGCACGGTGTCGCCGGGGTTCACCTTGGTCAGCTCGCGGCGCGAGCTCTCGTCTTGATTGACGCGCGTGCCGTTCTTGCTGCCCGAGTCGGCGACGCGCAGCGCGCCCGTCGCATCGCGCTCGAACCACGCGTGGAACTTCGAGACCGAAGGATGTCGCAGCACGATGTCTTGGTTACGCGCGCGACCGACGGAGATCCGCTCCATGTACGTCGCTGTTTGAACGCGCTTCTCGATCGTGATCGCGAAGTGCTGCGCCTGTGAGACGCGGCGCCGTAGCGCGCTGGCGTTCACGTCTTTGTCGAAGCCCGGCATCGCAGTGTTCACGTCGGCAACGACGGTGTGGAAGCCGAGCACGTTGAGATTCGGAGGCGCCGCCGTGCGCAAGCTCGAGAGCGCGGAGAGCCCGATGCGCAGCTCATCGAGTGGATCACCGAGCTTCACCAAAAGAAACGTCGCGCCTGCGTAGACTGTTAGGAACTCCGAGAGCGTTTGCTCTCGCAGTCGATCCAACAAGTCATCCGGCAGTAGGTTGTTACTCGTGCTCGCGTTTGAAGTTGCATGCATCACGCTGCGGACTCCTCACCGAAGTTTCCTCATTGTATGAGAATGGCTGCCTGAGCGCGCGTCGCGTTTGGCCTCTAGCTAAAAGATTGCTAGGCCGTTGTGCGCGGTGTGCGTTTGTATTCAGCGCTGCCGCGAAGCGCTCCACCGACCAACGCACGCTGCGCTGCCCATGCTGCGGGCGTGGAACCACATGCCATCGAGTGTGTCGGTTTGGTTATCCAACATCGCATCGATCCGACCGACGAAACCTGTCTCGGGCCCAGGTAGCGACAGCGGCTCGACGCGGCCATCGACGATCTCAGCGAACAGGACGCCCCGCTCGCAGTCGAGCTCGCCAGCTAAACGCGCGCGAAAGCTGAGGTCCCATGGTTCGAAGGCCAGGTCTCCGCGCACTGCCGCGCGCTCGCCCGGGTTGCCGAAGGGTGAAGGGTCGAGCGTCAGCACGGCCTGCGTCGTCATCGAGCGCTCTGCGCCTTGCGGTAGCATGCCGAAGTCGTCGACCACACAGCGCAAGCTGGCCGCGTACACGCTGCCCTCGCATGGGCTCCCGCGCGACGGCGGCGCAGCATCGGGTGTCGAGTCGGTCATCGACGCATCGAGCGCCGGCGCGGCCTGACCACCGGTCATCGGATCGCCCGGCATCAGCGGAGGGCTGTGGTGGCCGAGCGAGACCCGTTCATCGATGCACGCCGGCAGCATCAGCGCCGTCAGCGTGAGCCATGAAGCGAGCGCAGGGCACCCAGCGCGCGTCGCGCGCATTGCGTAATCACCGATCGTGCGTTGCGTCGTCATCATCGAGCTTGCCCGTGCTGATCTCGCGCAGCGCGCACGAATCGGCAAGCCGAATCAGGTGAGGGGAGCGCGGCGCGATGCGCGCGAGCGCGCGCGCTGCTTGACGAGCCTCGACCGCGCGTCCGATCGCGCACAGCGCGAGCGCGCGTGTGGCGAGCTCTTCCTGGCGCAGCACGCCGTTCGGAAAGAGCGCGCCATACTCGTCGAGGAGGCTGATCGCGAGCAGCGCGCTGCCGCGCTCGATCGCGCCGCGCGCCTTGCGCAAGACGGAGAGCTCGCGCGCGAGCGATTCCGCGACTGGCTGAGGTGTCGGTTGCGCAAGTGTCTCGACCGCTGGCTCGGCGTTCCCCTGCTTCTGCGCGCTGGCGACGGTCGCGGCCTCGGCTTGAACAGCGTCCGTCGTGCGCTGCGGGATGCCGTGCTGCGCGCTCTTGCTCTTGGCCGAGCGAACGCGCGCTGTCGTCGTCGCTGCCTCGCGCCGCACCGGCGCAGCGACGACCTGCGAGCGCGCTAAAGGTGTCGCGCCCGGAGCATCGAGCTCGGCGGTCGGTGGGGAGACCTCGAGCGCAAGCGCTTTGCTGCGCGCGTTCGCGGCGGCAACCGGCGTAGCGCTCGTCTGCGCTGCGCTCGCCGGCGTAGGCGACACGGGCGCGCTCTCGAGGGTCCGCGCGGCGGGCACTCTGGCCTGCGTCGCCGCGCGCTCGTCCTGCGTGGGCGTCGTGCCGCGCAGCGCCACGAAAGCACCGCTCGCGATCACTGCGGCGACGATGCCACCAACCCACCACTGCGCAACGCTCCACGCCGCAGCGCCTGCGCCCGTCACTGCGCTGCTCGCGCCGGCGCCGGCCGCAGCTTCACCGCTGCTCGCCGCGCTCGCGGTCGCCGCGCTGGCGCCTGCACCCGCTGCGGCGAGCGCTGCGATGCGCGCTACGACCAACCCTCTCACCGCTTCGATGCGCGCCGGAGCGGGGTCGAACGCAGCTCGCAAGAGCTGCTTTTCCTCTTCGTCGAGCGCCATCGGCTCGAGCGTGTTGCCGTTCGCGCGCGAGGATTCGTCGGTCATCGCGAGCCCCCCTTCTTGAGCACAGCTTGCAGCTCGATACGCGCGCGTCGCAGGCGCGTGTACACGGTATTGATGCTGGTCGCGGTGAGCGCTGCGATCTCGGGCACAGTCAGCTCTTCGAGCTCGGCCAGCACGATCAGCGCGCGCTTGTCGTCGTCGAGCGCGTCGAGCGCGCTCGACAAGACCTGCAAGCGCTGGCTGCGCTCGGCGCGTTCGTCGGGGCTGGGCGCCGCGTCGAGCACGCTCTCGCTGATCGGCTCGAGCACGTTCGACCGCCGTTGCTTGCGCCGCTGATCGCAAGCGACGCGGTACGCGATCGCGAAGAGCCAGGTGCGCATCGCGTGCCGACCGTCGAACTCGGCCAACCTCCGGTGCACGACGACGAACACGTCTTGAACGGCGTCTTCGACGGCTGCGTCCCGCACGCCCATGCCGCGCAATACGCGCCAGATGAAGCGCGCATGCTCGGCGTACACCTGCTCGAACGACGCGCTCATCGCGCGCGCCCCGACGCGCGGCCGCGCGGGCGTTTGAGAGGCTTGCCATGCGGCGTCGGGCACCACGCTCTATTCATGTCGAAAATGCGCAATTCCATTCAAGGAAACAGCCAGCGCGCGCTGAGCGACAAGCGCGCGAGCACGGGCGTTGCGCGAAAAACCGGGCCGAACCCGTCGATTTCGTACACCGGGCGCAGAATCGGCGCGCCGATTTCTGCAAGCGCGCCGAGCTGAAGGCCAGCCTCGCTCGCCTGGCGCGCGCCGAGCCCCAGAAAGCCGGCGCTCCACAGCGCGCTCGAGCGGGTGCCGTTCGAGATGCCTTGAGACTCGGCGCTCGAAGCGCCCAGCTCGGCGCTGGCGCAACCCTCGAGCGCAAGCACGCCCGAGAGGCTCTCGATCGCCGCGAAACACGCGCGCAGCTCGCCTCCATACAAGGAGACGAGCGTGCTGCTCGCTGCTGTCGGTCCGACGTCTGCGTGTTGCGGCAAGAGCGCGAGCGCGCCGAGCTCGAAGCGCACACGGCTGACGTGAACGCCGAGCGACAGGCCCGCGCCGAGCGTCGCGTATGGCAGGCTGCCGAGGTCGCCCAGCAGCGCTATGCCAAGCGAGAAGCGCAGCGGCGTTGTCGCTTCATTCGGATCGCGCTCGGGCTCGGCCTTGAGCTCGGGCGCAGGTGCAGGCGGCTTGGGCTCGGGCACGCGCTCGGCGGCGCTCGGATCGATCACCATCGCGATCACGAGCGTCGCGGCGCCGGTGACGTCGTCGCAACGTGCGCCGCGCAGGGTGCGCTCGCCTTCTTCGTCACCGCGCTCGAACTCGAGCTCGGCCAGATAACCGGCGGCTTCGTCGCCCTCGATATGGACACTGACCTCGGTCGTCTCGCTTGTGTTTGCAGCGCCCTGCGCGATCAGCGCTTCGATCGATGCACGCGCGGTCGCGGCGCTCATGCACGCGCTCGGTGCGGTCCACTCCAGCTCGAATTGCGGCGATTGCGCACGCGCCGCACTAGCCCCAACGAGGGCCGCAAACAGCGCTGCCAATCGCGCCGCACGCGCTGTTTCGTGGGCCGCTCGGGCCGCCCGCTTCATGGCGCGCATCGGATCCCGGCTGCGCCTCGCTGTCCACCCCGCGGTGACGTTTTTGTGAACGGAAACGAAGCGCGCGTGCCATCAAGTGGGTGAAGCTCCGACGAGTCGGCCGCTCGGGTACGGCGCCGCTTCTCGTCGATTCCGCCCGCGTGTGGCCGGAGGCGCGGCGCAATTTGCGCGTCGCGAGCGCGTGGTGTTCGAACGGAGGAACGATGCTCGAAGCTCGCTTGGCAACCCAATCGCACGTGGCGCTGCTCGCTGTTGTTTTCGCGCTCGGTGGCTGTGCAGCCGATGACGTGGACGATGGCAGCGGCGTCGTTCCCATGGGCGGTGCGAGCGGCGGCATCGGTGGTGCAGGCGGCATCGCTGGCGGAGGCGCAGGCGGCGTCGGTGGCGTCGGTGGCATGGGCGGCGAAGGCGGCGCGCCCGTCGGCGGTGCGAGCGGTGGTGTCGGCGGCGCAGGCGGCATGACCGGCGGCTCTGGCGGCGTAACCGGCGGCATGGGCGGCATGACCGGCGGCACCGGCGGCGACGAGATGGATGCGATGGTCGTCGACGATCGCAAGTTCAGCTTCTTCGTCACCAGCCTCGAAGCGATGCGCAGGCTCTCCGGCAGC
>WUUC01111603.1_pt1 | contig 18579 bp, 29 predicted proteins | sample 6278441 | NCBI WGS metagenome assembly WUUC01 (sample SAMN13675441, study PRJNA597444) | soil metagenome | isolation source: soil | place: USA: Washington | collected 2017-10 | reverse complement strand
CAAACTGGCTGACACCTGAAGACATCGCCTACGGTCTTCAGCAGGAAGTTCCTGCAGGAAGCGTATGCTGCGCTGAGTGCAATTCTTGGCAGTGACATGACGGTTTTGTAATAGGCGACTACGTATTCCTCGGCAATTTGAGCTAAGCTCATTCTGTTAGAACCTGAGCATCACCGGACACCTGTTCCGGTGTGAAACCTAGGAGTTCAGCAGAATGACTCAGCCAGAGGTGAAGTGGCAGACCCCGTCCGGGCGAGCGGGCACTGCAGGTGCTGCAGCACAGACCGCCGCACTGTTGCGAGCCAACCCCAAGGAGTGGGCGATCATCGAGGAGTTTGCCTTCCCGACTCTTCCGGAGAACGCCACGCCTGAGCAGGAAGAGGCGGTCAAGGCCGAGGCCAAGAAGGTTCGCGCTCGCGCCTCGTCCCGAGCATCGCTCATCAAGCAGGGCCGTGTGGCTGCCTACAAGAACCCGGACGGTTCCGCGGGTGCGTTCAACGCGGTGTCCCGCTCGGAGCTGGATGACAACGGATCCAAGGTCATCCGGGTGTATGCCACCTTCGTGGGCGACGGCGTCACCGCGTAACTCACTGCCACGTAAAGGGCGGGTCTGGATCTTCCGGGCCCGCCCTTTGGCCTGACTAGGAAGGTTGGCAATGAGAATTCCCGACGAGTTGGAAGAGTGCGGGCAGCAATCTCTAGCTGTACACGAGGCAGCACATGCTGTGGTGGCCTGGTCGGTGGGGCTGGAAGTGGATTTCTTGAAGCTGGAGCGTGGTTGGTGGTCGGGGGATCTGATCCGTGGGTTCATTCGCATACGGGGAAACACCTGCGAGGAGGAGGCGGTCGCTGAGGCGGCTGTCACGGCGGCGGGCGCAATCGCTCAAGAGCGCTGGTTAATTGAGCAGGGTGTGGTTCCGTCCATGGCGGAGGGTATTGCTGAGTACAGCGGGGGCCACGATGCCGAGGACATTCGAGAGCTGACGCGGGCGTACGGCATTTCGGAGTCCGCTGCACGTGCGAAGGCGACGACGTTAGTCGACCAGAATTGGGACAAGATTTGTCGAGTAGGTACTCAGCTGCATGATCGCGGGCGGCTGGCAGGTAGGAAAGCAAAGTGACTTCCCCCCGACGGGCTCGACCTATCCCCGGCGCCCCACCCCGTGTCTCATCGCAAGACATCTCGTTCTGGAATGGCGAATGCCCGATCTGCGCTGCCCGGGTGTTCTGGGCGGTGGATCGCACAGAGCGCTCTGACGGATCGACCTGGCATGCTCCGCTGGATCCGGTCGCGGTGGGTGAGCTGGATGTGCGACCCCAGGTCGTGGTGCTGGCGTCTTCGACGGGAGAGGCGGCGGTGATTGCGCCGCTGCTCTACAACCTGCATGTGTGTCCTCCCGAGGTGGTGGAGGAGATGCTGCGCAGCATCGGCGGCCTGGGCTACTACACCGCGGAGGTGCTGGCCATCCCGTGCCCGGTGCGACCGTGCAAAGCAGCGCCCGGCATGTTGTGTCTGACGTCGAGGCGAGAGGCACAACACCGTCCACACGGTGCTCGCGTGGTGGCGGCTGCAGGCGAGGAGCTTGAGGATCCCACCTTCTGATCAGGGTAGGAGACTGGGACACGTCCTGTCTGGTTGAGGAGTTTCTGGTGGGAGATCGCGCCAACATCTACATGGAATTGCCTGTGACGCGGGAGCAGAAGCAGGGTGTCTATCTGTACACGCATTGGTCGGGGTGCGAGTGGCCTGAGGAGCTTCGGCAGGCGCTGGAGTTCGGGCGCGACCGTTGGGGTGACGATCAGTACCTCGCGCGCATCCTCGTCTCTCGGATCTTTCGGCACAACGTAGACGACACCACAGGTGGCGGTCTGTCATTGATGTTGTGCGACAATGAGTATCCCATCATCGTGGCGGACCTGGTGACCCAGACTGTGTCGTTCGCACGCGAGGGCGCCGAGCACGATCCTGAGCAGCGCTACGGGCACATGTCGTTCGCGACCTATGTGGCGCAGGCAGAGGCGAAGTACCCGGCATGATGCTGACCACTGATTCCGGGTGGCGGCTGGTCCACCAGCGTGACCTCCCCGACCTGCCTGGTATGGGCACTCCGGATGAGGAGTGGGAGGCAGTCCTGGAGGATCGCAACACCGAGCGCAATGCTGCTTATCGGCTGGCGTCGGCAATCCAGCGCGGTGCGACGGCTGATTTTCCTGTCAGGGGTGAGTTCTCGGCTCGGGTGAGCTACCTCAATGACGAGCGCACGTTGCTGGGAGTCTTCGTCAAGAGGATCTAGGAATTCGAATACTAGTAGCGAAGCGGTCCATCACTTGGGGGGTGATGGACCGCTTCGTTTTGTCATGTCTGTTGCAGTAGGCGTTTGCCGACTTCGTTGAGTTGCCCAGCTCGGGCCTTCGATACTCCGAGGATGTTGGCCACTTTCTTCAGCGAGAGTTTCTTCTCTTGTATCAGCTTTGCCACATACGTTGCGCGTAGATGAGATACTTCATCAGTGGCCAGCTTGAGTACTGCGGTCGCGACTACTATATCTCGGAGAGCAAGAAGAGTGTCCTGCGAGGATAGATGCTCGCGCCCGGCCCCCAGGGCTTCAAGTACCGCATCCACGGAGGTCGGGGGGCCTCCGTGCTGCGATGAACCGGACTGCGTCACGGAATCTCATTGTATGCTGTTTTGGTATTTCGTCTAGTGTGACTTGACGTTTTCTTCTAGAATCGCTTACTCTGGTTGCCTTCTGGTGAAGGAGGTACGAGCAGTGGCGTCACAAACTACGTATGGCTGGCAGCGCGCGAGCGCTATCGGCCTGCTGACGCCGGTCATTGTGTCCGCGTTGGTCTGGTCGAGCTACTCCACGTTCCACCATGCAGAGTCTCCGGTGGTCCCGGGTGGAGTGGCCTGGACACTGGTGGCCGCGCTGGACGGAACTGTTCTGGTCACCACTCCTATCTGGTTGTCCACCGTATTGCCACGAGCAGTGCGGAACTATGCAGCTGCTATTTGCATGCTCGCCTTGGGCGGATCCATGGCGATAAACTTTGCTGAGACAGGCTGGATGGGGTTGTTCCCTCCGCTCATCGCTGGCGCGCTGATCCACTTGGTGGGTGTGGTGCTGCGGGCGTTCGCCGGATTGGAGACCTCAACAGACAGCGACTCGGACGATGCCCCGGCCCCAGGGGTTGAGCACAAGATGCCGTCGTCCGAGTCGCCCCCGAAGCCTCCCGTCTTCAACATGCCTCTAGTGACTTACGAGGAGATGCAGAAGCCATCTCCGAAGCCTCGGTCTCGTCCGGTGAGCTTGGAGAAGACAGCTACTGCGGGCATCGAGCCGTTCGAGTTGGTGTCCCGGGCGCTCAACGAGGCGCATGCGCTGGACAAGCCAGAGCCTACGGGCCCGGAGCTGTTGGCTCTGGTGCGCGCAGCTGGCCACGACGTCAATAAGGACTACGGTCGCACGGCTAAGGCTCGATGGAAGAAGAACCGTGAACAGGTGATCGTGGATGGCTAAGAAGAAGGGCAAGTCTCCGAAGAAGTCCCGGGTCTGGGCGTGGACCAAGCGCAAGACAAAGTCCCGCTGGAAGAAGATGCGAGCCAACCACAAGCGCAATGTGGCGGATCGGAAGAAGGTTCGCAAGCAGGCCAAGGCTGTGGATCCCACCTACAAGGAAACCGGCAGCTTCTGGGCTCGGCATCCTTGGATGGCTGATCTCCGAGATGGCGTGACGGTCTCGCTGCATGCACAGCTGGACAAGCGCGACCTTCGACAGGGTCTGATCACGGAGGATGAGCTTGCTGAGCTAGACAAGTTTGACAGCACTGAAGAGTGGCGCCAGGAGATGGCGAAGCGTCGTCGCGAGCGTATGAAGACCGACGCCGCGCGCCGCCGCGATGAGGACACCCGGGCCCCTCTGACGTTGGTGGTCGCGCGGAATGGCGCCAAGCCAGCTGTGGTCAAGCACGTGGGATTCCGTCCACCGGCACCTCGATCTAAGCCACAGACCGGAACGCCACCTGCGTGGAAGCCACCCGCTCCTCGGGTGGTGCGTCGCCCGCGGCGCGATCGTGTCGCCTCTCTGGCTAAGGCCTGGGGGCCCAAGATTGAAGAGAACGCGAGGAAATCAATGGCTGCAGATGCAGACCTGACCGGAGCAATTGCCGCACTCAACAGCTTCGCTGAGTCTTTCCCGGAGACTCGGACGCAGATTCATGACCACCTCGGGAAGCTGGCGGAGTTCGGCAAGTCGTACTCCGCGGCCATGGAGACCTTCAAGGCCACGTTGGAGCGCGGCACGGGTGAGGACAACCCGGGTCTTCCTCCTGAGGTCACACAGCATCTGGCTCCGCTGGCGGACGTCGGCGCGACGATCAACGCCGCTGCGGTGGCGACCATCGCTGCATGGGAGGACTACTTCCAGGCAGCTATCCAGGTGGCTAAGGACGAGCACACCCCGTCCAAGGCTGCCCTGCTGGGCTGATCTAGGAGTATCAGATGACCCGCAACCTCAAGCGCGAGGACATGACGTGGCTGGAGCAGCGTCATGCCCAGCGGTATGGGCTGGGCCCGTACTACGTCGGCGTCGTGGTGTTGGCTGCGGGTCATCTGACCTGGCCGCTGGCTGGTGCTTGGCAGTCCACTTTGGCAATCGCTGTCATGACATTCGTGGCGTTCTGCTGGGTGGTCACCCGCGTGAGCGGATGGAACCGACTGCTCTATGGCCTGTTGGTGCTGGGCATGAGCGTCACCTGGATCTGGTGGCTGCATCAGCCAGCGCCCGAGCCTGGGCTGCTGCCGGGGATTCGAGAATGGGCTAACAAGATCTTTTGGTTCGTCATTGCCCTGCACGTGATGGGCGTGGGGTGGTGGACCGCGAAGTTCAAGGGCACCCAGGTGCACCTGGAGGATGACCTGCGCGGTTGGTCGGAGATCGCGGGCAACTTCGGGCTGGGCATGACGAGCCGTCACATTGAGAAGCGCTCGGAGAACGGCAACGAGTCCGGGTTCCTGGTGTGGCCGCGCGGTTCGACGACGGTCAAGCACGTCATGGACCGCCGCGAGGAGCTGGAGGCGGCCATGGGGCTGCCCGAGGGCACGCTGCGGTTGATGAAGCACCCGGACGGCAAGCGCAACGCGACCGACCGTGTCGACTACGTGTCGTTCCTGGATGACCCGCTGTCGGAGGCCGTTGAGTGGCCCGGTCCGCAGCAGGCTCCTGACGGTGGAGATCTGTCGGTGGACGTGCCTGCAGCTGTGGGCATCCAGGAGGACGGTGAGATCGCGTACGTCCCGTACTACGAGCGGGACATCAACGCGGTCGTTAACAAGCTGTTCGGTGGTTCGCAGGGCTCCGGTAAGTCCGGTGGCTTCCAGCTGCACATCATGGACATCGCGTGCCGTTCCGACGGCACGCAGTGGGGCTTCGACCTCAAGGACGGCATGGAGATCGCGCCGTTTGACGCGATCATGGACAACCTCGCGTGCAACGCTGAGGAAGCCACCGAAGCCATCAATGCGCTGGACGCGATCATGACGTATCGCGGCGAGGAGAACACCCGTCGTGGCCGCAAGGCCTGGCCGGTGGATCCAGAGCATCCGCTGCTGTTCGTGTGGATCGATGAGCTGCACCGGCTGCTCGCTGCACAGAATGGTCGTGAGGCACGTGACATGCGCAAGTGCGAGGAGGTGCTGGTGCGTCTCGCGACGACCGGCCGCGCGCTGGGCATGAGCGTGAACGGTGCTACGCAGAACCCGACGCTGGAGGCGACGCGCACAAGCCAGTTCCGGGACCGTCTCAACCAGAGGATCTGCTTCCGTACCGAGTCGTCCTCGCACGAGGGATACATCATCCCTGGGCGCAAGGTGGACGCTCACCTCATCCCGTCCTCGATGCCGGGCATGTGCTATGTCCAGGATCGGGACAGGTTCACCGGACTCCCCATTCGCTACTACCGCGTGACGGACGAGATGGTGGAGATGGTGATGGAGGTACGCGCTCCGGGTCTGCCTCTGGACGAAGGGTCGCAGCGCGCTGCCATGGCCGTCTCGCCTCGATACGCTGAGCGGTGCAGGGTGCGTTATGACGAGAATCCAGAAGACGGTGAAGCCATGCCTTTCGATCCTGACGACCCCGATGGCCCGGACGGTCCGCGCCCGGTCACGGACATCACGCCCATGCCGATTCCGGATCTCGATCTGTCGGGACCCGATCTGACGCTGAGTGCGATTCGCGCTGCACACGCACGGCTGTCGGGACAGGGTGCAGCACAGGCGGTGGCGGTCATGCCGGAACCCGAGCCGATGGTCGCGCAGGCTTCATCGGAGCCGGAGACCTTCCCGATTGGGGAGCCTGCGGTGTTCCTGGTGCTCAAGAAGGCGGGGCGTCGGGGCGCTACGGCTAAGCAGCTCTATGAGGCTGCAGAGCGTAAGAAGTCGTGGTTCTACCTCAACGTCGGAGGGTGGCTGGAGGAGGGCCGGTTGGTCCAGCCGGGTGGCCCGAATTCCGCTTACTACCTTCCGGAGTTCGCTCCGGACATGTAGCGCAGGGCGACAGATTCTACAGTCCAAGACATTCCTCCACAGGGCTCCAGGGCCGGGTCTTCCAGCATCCACTGGACCCCAGTCCTGGGGCCCTGACCTGTAGTGACATCCCCCAGACCCCCTTCCAGTGCAAGACACTCCGTTGACATCCAAATGATCACTCTGTGTGATGGGTATGAACGCGTACATGTGCTCGCGCTCATGCGCGCCTACGCGCAGCGCTACGTGCGTTACTCGCGCGCGTGCACGTGCTACACCTGCGCACATGCCCGTCGCGTGTGGTGCGCGCGACCGCGTCATACGGGCGCCCGCAGTTCCCACAGCAGGTGCGGTCGGCATTCACGCGGCTGGGCGAGTTGCCCCGGCGCCAGTTCTCGTGGTGGGTGACCGGTTCGAGATGGCGCCAATTCACACAAGATCGGTGTGCGCACCCCTTTCCACCTGGGCATGTGTCGTCGTGGGTATGACACGTGTGGTCGGGTTCCATTCCCTCAGGCATGGGTCCGACGTGGGTTTCGTAGCTCCACGTGTGCGCGTGCTTGAGCACCGTGTTGATGCGGATGCGCCCATAACCGCTGGTCGGACTGATGTTCCCGGCCCATGGCCAGCACTCGTCGTCGGTCCTTCCCTCACGGGATTGGGCGAGAAGCTGTTCGGGAGTGCGCTGCTTGATCGGCGGAGGCAACGGCGTGCCGTCTCTCCGGGCTTTGGCGTAGCAGGCTCCACAAAGGTCGTTTGACCTGGCCTTTTTGTCAGGATGGTTGAGGCAAGTTCGCATGTTCTGATCTTACATGATGGTGTCGGCATTCCGTGACGAGGGTGATCAAATTGATGGGAGTTACACATAGGGTCACCGGACTCTGCGCGGGCGCATGGGTCGCGTGTGGCGCGCTCGCGAGCGTTGTACCTGCGGATGCGCCCGCGTACGCGTGGGTGCTCGCGGGCATGTGCGGGCTCGCGATCACGATGCTCGCGGGCAATGCCGCTTATTGGCCGGATCTCGATGCGGAAAAGTCGACGGCGTCATTGTCAGGTTGGTTTCTGACAGATCTGATTCACGAATGCGTGCATGCCGCGTCGTGCTGGATCTTCGATGTGACTGCTACGCCGCTCGACCGGCAAGCTGGCGATTTCCGTGGGCACCGAGGCCTGACGCATTTCGCGGTGACGGCTCTGGGCACGGGCGCGGCTTTGGGACTGCTGGCGTCCGCGGTCACCGCTCGCTATCCGCTGGAGACGTTCGCGTTGCTGTGCGCGCTCGTGACCGGGTTGACGTTCTGGTGGTGCGGACAGTGGATCTGCCGCGAGTTGCTCAAGACCCGCATTCGCAAGACTGGACGCTTTGTGTGGTCGTGGATCATCGCGGTGAGCACGGCAGCGTTTGTGGTGACACGGGGAGCGCTCCCAGACGGTGTGGACTGGGGACTGGCGTCACTTGGTCTGGGAGTCGGCGTGGGGCTCGCTGTGGCCGCGGGGATGCTGGCACACGACGTCGGGGACTGTGCGACGAAGACGGGCGTGCCGTTGTTTTGGCCGCTGAAGATCAAGGGACGTCGGTACTACCCGGTGCACATCCTTCCGCGTGCCGCACGCTTGCACACCGGCAAGGACGGGTGGGCCGAGACCAAGATCCGGTTCGGCTCATGGGTGCTGGTGCTCGCCGCGATGTCGGGCTGGATCCCGGGTCTGTGGAGCTGGGCTCTTGGCTGGGTACACATCTAGCTCTTGCGTTGCTTGCTCATGACAGCTAAGGTTGCACCCATGACGAACATCGAATTCGCTTTCCACGCAGAGGCCGTGAAGTACGAAGCGGAGTTCTGGTCCACCGCGATCGATGAGGATGGCCAGGTGGTGCTCAAGCAGGAGGGTTGGGCATTCGACCGCCTGGAGACGTACACCCCGAACGTGGCGCTGTTTCAGTCGTCGCTGGACTGGATCACCAACAACCCGCAGACCTGGAACCAGGAGAACTGGTTCTCTCTGCTCGCGGAGGGCGTCGAGCCGTCGGTGTCGGCAGCTCCGGAGTGTGGCACCGCCGGTTGTCTGGCGGGCACGGTGATGCTCCTGGAGGGGAAGGGATCGAGCGTCACGTTCGACCTGGATGGTTACCCGACGTGGACCTTCAAGGACGAGAACGGCGATCACCTCGACGCGGGCGCGGCGGCATCGCGGGCTCTCGGCATCCCGTATCGTATTTCCGATGCGCTGTATCACTACGAGAACCAGCTGTGGGATCTGTGGGACCTCGCGCAGGTCGCGTGCGGCGGAGCGCTGACGGTGCCGGAGCGTTCGGTCATCGAGGAAGCCAATCGCATTTCCAAGGACTTCTACAGCTGATCCCATCCACCTGCGGGCCTCACATCTTCGGATGTGAGGCCCGCTTGCGTAGCTCGCCTATAGATGCTAACTTCTGTCCATGAGCACTGATTTCTACACGTCGACCGGCAACCAGGAAGACGTGCTGGAGGACGGCATGAACGTGGGCGGCTCGACCGCCTACCGGCTGCTGCGGTGTGTGGAGATCGACCCGGAGTCCGACTCGCAGTGCTGGCCGCTGCCGGACTTCCTGGCGCGCCTGGAGCAGGCGGTCGCGTTGTGGGGGCCCGACCGTCCCGGGTATCCCGACGAGCAGTATGTCCGCGACTACGGCCGGGGCCCCGGCTACATCCTCAACTTCCTGTACGACCTGTTGGAGGTTGTGGAGCGGGGTCGTGACCGCGGGCACGTCGAGGTGGTGTGGGTATGACAGCTTGCGCTGCTCGCGCTTAGCTGCTAGGCTCTGTGCAGAACGAGATAACGACTGGCTTATCGAAGTGGTCATCGGGAGCATCGGATAGTTTCCGACCACAAGGAGAAGGCCATGCGTGACATCGAGTTCAGCGGCGACAGCAGCTACGCGCACTATGGCGAGCTGGTCGACTCGATGGAGTACGAGGTGCTTGTCGAGGTCTCGGACTCCGACTACCAGGGCGACAGCCGGTACCTCCTGCGGGATGGCATCCGGTACGGGATTCTCGTCTTCGGATGGGGCTCGTGTTCCGGGTGTGATGCGCTGGAGGCGTGCGACACGCGTGCAGAGGTAGTAGAGCTGCGTGATGGGTTGCACGAGGACATTCGGTGGTTCGACACAGAGACCTCGATCGTGGAGTGGCTCTGCTCGCCGGACCGCGACGGGGAGTACTCGATCCACGTTGCAGAGGGTGGTCAGTTCCTTCGGGAAGCGATGACTCATCTCGGCGCGGATCTGGCTCTGCTGCAGAACAAGGCGCTTCCGTCCTCGTGGCGGAAGGCTCGGGATGCGGCGGAGAAGTACTCGTCGTGATCGTCAAGGGGACCTGTACGATTAAGGCCCCCGGTGGGTAGGAGAGACTCCCGTGCCGAAGGCCCGGGAGTCTTTCTGTCTTGAGGGAGCGACGTGGCGGCAGCTGGTTGTCCTGGGCGGTGCGGGTACTTCGGTTCGCTGAAGGCCGTCACCGCACACATGAACGGGTGCACGAGCTACGCCGAGCTGTATGCCTCAGGCGCCGAGCTGCTCGATCCAGTGGCGGTCGGAAAGGCTGCAGCCGTTCACCGCGAATCTGCGCCCGTTTCCCGGGCCCCGCGTGTCCCTGCTGCGGAAGTGTCGGACCGGCCCGCTAGGGTTCTGTCCACTCCACGGAGGCGGGACCCCGTTCCTGCCCCTGAGGCGCCTGCGCGAGAGCCCGGCCCGGTATTTGTCGAGCATTGGACAGCTCCGCAGTCTTTGTAAGCTGGGGCAAGCTTGATTTGCTATACGCAAGCATGTGCTGTACTGTCAGACACGAAGCAAGACACGGATCGGTCTTGCAAGTGCGGCGCCGAGGGATCAGCGCCTGGGGATCGTGGAGGATCACATGGATGTCACCCCTGAAGGTCGTTTGACCGGGGAACGTGGCCACGGCACGGATGTGCTGGGGCGCAAGGCTGGTGTGGTGGTCGCTGCTGAGGATCGGCAGCCGGTCATCACGGATTGGGTGGCTCCCTACGAGGACATCAACGGCAGGCTGGTTGTCGACTGGGACAACGCTCCGGCCAACTACGAGGAGCTGTTCCGTCAGTACCGCCCCGAGGCCGAGTACTGGGTGCGCCGGGCGGGTGTCATGCACACCGAGGTCGACGACACCGTGCAGGAGCTGCTGACGCGGTTCATGGAGCGGGATTCGCTCGGGGTGTTCCGGCGCAACTGGGAGTCGCGCTCGGCGTCGGGTACGAGCAAGTTCCGCTCGTACTTCAGCCAGTACATCTTCGGTGCGGCGCGCGGCAAGCTGCGCAATGTGGTGCGGCGCAACCTCAAGGAGCGTGCCGACCTGGACCGCCCGATCGGCGACGACGGTTCGACAGTCTCGGACCTGGTCACCCAGCCGACTCAGGCGGATGTCGAGCTGGCCGAGCTGGCAGATGTGTTCGCGTCGGTCCGGGAGAAGGTGGACACGCGGTTGGTGGACGCGGTGCTGCAGCTGGCGCTCGGTGATGGTCAGGTCCGGCAGGCTGCGTTGCGCGAGGCGCTGGGTGGTGTACCCCCGGCAACGGCTAAGCGTGGTCTGGATCAGGTGCGCTCTGCCCTGCAGGCTGCGCTGGCCGAGGCGGGCTAGCCACCCGCTGATCGACGATGCCCCTGGTGCTGGCAACGGCCCAGGGGCATCGTTGTGTCAAGGTTAGGTCAAATAGCTATGGTCTGTTCTCACTGCTATCTGACTATGTGTTTGTCGAGCACGTTCCTCTAAGCAGGAGGCGTTTCCGATGTCGGTTTTCTGGGTCTTTCTGGGCGTCATATTGGCCATTGTCGTGGCGGCAGTGGTGATCGCGGTGCGCGCTCAGCGCAAGCAGGAGGCACGCGAGGAGGCCGCCCGTGCGGCGCAGCTGCGTCGGCTGCAGGCCGAGCGCATGGCTCCGACCGTCCCGCAGGTCACGCGCACGCGGTCGGTTCCTGCGGCTCGCTCGTCTTATGACCACCCGCGTCGGTCATCTGCACGTGGTGGTTCGGAGACAGGCGCGCACCGCACGGCCGACGACGCGTTCTTCCCGGGTTCGGCCGGGTACTCGTCCTCGACGGGCAGCTCGGACTGCTCTCCGTCGACGTCGCACTCGTCTAGCTCTGGTTACGACGGCGGAGGCAGCTCAGGCGGTTACTCCGGTGGAGGAGACTCGGGCGGTAGCTCTGGCGGCGGTGGTTGCGACTAGGTGTTGACGCGCTGACGTATGCTTGCTAAGCTTGCGTCATGACGAACACCGAAGCACTCGCCCCCGCCAAGTGGGCCACTTCTTCCCTCACCGCGAAGCCCGGCTACACCAAGGTCTATGAGCTGCTCCGCGTGGAGGCCCCGGCCGATGAGGTCCGGGCATTGTTTCAGGCCATGACCGAGATCCGCGGCGCGCACCGCGTGGAGCTGACCCGCCAGCACGGTGAGTACGTCGACGGCAAGTACATCGAGTCGCCGTGGTTCTCGATCTACTTCCGCGGCACCGACCGCGCAGTTCGGGTGGCTGCAGGTCAGCTTGCGGTGTCAGGGCTGCAGAACCTCGACCCGAACGCCGACCACGATCACGCGGCGTGCATCGCGCGGGCGGCAGAGATGGGTGTCCCGGCCTGGTCCGCGCACACTCCGGAGACTTACCTCTCCAGCTGATCTACCTCCAAGGGCCCCTGCATCGATCAGGTGCGGGGGCCCTTGTTGTATTGAGAATCCAGTTGACAATATTGTCAGCGCTTGCTACGCTTGCCTTCGACGAACACCGTAGGGAGTAAGCACATGCAGGAAATGGCAGGCACGAAGGTTCCGGTCCGGCTCTGGGTTGACCAGGAGACCGTGGAGTACGAGGCGCTCAACCAGGTGCGGCGCGTGTCGGACATGCCGTGGGTGCACGGCGTGGCCTTGATGCCGGATGCGCACGTGGGCAAGGGCGCGACCGTGGGTTCGGTCATCGCAATGCGCGACGCTGTCTCACCTGCCACGGTGGGTGTGGATATCGGGTGCGGCATGTGCGCGGTGCCGGTGAACATGACCGTCGACCAGTTGCCCGATGACCTCGCGCGCGTGCGTTCGACGATCGAGGGTCTGGTGCCGGTGGGCATGTCGAGCCACGACTCGGCGCAGCACGCGTTCAACCAGCGCGCGCTGATGTCGGGGGAGAAGGGCTGGTCGGAGTTCTTGCGCCAGTACTCGGAGCTGACGTTCTCGCTCAAGACCAAGCGTCTGGACGCGGAGTCCTATCGCGAGCGGGTGTTCTCGCAGATCGGCACTCTCGGCGGTGGAAACCACTTCATCGAGGTGTGCTCCGACGAGGACGGGATGGTGTGGCTGATGCTGCACTCCGGTTCGCGCAACGTGGGTAAGGAGCTGGCCGAGCGCCACATCTCGATTGCTCGCGAGCTGAGCCACAACGCGGATCTTCCGGACCGGGATCTTGCGGTGTTCCTCGCGGGCACCCCGGAGATGGCGGCCTACCGTCGGGACCTGTTCTGGGCGCAGGAGTACGCGCGGCGCAACCGGGCGATGATGATGGGCCAGGTCAAGTCGGCGTTCGCTCGCGCGACGGGGCAGACGACATCCGCTGGGTTGTTCGGTGACATGATCCAGTGCCACCACAACTACGTTTCCGAGGAGACCTATGACGGCGTCGACCTGCTGATCACTCGCAAGGGTGCTATCAGCACGGCTGACGGCCGCCTGGGAATCATCCCCGGCTCGATGGGCACGGGTTCCTACATCGTGCGCGGTTTGTCCAACCCTGCCAGCTACTGCAGTGCTTCACATGGCGCTGGCCGGAAGATGAGCCGTGGCGCGGCCAAGCGCACGTTCACGGTGGAGGATCTGGCGGCGCAGACTGCGGGCGTGGAGTGCCGCAAGGACGCGGGCGTGGTCGATGAGATCCCCGGCGCCTACAAGAATCTGGAGTCTGTAATGGCTCAGCAGACGTCGCTGGTGGAGCCGGTGCGTCGGCTGAAGACATTGGTGTGCGTGAAGGGGTAGAATCCTCACGCTGCAAGACCATTGACGACCTTGTCTCCTAGTGAAAGGTGTTCGCCATGATCTAGATGGCACACACCGATAACACTGTCCCTTACCGGCTGTGGGCTCAGTACGGGCTCACCTTCAACTCTCCGATGCGGGCGTTCCTGGATAGCCAGCATCACAGCAAGCACAAGGACGAACAGCGGGAGTTCAACCGCCGCGATCGTCACAACGCTCGGGCCGCTCTCCGTCATGGGGAGCAGCCTGATCCCATCCAGCCTCGTGGTCGCGCAATCTACGACGCGTGGTGAGACACAGCCCCTGGCGCGTGCGAGACGCCAGGGGCTGTGTTGTGTGGGTAGGACACGTGGCGTGTCTGACGATGAGTACGTCATGGAAGCCACCGAGGAAGACCTCCGCATTGCGGTGGCCCGGGCTCTGGAGCACTGTGGTCTGACCTGGGACGAGCTGGAGGCTCAGGGTCGTAGCGGAGACTTCGAATCGGTGTCGGCACGCATTGCCTGGGTAGCTGTAGGTGACCTCGGACATCTTGCTTGACCAGCTTGCGCATGCTATCCTTGTGGTAGACGAACACCGAACAAGGAGAGTTTCATGAGGGTCTACATTCCGTCCGACGTGCCCGTGCTCCAGCGGTTTGATTCCGACGACCAGCTGATCTCGGTCGAGGACACGGGCCGTGTTGTGGGCTGCCTGCTGCGGCTGGAGGTTGTGCATCTGCTGGCGGAGTCCAACAGCGAGAACCGCAACGTGATCGAGCACTTCCTGTTCGTCGCCGACCGGGTGGATCCCGCGCATGCGGAGGACACGCAGTCGCTCTTGCAGGGGAACCGGCAGTGAGCGAGGAGTCGACGACCATCGGCGGCGAGGAGATCCAGTCTCCGTATGCGGCGGAAACCGAGCGCCAGTGGCGTGCTGCGATGGCGAACCTGGATATGACCGAGGAGGAGCTGCACTTTCTGGTCACACGTGGGGTGCGGCCGTGGGTCATGCAGGACGCGCTGACGGTGCTCGCTGCCTTCCGGGTGGGCGTGCGCGTTGGTCAGGGCCTGCGTAATCCTGTGATGGGTACGCTTACCTGATGCTGACGTTGTACGTGCTTGCGCCGATCTTGCTCTTCGTGATCCTGGCTGGATGGTGGGGTTGGCTGTGCGTTCGGGATGGTCGACAGAACGCTCGTGACTATGCGCACGCGGCCGAAACCGCGCGCAAGTACTCGCCCGGGTAGGACTCTGAATGCACGTCGGTGATGTTGTGGGGCGCGGTGAGTGGTTGGAAACGCTCACCGCGCTTCCTTTTGTGACTTTGTTACGCGCTCCAGCCTCGACGGGAAAGCGCACGGTAGCGCAGTACATAGCGCGCCGTGAGGGCGTCGCAGCTACGGATCAGGTGATGTATCCGACGCTGCAGTATCTCGACGATCGTGGTCGTCCGGTGAATCAGTCTGACGATCGAGCTGAGATCGCGAAGGTGTTCGAACCGGAGCTGACCATCAGCGATGTTCGTGAGCTGATCAAGTGGGCACGTTCATCCCCCATGTCATCGCCGTTCAAGCTCGCGATCGTGCGGCTGGATAACGTGCGCCCTGATGGGTCGTCGTGGCTGGCTTCAGAGCGCACGCTGGCGGCGATGTTGAAGCTGTTGGAAGAGCCACCTGTTACGACCCGTTTCATCTTGCTAGCCACAAAGCCGACCATGCCTATGATTAGGTCGCGCACACAGGAGTTGACAGCAGGTTTGTTGTCACGTGATCATGTAGCTGAAATACTTTTTGCTGTAACAGATATGTCCCTGCAGGAATCGCAGGAGGCGGCAGTGTTGGGTGGCGGTCAGGTTGCGTTTGCGGTAGGAGCCCGCTCAGCATTGGAGGGTTCGGTGCAGGCAGTAGTGGATGTGCTGACCTCTTTGCAGCAGCGAGACCAGATTGCGCTGACGGAGAAGGCGCGAATCTGGACGGATGCAGACACGCAGATGCTCCTGCGCTGGGCCCATGAGAGGATCACAGGCGATTGGGCGCTGTTTGCTGGCTCTGGAGCCCCCGAGGTGTCAGTATCTGCAGCTGAGCGCGTTCTCCGAGCGGTTAGCTCAGTAGCGGGTGCTCGACCTCGCATCGTATTGGGCGCGGTCGCCGCCCTGGCAGGGAAGTAGTCGGAGGGTGGAATCAGTTCAGAGTGGCGTGAATGCCGAGTCAGATAGCGGATCAGAGGAGATGAGGGAAGACATGTTGACTGTGGTCCGTGCTATGGGTGTTCGCCAGGATCTGTGGGCTGTTGTCACTGCTGTGCTACCGATCGTTGCGTCTGCAGACGAAGTGAACCCGGATCTGATCCGGGAGCAGTACGGCTCGGTCTTCACGGAGCTGGGTATGGATCCCGCTTCAGAGCGAGACCTTGCGCTGCTGACCGGCGCGGTGGAGACCGCGAAGTGGATTCTCATGAGCGCGGAGATCGCCGGAGTGGACCCAGAGGTGTTCTGGGCTTCCTACCTCCGCCAGCATGCCAAGTGAGAGCTTGACACGCTTGCGTTGCTAGCGTATGCTTCTAGCTATGACGGACATCGACACCAAGCTTGCGTTCGAGCTGCTCTCGGAGATCAAGCGGGAGTCCGACGCACGGGGCTTCTCGCAGCCGGTCGTGTTCATGCAGAACATGGACCTGCGCGAGCGGACCTTCGTGTCGTCGGACCTGATCGTCTACCTGCGCGACAAGGGTCTGATCCAGCACCCTTATGGTGAGGCGGGCTGGACGACCACCGCGCAGGCGGACCGCTTGTTCGACACGCTGCAGCTCTCGGGTCCGCAGTTGGTCGAGGAGTTTGAGGAGTGCGGCTACACCTTTGCTCACACGCGGCACTGGTGTGGTCGCCCTTACTGCCGGGAGTCGTGAAGGCTTGCGTCGCTTGCGCATGGATGCTAGGCTTTAGCCATGACGAACACCACTGGCCACACGTTCACTCCCAACGCCGAGCAGACACGCGTTGCTTGGCTCAACTCGATGACGGGACGGATCTTCGATGCGTCCGGTGATCTGCCCACTGTGGAGTGGGTGGAGTTGCTGCACAAGATCCTGAGCGAGGGACCGCAGCTGGGCTCGGCGGAGACCTGGCAGCGCAAGCTTCGCTGGATCGAGCACCAGACCAACCTGGGCGTTCCCGTCCGGTTGGTGGTCCTGAAGGGACTGACTCAGCTCGGACAGGCGGTTGTGTTCCCGAACGTCTGACCCCTCCAGCTCGTCCTAGGCACCTCCCCGGTATAAGGGGAGGTGCCTTCTTTCTTGCAATGGGTGACCTCCACCGCCGACAAGCCTAAGAAGCATCGGTTGTATGTCATCTGCGGCGAGGACGAAACGCTGCGTGCGGATGCTGTGGATCGCATCGTTCGGCTAGTCGCTCCGCAGGAGCGGGTCACTTTTTACCTGGGTCGAGACGTCGGTGAGACCTCCCCGGGTGAGCTGTGGGATGCCGTGACCACGCAGCCGATGCTGGGCATCACCAAGCGGCTGGTGATCGCACACCACGCCGACCGCATCTGGCGCTGGGATCCGCTGTTCGCATTTGTCGATGGTGCGTCGGTGTATCCCGAGACCACGTTGGTACTCGTAGTGGACCGCCCCGCTCTGGGGAAGCGTCAGCGCGCCAAGAATTCCGTCCCGGGTGTTCCGGTGTGGGAGACGGTCTACGAGCCGTGGGAGGAGCGCGTACGGGGCTACAGCGGCGCTACGGTGCTTGCGTGCTCTCCTCTGTCGGCGGATGCCCCGGAGTACCGCAAGCCCTCTCAGGCGCAGCGCTGGCTGTCTATGCGGCTGCCTGTGACTCAGCCGCAGACGGAGTACCTCTGGTCCCGGGTGGGCGGGGACTCGCTGTTGGCTCGCGACGTGGTGCGCAGCTTGCGACTGGTGGGCGTCACGGACGCTACGGCTATGGCGTATTCGGACTTCACCGCAGCGGTGGACATGCTGGTCGGTCGCCATGGTGCGGAGGACTTTGTTGATCACCTGTTGTTCGACCGCCGCAACGAGGCGCTGACCTCTGTCGTGGATGCGGGCTTCGACGCTGCGGAGTGGAGCCGGATCGTCGGTCTGCTGGGTCAGCGCTTGGACTGGCTGCACGCTCTGCACGGCGCGCTGGCTACGAATGAGCGTCTGGACCAGGTCATGCGGCGCCTTAACATTCACCAGAAGTGGATTCTGCATTACGCACACCGTGAGAATGCAAAGCACAACATCGCTCGGAAGTATGACACTTCACGCGTTGCTCAATGCCGACTGCTTCTCGCACGTTTGGACAAGACATTGTCAGCGTCCGGTTCAGTTCCACCAGGTTTTGGCGCTGCCTTGATCGCTTCCTGGTGATCTTTCGCGGGTAGAAGTTTGTGCGCTCGAAGTTCTAAGCGCGGTTTCTAACAGGGTGAGTCGGCTCTGCAGGTGGGTCGTGCGTCCAGACCCAGCAGTTTTCAGTGCGGCTCGACGAAAGAGGGTCTTCGCATGGCAGTTGACTTCGGTCTTCTGACGGATCTCGATCAGATTGAGATGCTATTCGAGAAGCTGTCCCTCCTGGAGGATGGGTTCGGCTTCGACATCGAGACCGGCTATGACGGGCCTCCTCGGGAGAAGGCTTCGCTGCATCCCGAGACGTCGTTCGTGGTGGGGGTCTCCTACTCCGGGCATCCGAGTTGGGCGCGTTACACCCCGTTGAGGCATGACTCCGGGGGCAACGTCGAGGACATTCATCGCTTCGCGTATCTGCTAGCGAAGCTGTTGATGTCGGGGCGAGGAATCCCGCACAACGGTCTGTTCGAGCTAAGGCACCTGGCTTCGTTCTTCCGGAAGTACTTGTCTCCGGAGGAGATGGCGGAGCTGGGTCTGACCAAGCAGGGGTACTTCCCGCTGTTTTCGGACTCGATGATCGAGGGCTTCGATCTGGGCCAGTTCCGTGAGCACGGTCTGAAGCCCATGACCTTGACGGTCTTCGGCCACAAGATGACTGAGTTCAATGACTTGTTCCCGGATGCCACATCCAAGCAGACCAAGTCGCAGCGGTTCAAC
>WUUC01091889.1_pt1 | contig 18586 bp, 16 predicted proteins | sample 6278441 | NCBI WGS metagenome assembly WUUC01 (sample SAMN13675441, study PRJNA597444) | soil metagenome | isolation source: soil | place: USA: Washington | collected 2017-10 | reverse complement strand
GTCATCGCCGCGGTCGCCCTCGACCAGCTCTCCCGGAGGAGGCAGCGGTGAACGACATGAAGCCGGTGTTCCAAGCCATCGGCCTGATCAAGCGCTACGGCCACGTCACCGCGCTCGACGGCTGCGACTTCGAGCTCCTGCCGGGTGAGGTGCTCGCGGTCGTGGGGGACAACGGCGCGGGGAAGTCCTCGCTCATCAAGGTCCTGTCCGGCGCGATCATCCCGGACTCGGGGGAAGTGCGGATCGACGGGGAGCCGGTGCACCTGCACAGCCCGGGCGAGGCCCGACGGCTGGGGATCGAGACCGTCTACCAGGATCTCGCCGTCGCGCCGGCGCTCGACATCGCCAGCAACCTCTACCTCGGGCGGGAGCAGCGCCAGGAGGGGTTCCTCGGGACGGTGTTCCGCCGGCTGGACAAGAAGCGCATGCGGGAGGAGGCGAGGAGGCAGCTAAGAGAGCTTCAGGTCGGCATCCAGTCCATCGGCCAGCCGGTGGAGAACCTGTCCGGCGGCCAGCGCCAGGCGGTCGCCGTCGCCCGGGCCGCCGCCTGGGGCACGAAGGCGATCATCATGGACGAGCCCACCGCCGCCCTCGGCGTCCGGGAGGCCGGTCAGGTGCTGGAGCTCATCCGCCGGATCCGCGACCGCGGCCTGCCGGTCGTGCTCATAAGCCACAACATGCCGCACGTCTTCGAGATCGCCGACAGGATCCACATCCAGCGTCTCGGCCGGCGCGCCGCAGTGGTGTCGCCCAAGGAGCGCAGCATGCCCGACGTGGTCGCCATCATGACCGGCGCTCTCTCCGTCGACCAAGTTGCTGGCTAGGTGGCCTTAAGAGAAGCCACCCACCGGGGCGTTCCGGCACGACGCTTCCCCACCGAGTCCGTGCACTGAGCTAACCGACAACCGTCCCACCGCTGTTCCCGCCAGATACTCTGAGCGTCCGGACTTCTACACGCGCCCGCGCGGGCAGGAGTCCACTCGGTTGCCGCGCGGCCGGGGCCCTTCTCGTCCACGCACAGCACGATGGCCTTTCTCGGGGGGATGCAGGTACGGCCCGACGCCTGCACACGCCAGCGGCCTCGCCGGCCGGTTCGCCTGCTGCGACGTCCGGATCCCCACCGGCCGCCGTGATAGAACCCCTCCCGACGATTCACGTGCCACCACGTGCAGCTAGGAGCCAGAGCGATGTCAGAGCCGGCCATCTCCAACCTCTACCGCGAGGAGCGCACGTTCCCGCCGCCGCCCGAGTTCCGCGCCAACGCCCTGGTCAGCGACGAGTCGGTCTACGAGGAGGCCGAGAAGGATCCGGAGGCGTGGTGGGCCTCCCATGCGGAGCGGCTGCGGTGGACGAAGCGCTGGGACACGGTTTGCGAGTGGAAGGCGCCGTTCGCCAAGTGGTTCGTCGGCGGTCAGCTGAACGTCAGCGATAACTGCCTGGATCGCCACATCGAAGCCGGCCACGGCGACGTGGTGGCGTACTACTGGGAGGGCGAGCCCGGGGACACTCGCACGATCACGTACGCCCAGCTGCGTGACGACGTGGCTCGCTTCGCGAATGCCCTGAAGTCCCTGGGCGTCCGCAAGGGCGACCCGGTGACGATCTACCTGCCCATGATCCCCGAGCTGCCCGTGGCGATGCTCGCCTGCGCGCGTATCGGCGCGCCGCACTCCGTCGTGTTCGCGGGGTTCTCCAGCCAATCGGTCGTCGACCGTGTGCGGGATGCGGACTCGCGCTTCCTCATCACCGCTGACGGCGCCTACCGCAAGGGCAACGTCGTCGCCCTCAAGGAATCGGCGGACAAGGCGATGCAGGCCGCCGGCATCATCGAGGCGTGCATCGTGGTGCGCCGCACGGGCGTGGACGTGCCGATGACCTCCGGGCGCGACTACTGGTTCCACGAGCTGCTCGAGCAGCAGTCCACCGACTGCCCGCCGGAGCCGATGGACGCCGAGGACATCCTCTACCTGCTGTACTCGTCGGGGACCACCGGCAAGCCGAAGGGCATCGTCCACACCACGGGTGGCTACCTCACGCAGGTGACCGCCACCCACCGGCTGGTCTTCGACCTCAAGCCCGACAGCGACGTCTACTGGTGCGCCGCGGACGTCGGCTGGGTGACTGGGCACAGCTACATCGTGTACGGGCCTCTGGCGAACAGGGCGACGTCCGTGATGTACGAGGGCGCCCCGGATCACCCCGGCAAGGATCGCTTCTGGGAGATCGTCGAGAAGTACAAGGTGACGATCCTGTACACCGCGCCCACGGCGATCCGTGCGTTCATGAAGTGGGGCAGCCACCTGCCGGAGTCCCACGACCTGTCGAGCCTGCGGCTGCTCGGCACCGTTGGAGAGCCGATCAACCCCGAGGCGTGGATGTGGTACCACGAGCACATCGGTCTTGAACGCTGCCCGATCGTCGACACCTGGTGGCAGACCGAGACCGGCGCGATCATGATCACCCCCCTGCCGGGGATCACCGGCACGAAGCCGGGCTCAGCGACGCGCTCCTTCCCGGGGATCAAGGCGGTCGTGCTCGATGACAACGGCGCCCCGGTGTCACCCGGCAGCGGCGGCTACCTCACCCTCCAGCGTCCCTGGCCGGCCATGCTGCGGACGCTGTGGAAGGACGACGAGCGCTACGTCAACACGTACTGGTCCCGCTTCGGCGGCGAGATCTACTTTGCCGGCGATGGCGCGAAGCTCGATGAGGACGGGTACATCTGGTTGCTCGGACGGGTGGACGACGTCATGAACGTCTCGGGCCATCGCCTGTCCACGACCGAGATCGAAAGCGCCCTCGTCGACCACCCCAAGGTCGCCGAGGCCGCGGTCGTCGGCCGCCAGGACGAGTTCACCGGGCAGGCGATCGCCGCGTTCGTCACCCTGAAGGGGCACGAGCAGGGCTCCGACGAGCTCGCGAAGGAGCTGCGCGAGCACGTGTCGAACCGCATCGGCAAGATCGCTCGCCCGGCGAACATCCTGTTCACGGATGACCTCCCGAAGACCCGCTCGGGCAAGATCATGCGCCGGCTGCTCAAGGACATCGCCGAGGGCCACGAGCTCGGTGACGTGACCACCCTCGCCAACGCCGACATCGTCGGCGAGATCCAGGCGCGCCAGGCGACCGCCAACCCGGCGACCTGAGGGGGTCGGGGATGATCGTGGTCTGCGGTGAGGCGCTCGTCGATCTGGTGCCTGCCCAGTGCGGTGGGGAGGTCGGGTTCGTCGCGCGCCTCGGGGGCTCGCCCTTCAACGTCGCCGTTGGCCTGGGCCGGCTCGAGGTGCCGACCGCCTACCTCGGGCGGCTGTCGGAGGATCGCTTCGGTCGCGAGCTCGCCGAGCATCTATCCGGCAACGGGGTCGACGGCCGCTACACCTTGCACGGCCCTGAGCCCACCGCCCTGGCGCTCGTACAGCTGTCGGAAGCCGGCGTGCCCGAGTACGCCTTCTACCTCGAGCGCACCGCCGAGTCGCTGCTTCTGCCCGAACATCTGCCCGAGAGGCTGGCCGACGAGGTCTTCGCGCTGCACTTTGGCTCGCTGGGACTCGTTCTCGAGCCTGGCGCCTCAACCCTCGAGTCGCTCATGGACCGCGAGCACGGCCGGCGCGTCGTCACCCTCGACCCCAACGTGCGACCGGCCCTCATCCGCGACCGCCAGACGTACGAGCGCCGCCTCGATGGCTGGCTCTCCCGTGCCGACCTCGTCAAGGTCAGTGCAGAGGACCTGGACTGGCTCTACCCCGGGCATCCCCCTCGCGAGGTGCTCTCGGACTGGCTCGCCCGCGGCCCCGGCGTCATCGTGCTAACCCAGGGCGCCGCCGCGAGTGTGGCCGTGTCAGACGGCGCGGAGGTCGAGGTACCGAGCTCGCCGGTGGCGGTGGTCGACACCGTCGGCGCCGGCGACGCGTTCATGTCGGGGCTGTTGGCGTGGCTGCACCGGCAGGGCCGGCTCACCCTGGAGGGACTCCGCGGCATGCCGGCGGACGACCTTCGCCAGGCGCTGGCGTGGGCTGGCCGGATCGCCGCCATCACCTGTACCCGGGCGGGCGCCGATCCCCCGCATCTCGCTGAAGTCGACGAGGCCTAGCGTCCTCCGTACCATTCGGGCGACGTCGAATGTCAGGAGCGTCGGTGCCTAGGGTCCTCAGCGGCATGCAACCCAGCGGTGAGGTTCACCTCGGTAATTACCTCGGGGCGATCAGCCGCTGGGTCCGCGACCAACAGCCGGACCATTTCTTCTGCGTCGTGAACCTGCACGCCATCACGGTCCCTCAGAAGCCCGCGGACCTCCGTGAACGGACGGTTGATCTGGCCTGCTGGTGGCTTGCCGCCGGGCTTGATCCCGACATCTGCACCCCCTTCGTCCAATCCCAGGTGCAGGAGCATCCCGAGCTCTCATGGGTGCTCGAGTGCACCGCCACCATGGGTGAGCTCGGCCGGATGACGCAGTTCAAGGACAAGTCCGCCGGCAAGGAGTCCGTGACTGTCGGGCTCTTCACGTACCCAGTGCTCCAGGCCGCCGACATCCTCCTGTACCAGGCCGACGAAGTGCCCGTCGGCGAGGACCAGCGCCAGCACGTCGAGTTGACCCGCGACATCGCCCAGCGCTTCAACGCCCGCTTCGGCGACACCTTTGTCCTGCCGAAGGCGACGCTGCCGTCGATTGGCGCGCGGATCATGGACCTGCAGTACGTCGACCGGAAGATGTCGAAGTCCTCCGAGTCGCCCACCGGCACGATCCTGCTCGGCGAGGACGAGGGCGCCACGCGTCGCAAGATCATGCGCGCCGTGACCGATTCCGGGTCCGAGGTCCTCGCCGCGCCCGACAAGCAGGGGATCACGAACCTGCTCGACCTCTTCGCCGCGGTGACGGGCGCGACGGTCGCCGAGCTCGAACAGCGCTACGCCGGCAGTGGCTACGGGGTGTTCAAGCGTGACCTCGCCGAGGCGGTGAACGGCTTCCTGCGGCCGGTCCGCGACCGGTACGCCGAGCTGCGGTCCGACCCGGGCGCCGTCGAGGAGGCGCTGCGCAAGGGTGCCGACAAGGCCCGCGAGGTGGCCGCCGCCACGATGGCGGTCGTCCGGGAGCGCGTGGGCCTGCTCGCCTAGGCCGCCGGATCGCGGCGAGGCAAATCGTGGCCCGCACCGCCAGCAACCTCGTCAGCCTCGAGCGCGTCTCCAAGCGCTACGCCGAGAAGAAGGTCCTCGACGGGGTCACGCTGGGCATCGACGACGGCGACCGCGTGGGCGTGATCGGCGTGAACGGCAGCGGCAAGTCGACGTTGCTCCGCATCGTTGGCGGGTTGCTGGAGCCCGACAGCGGCCGGGTCGTGGTCGCGGGCCGCGTCCGGGTCGCGGCGGTCGCGCAGGACACCCGCTTCTTCCCCCGAGACACCGTCCTCGGGGCCGCCACGCGGCTGCTCGGGCAGCCCGCCGCCGACACGCCGGACCACCGGCTGCGCGCCGTTCTCGACCGACTCGGGTTTGACCACGTCGACCGGCCGGTCGGGACGCTGTCGGGTGGGCAGCGCAAGCGGGTTGCGCTGGCCGCCGCGCTGGCCCGCGACGCCGAGTTGCTCATCCTCGACGAGCCGACGAACCACCTCGACGTCGACGCGATCGAGTGGCTCGAGGGACACCTCGCCGGCCGCGGCGGCGCGCTGCTGCTCGTCACCCACGACCGCTACCTGCTCGATCGGGTCGCGTCCCGCATCGTCGAACTGGACCGCGGGAGGAGCTTCAGCGCCCAAGGGTCCTACCAGGAGTACCTGGAGGCCCGAGCCGCGCGTGAGGGGCAGGCCGCGATCGCCGACCGGCAGCGGCGAAACCGTGCGCGGATCGAGCTGGCCTGGCTGCGCCGCGCCGCCCCCGCACGCACCTCGAAGGCGAAGTACCGGGTCGAGCAGGCGCATGCGCTGCTGGATGCCAGCCCCCAGGCGTCCAGGGCAGAGCTGGCGATGGGGCTGCCAAGCCGTCGCCTGGGTAGCAAGGTCATCGAACTCCATGAGGTCGCCAAGGCGTACGCCGGCCTTCGCGGTGTGAACCTGAGGCTGTCTCGCGGCGGGCGAATCGGGATTGTCGGACCGAACGGCAGCGGCAAGACCACGCTGCTGCGGCTCCTCGCCGGCGAGCTGCCACCGGACGAGGGACACGTCGAGGTCGGCGAGACCGTGGCCGTCGGGGTCTACGGGCAGGAACTGGCGGAGCTGCCACCTCGGACGCGGGTGCTCGACGCGGTCGCGGAGGTGGCGGCCTCGTCCGCTGGCCGGCTGCTCGAGCGCTTCTTGTTCCCGACCGAGGCGCAGAAGGCGTACGTCGAGGAGTTGTCGGGCGGCGAGCGCCGCCGGCTGGAGCTGCTGCGGGTGCTCGCGGGTGCCCCGAACGTCCTGCTGCTCGACGAGCCGACGAATGACCTGGACCTGGACACGCTTGCCGTACTCGAGGAGGAGCTCGACACCTGGCCGGGCGTGGTCGTCGCCGCCAGCCATGACCGGTTCTTCCTCGACCGGGTGTGCCGCGACATCTTCGGCATCGAGCGAGACGGGACGGTGCGGCACGAGCCGGGCGGCTGGAGCGCCTACCACGCTCGTCGCATGCCGCCGGCCGAGTCGCCGCGCCGCGAGCCGACGTCAGCTCCGCGGGCCGCGCCGCGCCTGCGGAAGCTGTCGTACAACGAGCAGCGGGAGCTGCGAGAGCTCGAACGGCGCCTGCCGCAGCTGGAGGAGCGAAAGGGGGCGCTCGCGCTGGCGCTGCAGGACGCCGGTGATGACTACGAGTCGGCCCAGCGCGCCGGCGCGGACCTCGCCGCCGTCCTCGCCGAGCTCGAGACCGCCGAGGCACGCTGGCTGGACCTCTCGCTCGTCGAAGAGCAGGGCGCGTGACCGAGCCCGTTCAGCCAGGCATGGGCTCGTCTCTGACTGACCCGCTCGTGTGGGTCGACCTGGAGATGACCGGGCTGGATCCGGCTCGCCACGTGATCGTCGAGATCGCCGCGATCGTCACCGACGGGATGGTCGAGCGGGTCGAGGAAGGGCCCGACCTCGTCGTCGCGCAGCCGGAGGAGGCGTTGGCCGCGATGGAGCCGGTCGTGGCCGAGATGCACGCCAAGTCCGGCTTGACCGAGGCGGTCCGTGGTTCGCACATCGCGCTCGCCGATGCCGAGCGGCAGGTGCTCGCCTTCATCCGCGGTCACGTGCCGGAGGCCGGCGCGGCCCCATTGGCCGGCAACAGCATACACGCTGACCGGGTGTTCCTCCGCCGCCACATGCCAGAGCTCGAGTCGTGGCTGCACTACCGCAACGTGGACGTGTCGACGGTCAAGGAGCTCGTCCGCCGGTGGTACCCCGACGTGCTCGCCAGCGCCCCCACCAAGCGCGGCGGCCACCGTGCGCTCGAGGATCTCCGCGAGTCCATCGCCGAGCTGCGCTACTACCGCCGCACCGTCTTCCGCTGACCGGCGCGCCCGGACCTCTCCGGCCTCCCAGCCGCGTTGATCGTGACCGCGGAGTTCGTGACCGGCGGGGGCGGCGCAGTGGCGTAGAAGGCGCTGGCGTTCAACTCGCTGGTGGCGTCGTTGCCGGCCATTGGGCCCGTTTTATCCCCCGCGGTCAGCTCGACATCGTCGGCTTCCTCGCCGCAGTACAGCGCGCCACGAATGTGCTGCCGCCGCGGAGCAGGACTAGGTCGGGCTAGCTGGGCCGGGCCAGGGTATCTGGGACCTGCCAACGATAGGGCGAGCGACCAGCCGCAGCGGCGAGGCTGGCTCGCACGAGGTCTGCGTGCTCGGAGGACAGCCCGAAGAGCGGCAGGAGGGCGACGGCCTGGGCCTCGAGCTGCGCGAGACCGTCGGCGAACGACACCTGCCACCGAGCCGCCTGAAGCTGCAGCGGGGTCGGTCCTGGCCGGTAGACGAGGTCGAAGATGCGCGCACCATCGCGAGGACGCATCTCCTCGAGCGGCGAGCACTCGTCGTGCATGCCCAGGGGGGTGGTGTTGATGATGAGGGCAGCGCCAGTCGCCTCGGTCATGCGCCGCTCCCAGGGGATGGCGGTCACCGAACCTGGCCCGAGCCATGACGACGCGCGACGTGCCAGCTCGGCGCTCCGCTCATACGTGCGGTTCGACACGACGATCCGGTCCGCCCGCCCCTCGAGGGCGCTGAGCATCGCGGCCGCAGTCCCGCCCGCGCCCAGCAGCAGCACGCGGTCACTGGGTGGGATCGCGTCGAGCAGCATTCGCGCACCCGCTGTGTCGGTGTTGTCGGCGGCGAGCTGGCCGTCCTCCATGTGGAGCCAGTTGCATCCGTGTGCTCGCTGGACGTCCAGGCTGCGGATCGCCGATTGCTCGCAACCCCAGCCCTTGTAGGGCATGGTGACGTTGTACCCAAGGACCTCCGGATCCTTGAGGCGATCAAGCGCATCCCGCAGGCCGTCCTCATCGATGTCCAACAGCCCGTAGCTCCATCCCAGGCCGAGCTGTTTGAACACGCCATTCCATGTCCCCGGGGAGCGGGAGTGCTGGATACCCCGCCCCAGCAGGTACAGACGCATGCGACGTGCCTCCATCAGTCATCACGGGCGACACTGTGCAGACAATACCCCTGGGTCATGCACCCCCGGACCGGCTCAGGCTCGACAACGCCCCCAGGCCGCACGAGCTCACTGCCAGCCCGTCAGGTCGAGTAGGGCTGCGCGCCTGCGACCACCAGGCACTGGCAGACCAGCAGGCACTGGGAACCGGCGCCCACCACCAGGCAGGCATCACCCGGCGCACGCCGGCGCGGCGCACCGCGGCATGGGCCACGGCCCGACCCGGACCCGTGTCACGGCGTTCGCCGTCTCACAGAACATCGGCACCGTCATCAGCGCGCTCCTGCCGAGCGTCTTCGGCCTGGTTCCCCCGGGTCGAACGTGCCGGTCATTGTCGGGAGTATCAGGTTCGGCATGACGATCATCGCTGCGCTGGCCGCGATCTCGGCCCGGGAGACCTGCCGCGTTCACCTCAACGACCTCGGTCAGAAGGCCGCCGTTTCCGTGCCTCGCGAGGAGTACGCTCGGCTCCGAGCCGTCGCAACGTGACCCGGCCGTCGGACGGAGGCCGAGTCGCGGAGTCGGCGAGTTCTCCCCCGGCCCTTGTGTCTCACCGCCACATCCGGTGGGCGTTTCAAGGGCCGGGGCATCGCTTCTGTCACCATACCTGCACTCATACTTGTTCTGCGTCCGTTGGTCTATCGGCCTGGTTTGCGGGCGGCTGGCGGGCTAGCACATTCCTTTGCGAGGAAGTGAGGCGGCATGACGTCGGTACTGGTCCTCAACGGCCCGAACCTCAATCTGCTCGGCACCCGCGAGCCTGAGGTCTACGGCAGGACGACGCTCGCTGGCGTGGAGGAGCTGTGCCGGCAGGAGGCCGGCAAGCTCGGCCTCGAGGTCGTGTTCCGGCAGTCGAACCACGAGGGCCAACTGATCGACTGGATCCACGAGGCGGGCGCAAAGGTCAAGGCCGGGAACTCCATCGGTGCGGTGTTCAACCCCGGTGCCTTCACGCACACCTCAATTGCCCTGCACGACGCCATCGAGGGTGCCAGCCTGCCGCTGATCGAGCTGCACATCTCCAATGTGCACAAGCGCGAGGCATTCCGGCACCACTCCTACATCTCCCCGGTCGCGCGAGGCATCATCGTCGGCTTCGGCGTGCTCGGCTACACGCTGGCCATCAACGGCCTGTACCAGTTGTCTCAAGCCGGTTGACTGGAAGGGGCTCACGCGAATGCGTGACCGCGGCCACTGGGGAAGATATGAGCAAGGTGCGGATTGCCGTGGTGGGCGCAGGCCTGATCGGGCGCCGGCACATCGAGGAGATGTAGCCCAGCTCGTCGGCGCAGCTGGCGGCCATCGTGGACCCCGCCCCTGCCGGGCCGACCTGGCGAAGAAGGCCGGCGTTCCGATGTACACGTCGCTCGCCGAGCTGTTCAGCGCGCAGCGCCCGGACGGCATCATCGTCGCCCCCGAACCAGATGCACGTGGACAACGGGCCGGCCTGCCGAACCTTGGGATGGCATGGGACGTCGTCCGCAGTGCGAACCAGTCGAACGAAACGGCGAGGACCCCGCATTCGGCCGCGGCTCCACACCGTTCAACCGCGGCTCGGGCGATCCCGACCACAAACCCAACGCCTGCCTCGCGCCGATCGCACGGGGGCTCTTCTACGCGACCAAGGTCCTGAAAGCTGGGGACCCGATCCGGGCCTCTACACCGCCGGCAGCGACCAGGCGAATGTGATGGGCGGTTGCTACCCTTCCGGCGGCATCAATATCGGGCCGGCCATGACCTTCGGGTACATCGCTGGCCGCCACTCCGGCGGAGCAATCGACTATGAAAACGTGGTTCCGGCGGGCTCAGAACGACGGCATTTGAGATGACGCGCCCTCATGGCCCCGAGCCGGGCCAGTACTGCCAACCCGTCCAGCTTCCGTTCGCAAAGTACTTGTACCAGATGGCATCGTCCGTGCCACGCACGAACACATCAACATGGTCCGGCGAGTACGCGATCTTCGAGGAAGCGTCGGGGCCGCCTATGGCCACGCCACCGAGGCCCGTCCATTCCGCCGGCCAGTCCGTGTCGGGTTTCCAATGCTTGTGATAGATCGCTCCGTCGGTGCCGCGAACGAAGAGCTCGATGCGGTTGCCGCCCGTCGCGACCGCACCCGGATCCTCGGTCAGCTGGCCGCCCAGGCTCGCCCACTCGCTCCATCGCCCATTGACGAAGAACCTGTGCCACACCGCGTCGTCGAGGCCGCGGATGAACACCTCGTAGTGGCCCGGCCCGAGCGACACGGCGTCCGGTCCACCCTTGCCTGGGGTGCCGATCTTCTCCCAGGGACCCCAGTCGCCGGCGGGAGCCCAAGACCTGTGGTAGATCCCGTCCCCACCGCTGACGAAGAGGTCGATCCGGTTGCCGCCCGACGCGACCGCGCCCGGGTCTGCGATCACGTAATCGCCGAGAACGAGCCAATCGCTCCAGGTGCCATTGACAATGTACTTGTGGTAGAGCTTGTCGTCCGTGAAGCGCACGAACACCTCAACGTGGCCCGGCCCGAGCGAGACGGCGTCGGGACCACCCTTGACCGAGCCACCGAGGCTCTCCCAGGGTGCAAAACCGTTATCCCACCACGAGTGCCACAGCGCCCCATCGGCTCCGCTGACGAACAGGTCCGTGCGGTTGCCTTGCGCAACCACCGCCGGGCCCGACGTGGCACGCACACCGGCGACCGCAGGCACCGGGGCACCCATGGTGAGGACGAGTGCCGCAACGGGCACGATTGCCCCAGCACCAATCACGAAGCGCAGGCGACGAATCGAGGCCCACAGGGTGGAAGTCGGGCACATGCGGGCGCCTCCGCTGCTGAGCTCGCCCATGCCGACACCCGATCCCTCGAAAGGTCCCCCCCGCGCCTACGAGTGTCCTCCCCCTCAACCGAGACCGTCAAGCGGTCGGCCCTGGTCGACGAAGTACGGACGGCGTCACCCCTCTTACTGCTCCAGCACGTACGTGCCGGGGGCATCGGCCAGGGGGCGATGGGTGCGGCTGCCCATCGGCGGTGGTGGCCGGCGATCGCCGCCGCGCTCGGCGATCCACGTCGACCAGTCCTCCCACCACGTGGTCTTGTGCTCAACCGCCTGCTTGTGCCACTCGTCGGGATCGGCGGGCAGGTTTTTGCCCTGCACCGTCTCGGTGACCCAGTGCCGCGACTTCGGGTTCGGCGGGTTGACCACCCCGGCGATGTGGCCGGAGTTGGATAGGACGAAGCGTACCGGCCCGCCCGTCAGCCGGGCTCCCCGGTAGCAGGAGCGCCACGGCGTGATGTGGTCCTGCTCGGCCGCCACGAGGTACATGTCCTCGGTCACCTCGCCCAGGTCCAGGCGCTGCCCGGCCAACTCCATCTCGCCCTTGGCGAGCTGGTTGTCGAGGTAGCACGAGCGGAGGTAGAACGAGTGCATGCCGGCGGGCATGCGGGTCGCGTCGTTGTTCCACGTGAGGATGTCGAACGTGGGCGGCTCCTCGCCCATCAGCCAGTTGTTGACCGCGTAGTTCCAGACCAGGTCGTTGGCGCGCAGCAGATCGAAGGTGGTGGCCATCTTCTCGGCCGGAAGGAAGCCGGTCGCGGCCATCTCCTGCTCGAGCTTGGACACCGTCTGGGCGTCGGTGAGGATCCCCAGCACGCCGGGATCGCTGAAGTCGAGCAACGTGTTGAGGAGGGTGACCGAGCGGATCCGGCGGTCGCCCACCGCGGCCAGGTAGGCGGCCAGGATGGTCGTGAGCGTGCCGCCCAGGCACAACCCGATCATGTTGACGGTGCGCGAGCCGGTGATGTCCTCCACCACGTCCAGCGCGGTGCGGGGCCCGTCGATCAGGTAGTCGTCCAGCTGGACATCCCGCATGGCGGCATCCGGGTTCTTGTAGCTGGCGGTGAACACGGTGTGGCCGCGCTGCACCGCCCACTCGATCAGGCTGCGGCCTGGGGCCAGGTCCATGATGTAGTACTTGTTGATCCAGGGCGGGCTACAGAGCAGCGGCGTCTCGTGAACAGTCTCGGTCTGCGGCTCGTACTGGATCAGCTCCATGAGCCGATTGCGGAACACGACCTTGCCAGGGGTCAGGGCCAGGTCCTCGCCGACCTTCAAGGCGCCCTCGACGATCTTCTGTGGCCGTCCCCGGCGCCTGGCAAGATCGTCCAGGAACGTGCCCAGTCCGCGAACCACGCTCTGGCCACCGGTCTCATAGGCGCGCCGGATGGCGGCCGGATTGCCCCATAGCTGATTGGTAGGCGCGGCCGCATCGACGAGTTGCTGCAGCGCGAAGTCCGCCTTGCGCCGGGTGAGCTCGTCGACGTCCGCGGCCTCGACGACGTCGTCAGCCAGGCGCTCTAGCAGCAGGTGCCGCTGCTGCAGGAGGTAGTACCAGGGGTTTTCCTCCCAGTCGGGGTGCTTGAAACGCCGGTCGCCCTTCATCGGCTGGAGCGGGCTTGTCGCCTTGAGGCCGAACATCCGCGCGGTCGCCGCCATGGTCGCCGCGGTCGTCTGGCTCAGATGGTTCGTCCAGACCTCGAGCATGCGCAGCGGCTGCAGCGCCAGGGAGCCGCTGACCTGCCCGAGGGCGGCCCCCAACGAGGCGGCATCGATTGTGCCGACGACCTCCGCCGGCAGCAGCTTCTGGAAGGCGTCCATACCGGCCTCGAACTGGGACTGGAGCTGCTGCTCGAGCCGCGCATGGAAGTCTGTAGCTTCCTCACCCATCACGCACCCCGCCTTTGGCGTTTGGCCACTCCTCGTCAGCCACTGGGCGACCAGGTGACGGTCAGCCCATCCCGAGCGCCGAAGCGCTCCAAGTGACGGGCCACGACATCCTGGACGCGCCTCAGATTCTCGGCGGTGTCGGCGATCGCGTCCAGCACGAGCACGCCGTCCTCGGCACGCAACCTGCAGGTGCCGGCGTGATGCCGGATGACGCCGGTGCCCTCCGCGAGCTCGGTCCGCATCTTGTGTCCCAGGTGGGTGCACATCTGCTCGACGTAGCGCATCGGACGGTCGGTGGCGACGCGAGCGGTCGACGCGGGCATTGGTCGATCCCCCTACCTCTGGGCTTGGTCGGCTATCTCAAGGTTGAACAGCCTGGTCGCGTTGCCGCCAAGGACGCGAGCGAGGGCCTCGCCATGCAGGCCAAGCGAGTCGCGCTTCGAAGGGGCGGTGGTCGGCCATCGCGAACGGACAGTCGCTGCCTGCCAGCACGCGGTCGTCCCCGACCAGGTCGAGCAGGTAGGTGGTCGGCCGGAGCGTGCGGGCTAGGCTGCCCTCGTCCGGGTTGGCGGTAAGCATCCCACCCACTGCCCCGGCTTCGAGCGCGCGGGCGAGCTCTCGCTCGCGGCCCAGCCGTTGAGGTCCGGCAGTGCTGCGCGGAAGAGGCTGTGCCCCGTGCCGGCGACGGCCGCGGCCAGCTCGTCGTTGATGGACCCGGCACCACTGCACCTGAATGTGCGGGTCTTGGGGTCCTTGGACCATGTCGATCCAGGGACCGATCAGCGACAGGCTGACGCCTCGCTCGGCTTGAAGGGCTCGGTGAAGACTCAGATCACGCAGGCTCTCGGTGTTGCCCTTCCCTTGCCCCGGCCCCCCTCGATCTCGAGCGAGATCTCGTCACGGCCGGGATCCTCTTGTGCGTGCATCGCCTCGGGCAACGCGCTTGTGGGCGCCTTGGGGATCAGATGGCGTGGACGTCCACCCGTCGTGGCATGACATCACCTCCACACCGCCGGCCCGCGCTATCCGTGGAGCGGCCGCCCTGCCAGGGTGAGGTAGGCCTCGCCCACCGCCTCAGACAGCGTGGGGTGAGGATGGATGTACTGGGCGACCTCGCTCGGCAGGGCCTCCCAGTTGTAGACGAGCATCTGCTCAGCGATGAGCTCCGTCACCCGCGCCCCGACCAGGTGAATCCCGAGGACCGGGCCGCCCTTGGCGGCGACCAGCTTCGCGATGCCGCCCTGCCCGTGGATCATGCCCTTGGCGGTGCCGGTGAACGGGAATTTGTTGGTAACCACATCGTGGCCGCGCTCCTTGGCTTGCGCCTCGGTGAGTCCGACGCTGGCCACCTCTGGCGTGCAGTAGGTGACGCGCGGAATGCCGGCGTAGTCGATTGGCGCCGACGGGCGGCCGGCGGCCAGCTCGGCCACGAGCATCCCCTCGGCGAATGAGGCGTGCGCCAACGCCAGCGACGGCGGCGGCAGGATGTCACCGACCGCGTAGACCCCGGGCGCGTCGGTCTCGAGGGTCTCCCAGCTCTCGGGGACCACGAAGCCGCGGTCCAGCTTGACCCCGATCTGCTCGTAGCCCAGGTCAGCGGTCACCGGACCGCGGCCCGTCGCCACCAGCAGCAGCTCGGCGGTGACCTCCTTGGGCTTGCCCTTGGTGGTGACCGTGGTGGTCACCTGCTCCTCGGTGACCTTGGTGTCCTGGAGCTTGGTGTCGACCATCACGTCGATGCCGCGCTTCTTGAACGCCCGCGCCAGCTCCTTCTGCACGTCGGCGTCCTCGAGCGGGACGAGCCCGGGCAGGATCTCGACGACCGTGACCTCGGCCCCCATGGACCGGTAGAAGGACGCGAACTCGACGCCGACCGCCCCGGCGCCGAGCACGATCACCGACCTGGGCAGATAGTCCAGCTGGAGAGCGTGGTCTGAGCTGATCACCCGCTTGCCGTCGATCTCCAGCCCCGGGATCGACTTCGGCACCGACCCGGACGCCAGGACCAACGCCCGGGTGGCGGTGACCTCCCCGACGCCCTCGACCTCGACGGTCTTTGGGCCCGTCACGCGGCCGTTCCCTCGGAGGATGTCGACCTTCTCCTTCTTGAGGTGGCCTTCCAGCCCCTTGAAGTTCTTCGTGATGATGTCCTCGCGGTTGGCCACGGTGACCGAGTAGTCCACCTGGTCGACGGTGCTCTTGATGCCCCAGCGTTCGGCCGCCTCCGCGAGGCCGTCCATGAGCTCGGCCACGTGCAGCAGCGCCTTGGTCGGAATGCAGCCCCGGTGAAGGCACGTCCCACCGACCTTGTCCTTCTCGACCAGGGCGACGCTCAATCCGAGGTTGCCCCCGCGCAAGGCGGCGGAGTACCCGCCGGTGCCTCCACCAAGGATCACGAGGTCATATGAGTTCGACGCCACGATTGCGGCTCCTTTCGAGGGGGCGACGCCCTGGGCGCTCGGTACTCACAGCTCGGCCTCCCAGTCGCGCTGCTCGATCCGGTCGCGGACATGGGCGGAACTGCGCAACCACCACGCCATCCATGGCCTGGTGATCGTAGGACAGACCGAGGATGCTCAAGGGGTGGATGGCCATGGCATGCCCCACCACGGTGGGACGCCGGGCGACGCCCTCCGTTGTCATGATCGTGACGTTCGGCTGGTTGATGATCGCCGCCGAGGCGTATGTGCCGAGCTGCCCCGGGTTGCTGATCGTGAGGGTCGAGCCGGTGAGGTCGTCAGGCTTGAGCCTGCCGCGTGCGCATCGTCGCCGAGGTCCGGCGGGACTTCACCATGTGCTTCGCGGTGGCCCACCGGATCCTCGAGAGCGTGACCACCTCCTCGCGCGCCCCTGGCGCAACAGCCGGGGCCGGAGCCACCACGGGGGCACAGCCGGACGACCCGCCGCCGCTACTGGGGGCGTCTCCGCCGGAGCCGCCGTCGACGCTGCGCCGTGTGCCGAGATCGCCGCCTGAACCTCCTCTCGCCGGATACGGCCGCCCGCGCCCGAGCCCCGCACGGTCGCTAGATCGATGGCGTGCTCCACCGCCAGACGATGCCCGACGGACGAGCGCGCGCCGGTCCCCTCGCCGTCGGACGGCGCCGCCGGCAGGTAGGCGCCTCTGGCGCAACCGTTGGCTCGACCCCGCCCTGGTGGACGCCGGTCGCCTAGGTCAGCAGGTTCACGTCCGTGCCTTCACGGACGACCTTTGGCCTGGCCGATGGGCTACGGGTTCCATCGGAAGCGGCGCGGGGCGTTTTGATGCGCCGGCGGTTCTCGAGGTAGAGCAGGGGGTTGTAGGGATCGAGCTCAGCAGCAGCCCGGCGGCGTCGGCCTGCTCAACGGCCTGGCGCTCGCGATCTGCTCCACCGAGCACGCTGGTGCTCGAGTCGATGCCCAGGCTATGAGCCGGGAAGTGGCCGCGTTCTGGTACGACGTGCTCCTTGACACCGAGGTGGGACGGCGCTGCACAAGACCCATCTGACCGCCCCCAGGCCCCGCAGGCACCGCAGACCCGAGCTCGAACGGGCAGCCGATGGGGTGGCGATGACGATGATGGGTCATCGATGACCGTGCGTGGAGAAAGCCGACGCAGTGCCTTTCAGCGACCCGGGTCATGGGTACACCTGCCACACGGGACCCCGGTCGAGGGCCGCGGCGACCGCAGGCGGTGTGGTGTCCCGAGTCGACCAGTCGATCGAGAGGAAGATCATGAGCACCAGCGAATCATCGTCATCGGCGGCGAGCTCGATGCAGGACCAGTACCTCGAAGCGGTCCGTCAGGGCCAAGAGGCATTCGTCAGCGCCATGCGCGCATGGTCCGAGAACGTGCAGCGGATGCTGGGCGACACCCAAACTGCCACAGCCGGCCAGGCGCCAACGGCCGAGCAGATCATCGACAACGTGTTCGGGTTCGCTGAGCAGCTGTTGAGCGCCCAGCGAGACTTCGCCAAGCGCCTCGTGCAGGCGACTGCCCCGGCGGTCGAGGCGGTCCAGCCCGCGGGGCCATCGACCCCGAGGGAGAGCACGTCCTGATCGGCCAACGCCCGGCTAATGCGGGGAGTGCATCGACCGGCGCCGAGGACTCGGGTTGACGTCTGGGTGAGGTCGAGGCGGGACGGTGAGACGCCTACCGTCGTGTGAACACGAAGGTGCCGTCTGTCCGTCGAAGCTGCTCGACCTCCCCCCGCCGGCGAAGGCGGGCGAGGTTGGCGATGGCCTCCGCCATGGCGAAGTGCCCCTGATGGTTGAGGAAGGCCACGAGCGCCTGGACACCGCGCTCGGCCGCGAGGTCACGGACGCGGCGCTCGGCTCCGAAGAAGGCATCCCCCTGCTCGGACGGGGCAGCATCGCGAGCCGCCGCCATCATCGGCCCGTGGGACGAGCAGTAGGCCATCACGATGTCTGCCATCGCGCCCTCCTCGACTTGGGTCGCGGCAGGTTCCTCCAGGATCTTGCGGTAGTCATTGCGGCAATAGCCCGCGGTGCGGCAGTAGGTGTTGAGCAGCACCGAATGCAGCCCCATCGTGTACAGGGCGGCCACGTCGCTCTCGCGCAAGGCGCGCCGCTCGCCGGCGGCAGCGCAGCCTGTGGCGGCTGCTGCTTGACGAGCTGCCCGGGCTGTGGAAAAGGGCAGTGGCGAGACCCGGACGGGCGGCCTGGCTGGCCATGGCAGCGGCGACCGCAGGCGTGCAGCTTGCGCTCAGCGACCTGACACCAGGGCCGGTCCTTGACTCCGAGTGGCGTTGGCCTCTCGGCTTAGCTGTTGGCGGCGGAGCATTCGCGGCATGCAGGTACCGGATCGGTCCTGATCGCACCAGCGTGGGGTAAGGTAGTGGCGACTCGGCCTTCGGCCACGAGCGTCAGATGACTTCCCCTGATGAAGCCGGCGTCGGCGTCGCCTCGCCGGTTAGAGCAAAGGCCGCGGGAGGTGTTGGTCTGGGCCTGCCGGCCCCCGTCCTCGGGCTCGTTCTCCTGGTGGTGTCGGTGGTGGTCGCCATCCAGGCCTGCGCATCTGCGACACCACGCGTCGCCTTGACCGTCGTCAATGGTTCCGACTACCTCGCGAAAGTGGAGGTGACCGCCGACAAGGGGCACGGCTGGCTGGGATCGTGACCGTCCGTCCCCGCTCCCAGGCGAGCGTCACAGAGGTTCTCGACCAGGGAGTGACCTGGCGATTTCGCTTCACCTACTCCAGCCACTCCGAACCCCTGACGCTCCCGCGGACGGAGCTGGAAGCCAGCGGCTGGCGAGTGGAAGTACCCGCAGCATTCGGACAACAGCTAAGCGCG
>WUUC01203124.1_pt1 | contig 18596 bp, 20 predicted proteins | sample 6278441 | NCBI WGS metagenome assembly WUUC01 (sample SAMN13675441, study PRJNA597444) | soil metagenome | isolation source: soil | place: USA: Washington | collected 2017-10 | reverse complement strand
TTTCTCGACGAAGAACTACAAAAAGACGATTGAAGCAATGCGGGAAGCGCTTGCAGCATGAAGGAGGGCGAACATGTTAAACGGCAGAACGACTTTCACGCAGTTCATCATCGAGGAACAGCGCCGTATTGCACAGGCGACTGGTGATTTCACGTCGCTCTTGAACGACATCGCGACCGCGTGCAAGGCGATCGCTGCGGTGCTTTCCAAGGGACTGCTCTCAGGACCGCAGCTGAGCGCGCGCGAAACCTGGGACAACCTCGACTCGATGTGCAATGAAATCTTTCTGCGCACGACCGAATGGCAGGGCCACCTCGCTGCCTTGGCGTCGAAAAAGATGAGCGAGGTCTACCGGGTGCCGGCGCGATACTCGCGCGGAAAATACCTGCTGGCTTTCGACCCGCTCGACCGTTCCGCGAACATCGAGGTAAACGTCTCGGTAGGCAGCATTTTCTCCGTGTTGAGAAGACGCGACGATGACGCAGACGCGACCGAGCGCGATTTTCTGCAGCCTGGTGTCGAGCAAGTGTGCGCCGGCTATGCGATGTACGGTCCGACTACGATGCTCGTTCTTACGACTGGCCACGGCGTAAACGGCTTCACGCTCGACAAGGAGATCGGAGAGTTCATCCATACTCATGAGGATCTCATCGTTCCGGCGGAGACGCGCGAATTTGCGATCAACGCTTCCAATTCCCGGTTCTGGGAACGGGCGGTCAAGCGTTACGTCGACGAGTGCCTCGCCGGGGCGACCGGGCCGCGGAAAGCGGATTTCAACATGCGATGGGTAGCTTCGCCGGTCGCCGAAGTGCATCGCATTCTGATGCGCGGCGGCCTCCTGCTTTTCCCGCGCGACTTCAGGGATCAGCCGCGTCGCCTCGGCCTCATCTACGAAGCGAATCCCTTGTCCTTGCTCGTCGAACAAGCCGGAGGATTGAGCAGCACCGGTTACGGCCGCGTGCTCGAAATGCAGCCGGAAGCGCTGCACCAGGACACGCCGCTCATTCTCGGCTCGAAAAACGAAGTCGATCGCATCGTGCGCTATTACGAAGAAGCGAAGAAGGCGAGCATCGGACTCGCCTGGCGCGGCGAATAGATGTCCGCCAAGCACCCGGTTATTGCGGTTACCGGCTCTTCCGGCGCCGGAACGACGTCGGTGAAGCGTGCGTTCGAGCATATTTTCCGCCGCGAGAAGATCCAAGCCGCGATCGTCGAGGGAGATAGTTTTCATCGCTACGATCGCGAAGGCATGAAGGACGCAACTGCGAAATGGCAGGCCAACGGACTGCGGCTCAGTCACTTCAGTCCTGAAGCCAATCTATTCGAAGAGCTGGAGGCGCTGTTTCGAGAGTTTGGCGACAGCGGCACCGGCAAAACGCGCCACTATATTCATAACGAAGATGAGGCCGCCGTTTACAAGGGTAAATCTGGAACGTTCACCGATTGGGAGCCGCTGCCCGCCAACTCGGAGGTATTGTTTTACGAAGGGCTGCACGGCGGTGTCGTTACCGATAAGGTGAATGTCGCGAGATACACCGATCTTCTCATCGGTGTCGTGCCGATCGTGAACCTCGAGTGGATACAAAAGATTCACCGCGACATCACTCTGCGAGGCTATTCGGTGGAAGCGGTGACCGAAACTATTCTCAACCGCATGCACGATTACGTGCATTACATCACCCCGCAGTTCTCACGCACCGACATCAACTTTCAGCGCGTCCCTACCGTGGACACGTCGAACCCTTTTGTCGCTCGCGACATCCCCACACTCGACGAGAGCATGGTCGTCATCCGCTATCGCAACCCCAAGGGGGTCGATTTCCCGTATCTTCTCGCGATGATTCACGACTCGTTCATGTCGCGCCCGAACTGCATCGTCGTCCCCGGCGGCAAGATGGGTCTTGCGATGCAGCTCATCCTGACGCCGATGATTCTGCGCTTGATGGAAAGGAAGCGCGCGGCGGACTAGAAGCGACCTCTATGTTCACATTCAAGGACACGACAAACGCGATCCGCGCGCTTGCCATGGACGCGGTCGAGCGCGCGAACTCGGGCCACCCGGGAATGCCGATGGGAATGGCGGAGATCGCCAAAGTGCTGTGGATGCGCTACCTCAAGCACAATCCGGCGAATCCGAAATGGCCGGATCGCGATCGCTTCGTCGTTTCTAATGGGCATGGCTCGATGCTGCCGTACGCGCTCTTGCATCTGACGGGCTACGACCTGCCGATGGAGGAAATCAAACGCTTTCGCCAGCTGCATTCGAAGACTCCGGGCCATCCCGAATATCGCGTGACTCCCGGCATCGAAACGACCACCGGTCCGCTGGGGCAAGGCCTCGCAAACGCCGTCGGGATGGCGCTGGCAGAACGCCTGCTTGCCGCTGAATTCAATCGTCCGGGATTCGACATCGTCGACCACTTCACTTATGTGTTCGCTGGCGACGGCGATCTCATGGAAGGTATCTCGCACGAGGCATGCTCGCTCGCTGGCACGCTACGCTTGAGCAAGCTGATTTGCTTTTACGATGACAATGGAATCTCCATCGATGGCAAGTGCGAAGGGTGGTTCACCGAAGACATTCCCAAGCGCTTTGAATCCTACGGCTGGCACGCGATCGCGAATGTTGACGGGCACGACGAAGCAGCGGTCGAGTCAGCGTTAATTGCAGCGAGAGCGGAGACAGCGCGGCCATCGCTGATCTGCTGCAAGACTTTGATCGGCAAGGGTGCGCCCAATAAGGCAGGGCATCATGATTCGCACGGCGCTGCGCTCGGGAAATCTGAAGTTGCGGCTGCGCGCGAATATATGGGGTGGAAACATCCTCCGTTCGAGATTCCGCAGGAGGTCTACGACGCGTGGGATGCGCGGGAGAAGGGGCGCGAGCGCGAGGAAAGATGGAACCAGCAATTCGCGGCATATGAAAAGGCATATCCCGAACTTGCGCGCGAGTTGAGGCGCCGGATAGCCGGTGAGTTGCCGCATGACTTCGACGAGCGTGTGCGAGCTTTGCTCGTGCAGGCGAACGAAAAGAAGGAAAACATTGCGACCCGAAAAGCTTCGCACAACGCGCTGGAGGCGCTAGGCCCGATGCTGCCAGAGCTCATCGGCGGCTCTGCAGATCTGACTGGTTCGAATCTGACGTTATGGTCGGGATCAAAAGCAATCAGCAGCGCAGGCGGTAACTATGTTTATTACGGAGTCCGCGAGTTCGCGATGTCGGCTGTTATGAACGGTCTTGCGCTGCACGGAGGGTTCATTCCTTACGGCGGCACATTTCTCATGTTTTCGGAGTACGCGCGGAATGCGCTTCGCATGGCCGCGCTGATGAAGATTCGAATCATCTTCGTCTACAGTCACGATTCGATCGGACTGGGCGAGGATGGCCCAACTCACCAGGCGGTCGAACAAACAGCGACGCTGCGGCTTATCCCCGACATGGTCGTGTGGCGGCCGTGTGACATGGCGGAGACGCTGGCTGCATGGGCTGCCGCGGTCGAGCGCGACGGACCTTCCTGCCTTTTGTTCAGCCGCCAGAGCGTCCCAGCGCAAACGCGGGATGCGGAACAACTTGCACTCATCTCGCGCGGAGGCTATGTGCTTTCCGAAGCTCAGCAAGATCCGCACGCAGTGATCATCGCAACGGGATCCGAAGTGCAGCTCGCGATGGGTGCGCAGACGGCGTTGGCGGCGGAGGGTATCCATGTGCGCGTAGTGTCGATGCCTAGCACGACAGTGTTCGACCGCCAGGATGCGGCGTACAAAGCGAGCGTGTTGCCTTCGGGCATCCGGCGGATCGCGGTCGAGGCAGGTGTCACGGACTATTGGCGAAAATACGTCGGTCTCGAAGGTGCGGTCGTGGGCATCGACACATTCGGTGAATCGGCCCCCGCCGCCGAAGTGTTCAAGTTTTTCGGTTTTACCGTTGAGAATGTCGTCAAGACAGTGAAGGCGGTGCTATGAACGTCATCAGAATGAGCGATCTCGATCTCGCTCGCAAACGAGTGCTGGTGCGCGAAGACTTCAACGTTCCGCTGCAGGACGGCGAGATCAGCGACGATACCCGGATCCGCGCTGCGTTGCCGGGGATCGAGCTTGCGGTCAAGGCCGATGCCCGCTTGATGCTGATGTCGCATCTGGGGAGGCCGAAGGAAGGCATGCGCGACGAAGAGAATTCGCTCGCGCCGGTAGCGAAGCGATTGAGCGAGCTCCTCGGAAGAAACGTTCCGCTCGTTCGCGACTGGCTCGACGGCGTCGAAGTCAAGCCGGGTGAAGTCGTGCTGCTGGAAAACGTGCGATTCAACAAGGGCGAAAAAAAGAACGACGACGAGTTGGGAAGGAAAATGGCCGCGCTGTGCGACATTTTTGTCATGGATGCTTTCGGAACTGCGCATCGCGCAGAAGCCTCGACGCACGCGATAACGAAGTTTGCTCCAGTGGCGTGCGCCGGCCCGCTTCTCGCCGCGGAGTTAGAAGCTCTCGGGCACGCGCTGGAAAATCCCGCGCGGCCGATCGTTGCAATCGTCGGCGGATCGAAAGTGTCGACCAAGCTCGTCGTCCTCGAGAGTCTCGCACAGAAGGTTGATCAGCTCATCGTAGGCGGAGGTATCGCGAACACGTTTATGCTGGCGTTGGGCAAGAACGTCGGCAAATCGCTGTGTGAGCCTGACCTGGCGGCTCAAGCGAAAAAGATCATCGCCGTTTTGCGCGCCAAGGGTGGAGACGCGCCGCTCCCCGTCGATGTCGTATGCGCGAAAGAATTTTCAGAATCGGCTACCGGGACTCTCAAAGCCGTTGAAGAAATTGCCCATGACGATCTCGTTCTTGACGTCGGCCCAAGGACGAGTGAAATGTTTTCGAAAATTATTTCGCGTGCAGGAACGGTCGTATGGAACGGGCCGGTTGGCGTTTTCGAGTTTGACGCTTTCGCAAAAGGAACTGAAAGCCTCGCGCAAGCGATCGCCGGGACGAAAGCGTTCTCGATTGCGGGAGGCGGAGATACTTTGGCGGCGATCGCCAAGTTCGGCGTCGCAGAAGAAATTTCGTATATCTCGACCGGCGGCGGGGCTTTTCTCGAATTCCTCGAGGGCAAAAAGCTGCCTGCGGTGGAAGCTCTCGAATCGCGCTCGCGCGGATAAATACATCCCGCGCTCGTTAATTCGCCGGTTCGCTCGCGCCGCTAAGGGTAATACCAGGGTTTCCGCGCAACCGCGGTTACCTTGCTAAGACCGAAGGAAGCAGTTACCGGCAGACGAACTAGCGACCTGCTCGGACCGCGCTCTATCTGCCGGCAGGGAATATCGCTTACCCGCGTCTAGCAATGGCGGTTGCCGAGATGCCGCTCCCCGAAGCTGTCTTCGTACCGGCAATCGGGAATTTCCCCGAGCGGACGCTTGAAGGTATACGCAGCGGGATCGCCGACCAGCGCTTGCGCGGCTTCGTCAGCGCTGCCGCTTGGCAGGCTGAACGGGAGCGAGACGACCCACGCCGCCGCTCCAACGACCGTTGCGAGCAGTCCCAGCGGCCGCGCGATAATGATATCGGCCAGCATCGAGCTTCCCGATGGCGGCGAAGCCGGCTCGTACGGGTCCTGCGAGGCAGGCGCCTCGTGCGTCGCGAAGACTGAAGTCGAGATTGAAGCCGTCAACGCAAATACAGCAAGCAACTTCTTGAGATACATGGTGAACCTCCATGAAAATTAAGGACACCCCTCCTTTGCGAATCATTGTACCGCGCATCGGCAGAAAATCATCCTGACGTAAATACTGCGTTGGCTATAATGATTGAAACCTCATGTACGAAAGAATCCTGCTGGCTTACGACGGCTCGCGCGAGGGCAGGGCGGCATTGCTCGAATGCGCGGATATCGCGCCGTTACTGCACGCGGAAACTCATCTTCTTGCGGTAACGCCGATTCCTGCGGGACTTTTTTTGACCGAGGGGTTCATACCGGAGCAGTTGATCGAAAGTGAGCAGCAGCGCACGAAGGAAATTCTCGCCGACGGAACGCGTCTCCTCACCGAACGGGGAGCCAACGTGACCGGGCATCTCGCGAGCGGTGAGCCGGTTGACGAGATTTGCCGTTTGGCGAGGGATCTGAAGGTTGATCTCATCGTGGTTGGCCATGCGCAGCACGCTTCGTTCGCATCGCGCTGGTGGAGGGGATCGGTCGGCGCAAGCTTGATGGAGCATGCGCCCTGCAGCATCCTGGTTGCGGTATGTCGCGGCGCATGAACCGCAGGAACTTGCGGTGGCGGTCGCGTGTCTCTCGGATGGCCAGTCTATTATGACGTGGCGAAGAACTATAACTTCATCTGGTACAAACGCTTGCTGAGAATAATTGATAAATTAGCTGAGCGAGCGGGCGTTTCCGCCGGATTCTGCTGCTAAGGAGGTATCTTGAATCGCTTCTTCGGTCTTTCGCGCGATGACTTCCAGCCTGCAGAGTCGCTTCGCGAACGCGCGCAATCGGTAACTCTCGCGTGTCTTGGCGTGGTGGCGCTGATCTGTCAGGCGGCTTTCCTGGGGGCGCTTGCGGCTCTCGTGGTCGAGCTGATTTTTCCGAGAGCGAGCTATGCTAACTGGCTGCTGTTGTTTTCTCTCGTCTTTCTCGTTCTGCTCATCTTCGTTTTTCACACGCTCGCGACGAAGCCGCGAGTACGCCTCGATTAGGCTCAGCGCGCGAATAGCGAAGGCCGCGTGATCGCCGCGTCGTACGGGTGCGCCGACTTCTTATAGAGCTTCGTGATCTTTTTCACGTAGTTTTGGGTTTCGGGAAACGGCGGGATTCCCCGGTGCTTCTCGACCGCCCGCTCGCCTGCGTTATACGCAGCGGCGACTAGCGCAACATTCCCCTTGAAGAACGCCAGGAGCCACTGCAAATAAGCGAGGCCCCCGCGAACGTTCTCTGCCGGGTTGAAGGTATTCCGGACACTGAAGCGGCGCGCGGTGTCGGGGATGAGCTGCATCAGTCCCTGTGCATTCTTGGCCGAAACTGCCCCCGGCTTGAAGCTGGACTCGACCGTAATAATCGCCAATGCGAGTTCGGGATCGACCGCGTATTGCGGTGCTAGCTCGTTCACGAGCGCAACGATCTCTCGTTTGCGGACCGAATCGGCAGGCCGGGCATCCGTTAGGGCTTGAGCGTGATCGAGCAGCAGAATATTTTCTGCTACGACCGGCTCAAGCAGACAAACCGGCGGCCGCGAAACTTCGGGCAGGTAGCGCAGCATGCGCGCGGCATACTCGTGACCCTGCGATGCCGCCAAGCTGAAAAGATGCGCGGCTGCCGGCTCGTTCTTTGCGACTCCGCGCGCGTTCGCATACATCCAACCCAGCCTGAACTGCGCGTCAGCGTGCCCCTGCTTGGCGGCGCGGCAATAGAGCTCCGCTGCCCGAGCGTAGTCGCGCGCAACCCCCTCCGCATTCTCGTATCGCGATGCAAGGACAGTCTGCGCAAGTGGATCGCCGTCTTCGGCAAGTGACAAGAGGATGGCATCGCTGCCGTAGCCGGGCAGAGGCGCCAGTGTGGACAAGAGCAGAACGAGTGAACGCATGAGATCGACTACGCGGCAGACAACCGGAGTCTAACGTAAACGCCGAGCACGTAACGGCGATCAAAGATTTACGGCGTCGATCCACTTCTCATAGAGCCGGTCGGCCACGCGGTTCAGCGCCGCGACACGCGGGGCGAGCGACTCCAGCATTTCGGTACGGGTCTGGACCGAAGGTTCGCTGCTTTTCTCGCGCGCCCCTTTCACCCATGTCCTGATCATCTCCTCGGTCATCTCGACATGACATTGCATAGCGAGATGCTTGGCGAAAGAGAAAGCCTGGTTCTCGCAGTATCGGCTCGAGAGCAGATGTGTTGCGTCAGCGGGCAGTGTGAATGTTTCGCCATGCCAATGAAAACTCTCGAAAGATCGAAGGTCGCCAAACCATTGTTCACCATGCGGCGATACGTGAACGTCTCCCCAGCCAACTTCCTCCACCGCGTTTTTTCGAACGGTCGCGCCCATTGCTTTCGCAATCAGCTGCCCTCCAAGGCAGTGACCGAGCACGGGAGTATCGCGCGCAACCGCGTCTCGTATGAGTTCGAGCTCACGAGAAATCCACGGTAGGTCGTCGTTTACGCTCATCGGTCCTCCCATGAATACCAGGCCCGCATACTTTCGCGCGTCGGTTGAGAACTCTTCACCTTCGTCGACTTTTATAAGCGCCGATGGCAACGCATGGCGAGAGAGAAAGCTGGCAAAATACCCCGGCCCTTCGGTTCGGAAATGGCGAAAGATTGCGATCATCTTCATGAGAATGCGCGTGAGTTGGAAATCGCTTAGTTTAGCTTTGCTCTTCGCCTGCAATGCAATGGCGACCGACGTCAACGTCGTCGGACTGACCGAGGGAAAAGCGGTTGTCAGCATCAATCGCGGCAAACCGCGGACGATGAAGGCGGGCGAAGTGGTCGACGGCGTCCGTTTGATCAGAGCGACCAGCGAGTCTGCAATTTTTGAGATCGAAGGCAGGCGGGAGATCCTCACGATGGGTCAGGCCGCGAATGTTGGAAGCGGGAGCAGTTCTCAGAGTGTCACGCTTCACGCCGACACGCGCGGACACTTTATCTCGCCGGCGAACATCAATGGCGGCAGCGTAACCGTGCTGGTCGATACCGGCGCGACGCTGATTTCGATGAGCCGCAGTGAAGCGAAAAAAATTGGCCTCAACTATCTCAAGGGCGAGAAAGGCTATACACAGACCGCGAGCGGAATCGTTCCTGTCTATCGCGTCAAACTCGACACCGTCAAACTGGGCGACATCGTGCTCAACAACGTCGATGCTTCGGTGCACGAAGGAGAAGGGCCGCCCGTCGTGCTGCTCGGAATGAGTTTCCTAGGCCGGGTCGAAATGCGGCGAGAGGGCGAGCGGCTTATCCTGACAAAAAGATTCTAGACTTATCTAGCGCGGCCGGCCGAAGCCGTGAAGCATTCCGTCGGCGACCGACTGCGTCGCGCGATCGCTTTCGATGAGCGCGTAAGCCGAGTGATTGTGGATCGATTCGAAGTTTTCGGATTCGACCGTGAAAGCCACGATTCGCGGGTCGCGAGCCAATGCTGCGGCGACGTCCCGAACCATGTCTTCGACGAATTTCGGGTTGTCGTACGCGCGTTCTGTCACAAACTTCTCATCGGGCCTCTTGAGCAACCCGTACAGCTCGCACGACGCGTGCTCTTCCGCATACTGCACGATCTCCTCGATCCAGACAAAGCCGGTCGTGCGCGCGGTGATCGTCATGTGTGAGCGCTGATTGTGCGCGCCGTACTCCGAGATTTTCTTAGAGCACGGGCACAGGCTGGTGACGGGAACAACGACTTTCATCGTGAAGCGGTATTCGGCATCGTCGATGTCACCCATGAAAGTTACATCGTAATCAAGCACGCTTTTCACTCGCGAAACCGGCGCTGATTTCGTGATGAAATAGGGAAAATTCATTTCGATGTGGCCCGCCTTGGCGTCGAGCTTGCGCACCATTTCGCGGAGCATTGACTCAAAATTCTCGACCGAAATCTCGCGTTCCTGACTGTTCAGGATCTCGACGAAACGCGACATGTGCGTGCCCTTGAAACGGTGCGGAAGATGCACGTACATGTTGAAAGTCGCGATCGTGTGCTGCACTCCGCCGCTGCGATCGGCGACTCGCACGGGATGGCGGATCGCCTTGATTCCAACCTTGTCTATCGGCAGTCGCCGCGTATCCGGCGTGCTTTGCACATCGGCAATTGAAACGGGATGGTTCATTGTTTTGCTTTCGTAACGATTGATATTTTCGGCGCGGCCGGGGCGATTCTATTTCGGATCGCGGCCGCGATGCCGTCTTTATTGAGACCCACGTCGGCGAGCAGGATTCCCGGATCGCCATGTTCAACGAATATGTCTGGAAGTCCGAGTTGCAGCACCTGCGGCTCGACGTGACGCCGGTGCAGGCATTCGAGAACCGCCGAGCCGGCGCCGCCGTGAACGACGTTTTCCTCGACAGTTACGAGAAGCTCATGCGAGCGAGCGAGCTGCAGGATGAGTTCCTCATCCAGCGGTTTGACGAACCGCATGTTGGCAACGGTCGCATTGATTTCCTCTGCAGCAGACAACGCGGGATGTACCATGCTGCCAAAAGCGAGAATCGCGACGCGGCTTCCGCGTCGCCGGATTTCTCCGCGTCCGACGGGAAGCGCCCGCATCTCTTTCTCCACCGCGACTCCTGGCCCAGCGCCCCGCGGATAACGCACCGCCGTGGGCGTATCGAGCGTGAAAGCGGTGTACAGCATCTGCCGGCATTCGTTTTCATCGGACGGCGCCATGACCGTCAGGTTTGGAATGCAGCGCAGATACGAAAGGTCGAACGCGCCGTGATGCGTAGGTCCGTCCGCGCCGACAAGACCGCCGCGGTCGAGCGCGAACATGACCGGCAGTTTCTGGATCGCGACATCATGAATGAGTTGGTCGTACGCGCGCTGCAGGAAAGTCGAATAAATCGCGACCACCGGTTTCAAACCTTCGCACGCGAGACCCGCCGCGAAAGTCACGGCATGCTGTTCTGCGATGCCGACATCGAAGTAGCGCGCAGCAAAAAGCTCTGAAAACGTGACCAGCCCCGAGCCCTCGCGCATCGCCGGCGTGATCGCGATCAAACGCTCGTCGCGCGCGGCCATGTCGCACAGCCAATCGCCGAAGATCTGCGTGTACGGGGGTTTTGCCGGAGCTTTGGGAACGATCACTTGCTGCGGATCAAACTTGGTCACGCCGTGATACAGGATCGGATCGTTTTCGGCATTGGTATATCCCTTACCCTTTCGCGTCACGACGTGCAGGAACTGCGGCCCATCGAGCTTCTTGATGTTCGACAGGGTCGGCACGAGTGCTTCGAGATCGTGCCCATCGATCGGTCCGATGTAATTGAAGCCGAGCTCCTCGAACAGCGTTCCCGGGGTGACCATTCCTTTGACGTGCTCCTCGGCGCGGCGCGCAAATTCGAGGATCGGCGGCGCGACGCTCAAGACTTTTTCCCCAGCGCGACGTGCGGCGGTGTAGAAGCGGCCGGACAAGAGCCGCGCGAGATACTTGTTGAGCGCGCCGACGTTTTCGGAAATCGACATGTCGTTGTCGTTCAGCACGACGAGCAGCTTTGCGTCCAGCGTGCCCGCGTTGTTGAGCGCTTCAAAAGCCATTCCGCCCGTCATTGCGCCGTCGCCGATGACCGCGATCACCCATCGTGGGTTGTCTTGGCGCTTCGCAGCGACCGCCATCCCCAGTGCGGCGCTGATCGAGGTGCTCGAATGCGCGGTGCCAAAAGCATCGTAATGAGATTCTTCACGGCGGGGAAAACCGGCAATGCCGCCCTTCATCCTGAGCGTCGCCATCTTGTCGCGCCGGCCGGTCAAGATTTTGTGACCGTACGTCTGGTGGCCGACGTCCCAGATCAAGCGATCCCTCGGAGTATCGTAAACGTAGTGCAGTGCGATCGTAAGCTCGACTGCGCCAAGGCTGGAAGACAGATGTCCGCCCGTCCGGCTCACCGACTCGATGAGAAATTCGCGCAGCTCATCGGCAAGGTGCACAAGCTCCTCGCGCGGCAGCGCGCGCAGCACCTGCGGATCGTTGATCGTCTTCAGCAGGTCGTACACGGTCGCTTCAGAATTCTCTGGACACGATGAAATCGGCGAGGTCACGTAATCTGCGAGCGCGCGTCCCCAGCGGCGCGACCGAAGAAACAGCATGCGCCTTCATCTCAGATGTCAGCTCGCGCGCCCGGTTCACTCCCAGCGCCGAGACATACGTCGGTTTGTTTCGCGAGCTATCCTTGCCTGCCGTTTTTCCCAACGTCGCTGTATTCGATTCGGCGTCGAGTACGTCGTCGACGATCTGGAACGCGAGCCCTACATGTTTGGCGTAGCGGTCGAGAGGCTCGAGCACGTCGTCAGCAAGCGCTTCTCCGCAATACGCGCCCAGCAGGACCGAAGCGCGGATGAGCGCGCCGGTTTTGTGGATGTGCATGTATTCGAGCTCGGTGACGCTGAGAGCCTTTCCTTCTGACTCGAGATCGATCGCTTGTCCACCCGCCATCCCGCGCGAGCCGCACGCGAGTGCGAGCAAACGAATCATCTCGAGCTGGGTTTGCGCAGAATTCGCGAGGCGCTGCTGCGACAACAGCTGAAACGCGAGACTCTGCAGTCCATCGCCGGCGAGAAGCGCAGTCGCTTCACCATATTCAACATGGCAGCACGGCTTTCCACGGCGCAGGACGTCGTCATCCATACACGGCAAGTCATCGTGCACCAGCGAGTAGGCGTGCATGAGCTCGATCGCTGCGGCTGCGATAGCGACTCGTGACGGGTCAGCGCCGCTGACTTCGCCGCTCGCGAAAGCAAGCAGCGCCCGCACTCGCTTGCCACGCCCCAGCACCGCGTAGCGCATTGCTGAATGAAGGCGCTGCGGTGCATTCTCGGCGCTCGGGAGCGCATCGCTCAAAACCTGTTCGATGCGGGCCTGATGCGCGCCGACCCACGCGGAAAAGTCAGGCGTCTCCACTCTGGAACTTGTTCAGCACCCCATTTTCCAACACCAGCACTTGCTGTTGCGCATCGGCAAGCGCGTTCTGGCAGTACTGCAAAAGCTCGGCGCCACGCTTGTACGCGGACAAGGTTTCCTCGAGCGGAAGCTTTCCGGATTCCATCTGCGCGACGATGTTTTCCAGCTCGGCGAGTGCGGACTCAAAATTCTGCGGGGGAGAGGAGGTTGCTTTGGTCATGGTAATGCGGAGGGAAGCGTAAAATAACGCAATCGGTCGATAGCGGTCAACGTAGGTCTCAACAACAATGAACGACGCTTCACGTCCTCCCACTATCCTTGAGACGCCTGCGCCATTACCGGTGCGCTGGTATTTCGACCCCGCCATCCTCGAAGCGGAAGAGCGCGCGCTGTTCCGCGAAGGTCCTGGGTATGCCGGTCACGAGCTGATGGTGCCGAAGATCGGCGACTACCGCGTGCTGCCGTGGAACGATTCGCAGGTCCTTGTGCGAAACGAGGAAGGCGTCGCTCTTCTCGGCAACGTCTGCAGACATCGGCAAAGTCTGCTGCTTCACGGCAAGGGGATTGCAAAAAATATCGTCTGTCCCCTGCATGCGTGGACTTATTCGTTGGATGGAAGTCTAATGGGTGCGCCGCAGTTTCCCCGGAACCCCGGCCTCAACCTTACGAACACGCCGCTCAAGTCATGGAACGGGCTGCTCTTCACCGGTCAGCGCGACGTCGGGAAGGACCTTGCCGATCTCGGAGCGCGAAACGAATTCGATTTTGCGGGCTATATGCTCGACGCGGTTGAGACCGAAATTTATCCCTTCAACTGGAAAGCGTTTCTCGAAGTCTATCTCGAGCTTTATCACGTCACATTCTGTCACCCCGGACTTTCGCAGTTTGTCGATCCGAACAACTACCGCTGGGAGTTCGGCGAACGCTATAGCGTGCAGTACATGGGGGTGTACCAGGGGCTCGGCAAGCCCGGCAACCCGACCTACGCAAAGCTGCACGATGAAGTGCTTCGCGCATACGAAGGCAAGCAGCCGCCTTACGGCACGCTATGGATGATCTACTATCCCAATGTCATGCTTGAGTGGTATCCCATGAGCCTCGTCATCAGCACGCTGTATCCCCGCGGCGCCGACAAGTGCCTGAACGTAGTCGAGTTCTACTATCCCGAAGAGATTGCGTTATTCGAGCGCGAGTTCATCGAAGCGCATCGCGCCGCGTATCTTGAAAGCGCGAAGGAAGACGGCGACATCTGCGCGCGTATGCAGGAGGGACGCGCAGCGCTGCATCGCCAGGGCGCAAGCGATGCCGCGCCGTACCTGTCGCCGCAGGAAGATGGAATGGCGCATTTTCATGAGTTCCTTCGACGCGAACTAAAGACGCATCTTCGCGAAGTTCACGGCTGACGCGTTGACACGTTCGATCAGCCGCGTTCAGTTCTTCCGGGACCTGTCTTCTGGCATCTATCCTCAGTCCTCCGGCGTGGATGCTGCTCGCGGGCTTTTTGTTCGCGTGCATGGGCGTCTTCGTCAAGCTGGGCGCTGCGCAGTTTTCGTTCGCCGAGCTCGTCTTCTATCGCTCGCTCACCGGGCTCATTTTCATCACGGCAGTCGTCAAGGCGCGGGGCCGCACATTGGCGACGCCGCATTGGCGGGCGCATGCCGGGCGAGGGATTTCCGGTTTGATCTCGCTTTCGCTCTACTTCTACAGCATCACGGTGCTGCCATTGCCGACAGCAGTCACGCTCAACTATACGTCTCCGATTTTTCTCGCCGTATTGACCGCTATTATTCTGCGCGAACGTCCGCGCGCAACTCTGATAGCGGCAGTGATCCTTGGGTTCAGCGGAGTGGTGTTGCTGCTGCGGCCCGCTTTGGGTGAACAGCTTTTCGCTTCTCTGCTCGGTCTCATCTCAGGAGTGTTTGCCGCGGTCGCGTATCTCAATGTGACGCAACTCACCCGGATCCTGCGCGAGCCCGAGTGGCGCACGGTGTTTTATTTCTCGCTCATCTCGACGCTGGGGGCGGGCGCGTTCGTTCTGCTCGACGAGTTTCACCCGCTTACGCTGGCAAACGTCTGGATACTGATCGGAATCGGAATCACCGCGACGATTGCACAGCTCGCAATGACCCGCGCTTATGGGACCGGGAACACGCTCACCATCGGGGCTCTGTCGTACAGCACGGTCGTTTTTTCAAGTTTGCTGTCGCTCGTTGTGTGGGGACACGCGCTCGACGTGCTGTCGTGGATCGCGATTGCTGTTATCGTTTGCGCGGGGATCCTCGGAATCAAGGCAGGGAAACGATGAGCTATACAACACTGGTCGATGCAGCGACGCTTGCTGCGCAACTTGGCAATCCGGAATGGGTGGTCTTCGACTGCCGCCATGATCTAACTGATACCGAAGCCGGCAGGCGTGCATATCGCGAGGCACATATTCCGGGCGCGCGATTCGCGCATCTGGACGAAGATTTGTCAGGAAAGAAAACAGGGAGCAACGGCCGCCATCCACTTCCAGCTGAGAAAACATTCTCGGCATGGCTGGGGAAGATGGGAGTGGACGAAGGCAAGCAAGTCGTCGCGTACGATGCTGCGACGGGTCCGTTCGCGGCGCGGTTATGGTGGATGTTGAAGTGGCTTGGCCACGAACGCGCGGCGGTGCTCGATGGCGGATTCAAATTTTGGCGTTCGCAGAATCTCCCCGTGACGACGAGCGAGCCCGAGATCAGCGCCTCAACGTTCACGCCACGCACTCAGGATAATCTCGTTGATGCGCGCCATGTGGAATCGCATCTGGGGCGCGACGACTGCATCGTCGTCGACGCACGCTCTGCCGATCGCTTCCGAGGCGAAAACGAAACGCTGGATCCCGTCGGTGGACATATTCCGGGCGCGCGCAACCATCCCTTCATGCAGAATGTGGACGAAGAGGGAAGGTTCAAACCGGCAGCGGCCTTGAGACAAAGCTTTTCAGATTTATTGCGGGGCATGAAACCCGAGAACGTCGTGCACCAATGCGGCTCGGGTGTGACGGCGTGTCACAACCTGCTTGCGATGGAGATTTCGGGGTTGAAAGGATCCCGGCTATATCCGGGCTCGTGGAGCGAATGGTGCTCCGACCCTCGCCGGCCTGTCAGTCGACGTTGACGCTTCCGTTCTTGCGCACCAGCGTCGGTTTGGACAACGGCGGATTCTGCGCGAAGTAGCGTTTTATCCCGGCAAGTATCGCGTCCGCCATTCGCTCCTGATACGCGGCGTCCTTAAGCTTGCGTTCTTCTTCCGGGTTGCTGATGAACGCAGTCTCGACCAGGATCGATGGAATGTCCGGCGCTTTCAAGACTGCAAATCCCGCCTGTTCGATCTCGCCCCGATGCAGCGTATTGATCTCTCCCAGCGACGCGAGCACTGCGCGTCCGAGCTTAAGGCTGTCGTTGATCGTCGCCGTCTGCGACAGGTCAAGCAGCGTTTGCTTGAGATACTGATCCTTAACGTTGAGATTGACTCCGCCGATCAAGTCAGCTTCATTCTCCTGCTTTGCGAGCAGCCTCGCGGCAGCCGACGTCGCCCCGCGCTCGGAAAGCGCAAACACCGATGAGCCGCGCGCATGCGGTTTCACATACGCGTCTGCGTGGATCGAGACAAACAGGTCGGCGCGCGCTGCCCGCGCCTTTGCAACCCGCTCGTGCAGCGGGACGAAGTAATCTCCGTCACGGATGAGCACGGTTCGAAGTTGCGGGTCGGCGTCCGCTTTCGCTTTCAGCTTGCGCGCGATCGCGAGCGTGATGTCTTTCTCGTACGCTCCTGACCCGCCTCGTGCGCCCGGGTCTTCGCCTCCGTGCCCAGCATCGACAGCAACCGTCCCGCGCAGGCCGGGCCCGGGGTCGGCCGGTCGGACTGGCTCAGCCGATGGGTTCTTGAGCAGAAGCGCAAGCAGCGGATCGGCGGGCTCGACGGGATAGACATCGAGCACTAGTCGATTGCGGTACTGGCCGATGGGAGCGAGAGTAAAGATCTGTGGCTTGACCTCGGTCTTGACGTTCAGCACGAGCCGAACCGTGCCCGCGTTGAAGCGCGCAACGCGCAGCGATTGCACGTAGAGATCGTCTTCGTTCACCTTCGCCGGCAGCGCCGCCAGCTCGCTCGACAGCTGCGCGCTTTCGAGATCGAGAACTACGCGTTCCGGGTCCTTCACGACGAACAGTTTGTGCGAGATCGGTTCGTGCGTTTCGATCGTGATGCGGGTGTATTCGGGACTGGGCCAGATGCGCGCCGAAACGATCTTCGAGTGCGCGGAAGCGGAAGAAAAAAGCAGCAGCAGCGGAAGGAGCCAGCGGGCGGCTGTCAAAGCGCGAGCTCGCTCAAGCACTGTTTCCCAATCTCCGATTCACCCGAAATAATCGCCTCGCGCCCAGGTTCCGCGTGCAGGAGCGAAATTTTTATGTCCGCGGGCGGAAGCCCCGCGGCGTTTTCCGGCCACTCGATCAGGCACACGTTCTCGTTTGAGAAGTATTCCTCGAACCCTGCGTCCTTCCATTCGTTGCGGTCGCGCAGCCGGTAAAAGTCGAAGTGCAGCAAGTGTAGACCAGAAATTTTGTAAGGCACAACCAGATTGAACGTCGGACTCGCGACATGGCTGACATGCCCCAGTCCGCGCAGTATCCCGCGGGCGAGCGTCGTTTTCCCGGCGCCGAGGTCTCCGCTGAGATAAACGACGAGTCCAGGCTGAACCGCGCGCGCGAGTTTCTGCCCAAGCTCGAGTGTCTCGTCGGCATTGCGCAGTTTAAGATTGGACTTCATGCATCACACTTTGCAACGCCTCGCCTCACGCATCAAGGCGTGGGGAAAAGAGCTTGGCTTCCAGCAGGTCGGAATCAGCGGTGTCGACCTGTCCGAAGCCGAAGCGCGCCTCTTCGCCTGGCTCGAGAAAGGCTGCCACGGCGACATGGACTACATGCAAAAGCATGGCGCGAAGAGAGCGCGGCCCGCGGAACTTGCTCCCGGAACACTGCGCGTGATTTCGGCACGCCTCGACTACGCTCCGACTGCCCGCGATAGCTGGCAAGTCATGCGCGACGCCGATCGCGCATTTATTTCTCGCTACGCGCTCGGCCGGGACTACCACAAGCTTGTCCGCGCCCGGCTCAACAAACTCGTTGAAAAAATCACTGAGGACGTTGGTGACCATAACTATCGGGTGTTCAGCGACAGCGCGCCGGTGATGGAGGTTGAGTTGGGGCGACACGCCGGGCTGGGATGGCGCGGCAAGAATACGCTGCTGATTTCGCGCGAAGCCGGATCGTTCTTTTTCCTGGGAGAGATCTATACCGACCTTCCGCTCCCTGTCGACTCGATGCAAACCGAGCACTGCGGAAGCTGCGAGAAGTGCCTCGATATCTGCCCGACGAAAGCGATCATCGCGCCGTACCAGCTCGATGCGCGGCGCTGTATCTCGTATCTGACGATCGAGCACAAAGGCAGCATTCCCGTCGAGCTACGCCCGCTCATCGGTAATCGGGTTTACGGTTGCGACGATTGTCAGCTCGTCTGCCCGTGGAACAAGTTCGCCAAGCCCACACAGGAGGAAGATTTTCACGTACGCCACGGACTGGACGATGTCGCGCTGGTCGAGTTGTTCTCGTGGAGCGAAACGCAATTTTTTGACAATCTCGCCGGCAGTGCGATCCGCCGCATCGGTTATGAGCGATGGCTGCGGAACCTGGCGGTAGGTCTCGGCAATTCGCGCTCTTCCGAGACCGCAATTCCCGCGCTCTCCTCCAAGCGCGATCATCCTTCGCAGTTGGTGCGGGAACATGTCGAGTGGGCGCTGGAACGTCATTCGCTCGATCGGCGAAGTTAGCGTGTGAAACCACATCGGAAGTGATCTACGTGAAACACGCGATCGAAGTGTCATCGCTCACCAAGCGCTACAACGGCGTCGTCGCGGTCGATAACCTCAACTTCAACGTCGAGTGCGGCAGCACGTGCGCGCTGCTGGGTGGCAATGGCGCGGGCAAGACGACGAC
>WUUC01057872.1_pt1 | contig 18596 bp, 23 predicted proteins | sample 6278441 | NCBI WGS metagenome assembly WUUC01 (sample SAMN13675441, study PRJNA597444) | soil metagenome | isolation source: soil | place: USA: Washington | collected 2017-10 | reverse complement strand
GAGCTTCAGGAAAACTGGCGCATCCTGCGCGAACAGATCTCTGAAGGAATCGACGAGCTGGGAGCGCTCGTCATGGGTCACTCCAGGAATGCATACTGGTTCGGCTCGGTGCTATCGATTGACGAAGCGAAGGAGCTCGCGCCCTACAACAATGCCACCAGCTTGCAGGTCGCGGCATCGGTATTGGCGGGAGTCATTTGGGCGATCGAAAATCCGCGGGCCGGGATCGTCGAACCGGACGAAATGCCGTTCGATCGAATTCTCGAAATCGCCCGCCCTTATCTCGGAAAGCTTACCGGTGGGTACACGAGCTGGACTCCGCTCGAAGATCGCGGTGTTCTCTTCGAGGAGGAGCTCGACGAAAGCGATCCCTGGCAGTTCAAGAATTTCCGCGTAATTTGACTATTCTTCCGCGAGAGCTCGCGACGGTTCCGACTTCTGAATGAATTTGGAAACCCAGATTCCGCCTTCGTAGAGTATCCACAGCGGCACCGCGAGCAAAATCTGCGACACGACGTCGGGCGGAGTAAAAATTGCGCCGATCACGAACGCGCCGACCACGACATACGGCCGCGCTTCTTTCAACTGAGCAACGGTGACGACTCCCATCCTCACGAGCAGGATCACCGCCACCGGAACTTCGAAGGTGATGCCGAACGCGAGAAACATCGTGAGCACGAAGTCAAGGTATTTGTTGATGTCGGTCATCACCGCAACACCCTCCGGCGCGATACCGGTGATGAAACCGAAAACCACGGGAAAGACGAGAAAGTACGCAAAGGCCATTCCACACGCGAACAGGACAGTGCTCGCTACGACGAGAGGCACGACAAGTTTTTTTTCGTGCGCGTACAAACCCGGCGCGACGAACGCCCAGATCTGAAAAAGCACGTACGGAAGCGCAATGAGGAATGCGACCATGATCGTAACTTTGACCGGAACGAAGAATGGGCTCACGACTTCGGTTGCGATCATTTGCCCGCCTTTTGGCAACGCAGCGAGCATGGGCTGCGCAAGCACGTTATAGATTTCGCTGGCCCAGGGAAAGAGGCAAAGGAACACGACGACAATCGCGATGAGGCAGCGGATCAGACGATCGCGTAGCTCAACCAGATGCGAAATAAACGTGTCGGGTGCGGCAGACAAGTCAGCGCTCAGGAGTCGGGATTCAGAACCCAGCGAGTATATTCTTCCATCCATCCATGCGCAGGAAGGGCGGCTCGAAAATCTGAATCTCGATTATTTTCGCGCCGATGCGGGCTCGTTCAGCGACAGATCGAGTTGGCCGGAGGCAGATGCAAGCTCCTCTTTGACGGGCGCTGTCTCGTCGTCGAATTTTTTTTCCGCCGCGCGCATTTCGGAATGCACGGTAGTCTGAAAATCCCGCGCGCTTTCCTCAACGTTCGACTTGAACTTGCGCAACTCTTCCAACTCCATCTCGCGCTCGACGTCCGCTTTGACGTCGGCAACGTAGCGCTGCATGCGTCCAAAAAACGCCCCCAGCGTTCTCGCTGCTTTGGGCAGGCGCTGCGGCCCGATAACGATGAGCGCGACGATCGCGATCACCATCATTTCGGCAAAACCAATGTCAAACATGTGGGGTGCAGCGAAGAGCTGACGCCGGTGCGTCAGTGTTTGGCTTCTTCGCGCTTCACCGATTTAACGTCGGCTTCGATCGTGTCGCCGGCGAGCCGATCCGGCTCTTTTCCATCTTCCTTCATCCCCTGCTTGAAGCCCTTGACCGCGGCGCCGAGGTCGGTGCCCATATTGCGGAGTTTCTTCGTGCCGAAAATGAGCAGCACGACCAGAAGCACGATGAGCCAGTGCCAGATACTGAATGAACCCATGTCACCTCCTCATTCGGATTTACTTGCCGCGCACGAGCATCGGCGGCAGCACGTCCGGGCCACCGATGATGTGGACGTGTAGATGTTGCACTTCCTGGCGAGCGATCGCACCAGTATTGATGATCGTGCGAAAACCTTTGTCACACCCCTGCTCCTTCGCAAGCCGCCCCGCAACGACCATCAGCTTGCCGACCACGCCGCGATGCTTGTCTTCGAGATGCGCCATCGAATCGACGTGCGTTTTTGGGACGATCATGAAGTGCACCGGCGCGACCGGCGCGATGTCGTGGAACGCGAACAGATCGTCGTCCTCGTAGATCTTGCGGCTGGGAATCGCTCCCTTCACGATCTTGCAAAAGATGCAGTTTTCCATATCACTCTCGTTGTTTGCGCGCGGCTTTCTCGTCGAAACCAGATAGACCCTCGCGGCGTTCGAGCTCGTCCAGCACGTCCTGAGGACCCAAGCCGCGGTGGCTGAGCAGGATGAGGCAGTGAAACCAGAGATCGGCGATTTCGGCGACGAGTCTATCATTCTGCTTTGCCGCGAGTAGCGTTTCGATCGCCTCTTCGCCCACCTTGCGCAGGATCGCTTCTTCGCCCTTTGCAAACAGCGTCGCTGCGTACGAGCTGCCGGGATCGGCGCGTTTGCGCGACTCCAGCGTTTCGGCGATGCGTTCGAGCACATTCATTTGCGGTAGATCTCGCTCGGCTCTTTCAGCACCGGGTCGACGACGATCCAGTTGCCCTGCTCCAGCCGTTGAAAAAAACAGCTATGCCTTCCGGTATGACACGCGATGTCGCCAGTCTGTTCTACGACGAGGAGCAGCGTGTCGTTGTCGCAGTCCAGCCGGATCTCGCTGATCCGCTGAACATGTCCCGACTCCTCTCCCTTGCGCCAGAGCTTGCGGCGTGTGCGCGACCAGTACACCGCCTCTCCGGTCTCGAGCGATTTTCTCAAGCTCGCATGGTTCATCCATGCAAGCATCAGTACGCGGCCCGTTCGTGCTTCCTGCGTGATCGCCGGGATGAGGCCGTCTTCGGGCCAGTTGATTTTGTTGAGCCAGTTTTCGTTCATCGGAACAGGAGTCGGGATCCGGGATTCAGGATTCGGTGATTCAGGACTCAGGACTCGAGGATTTAGACTTTGACCGCTGACGTGAATCCTGACTCCTGAATTTTAAAGCCGCACCTCGATTCCTCGTTCGTGGAGAAAGCGTTTCGCCTCGCCGACAGTGTGCTCGCCGTAATGGAAAATGCTCGCCGCCAGGACTGCGTCCGCCCCACCGTCAATGATACCTTGAACGAAATGAGCGAGAGTACCGACACCGCCGCTCGCAACGATCGGGATGTCGAGCGCGTCGGAGAAAGCGCGGGTCAGCGCGAGGTCGAAACCGCAGCGCGTTCCGTCGCGATCCATGCTCGTCAAAAGAATTTCTCCCGCGCCCAGCGCCTGCACTTTCTTCCCCCATTCGATCGCGTCGATTCCAGCCGGACGCCTTCCGCCGTGCGTGAACACCTTCCATCGCGGCTGCCCCGTAACTCGTTTTGCGTCGATGGCAACGACGATGCACTGTGATCCCACTTTCGCCGCGGCTCGCGCGATCAGATCCGGATCGTTGACAGCCGCGGTGTTGATGCTGACCTTGTCCGCCCCCGCATTCAGCAGCCGTCTGACATCTTCGACCGAACGAACGCCGCCTCCAACCGTCAGCGGAATAAACACCTGAGACGCGACGCTTTCGATCACGTGAAGGATGATCTCGCGCTCATCCGAGCTCGCTGTGATGTCTAAAAAAGTCAGTTCGTCGGCGCCCTCTGCGTCGTAGCGCTTGGCGACTTCGAGCGGATCGCCGGCGTCCTGCAGCCCGACGAAATTTATGCCTTTCACCACCCTGCCCGCGGTCACATCGAGGCATGGAATAATTCGCTTCGCGAGCATGAGGAATCAGGATTTAGAGTCAGGTATTAACGTTCATCAAAGAAAAGAGAATGCGGGTGCTGAACTGAATCCCGAATCCTGAATCCTTGATCCTGGTTGCACAACTGGATCCCGAATCTGGAATCCTTAATCCTGGTCTGCCTTAGCGTCGGCCAGCTTTTGCGCAGCGGCGAAATCGAGCGCTCCCTGGTAGAGCGCAATTCCGGTTATTGCGCCGACCACTCCCTCCGCCTCGATCTGCTTTAGCTTTTTGATGTCGTCGAGCGCGCTGATGCCGCCGCTCGCGATCACCGGCACCGAGATTTGTTGCGCGAGCTTGAGCGTGGCGTCGATATTGATTCCGCTCATCATGCCGTCACGCCCGATGTCGGTGTAGATGATCGCCTCGACTCCGTAATCCTGAAATTTTTTCGCAAGTTCGACCGCGTCATGCCCTGTACACTTTGACCAGCCGTCGACCGCGACCTTGCCGTCTCTTGCATCGAGTGCAGCCATGACATGCCCTGAAAAAGCCGAGCAGGCGTCGTGCAGGAAACCCGGTGTCTTTACCGCCGCGGTGCCGATGATGACGTAGGTAATACCGTTATCCAGGCATTCTTCGATCGTATCGAGATCGCGGATACCGCCGCCGAGCTGCACGGGAACATCGCCCTCCAGCGCATCGACGATGTCGCGGATCGCCTTTAGGTTCTTCAATCTGCCCGCAGCAGCGCCATTCAGATCGACCACGTGAAGGCGGCGCGCACCCTGCGCTTTCCATTTCGCCGCGATTTCGCCGGGCTGGTCGGAGAATACAGTCATCTCTTTCATCTTGCCCTGCTTCAAACGGACGACCTTGCCGTCCTTCAAATCAATCGCGGGGATGATCAGCACAGCAGGAAAAAGAACGTGGCTTCAGGCGGCGATTGCCGGTGTCGAGGCCGCTTGCCAGCGGACGAAGTTCTTGAGGAGCATGAGTCCTGCGGACTGGCTTTTCTCTGGGTGGAACTGTACCGCAAAGAGTCCGCCCTTTGCTACAGCGCAAGTGAAAGGAAACGGATAGCTGGTCGTTGCCGCAGTCAACGAAGCGTCCAGCGGCTTCACGTAATAACTGTGCACAAAATAAAAGCGCGAACCTTGCGCGATCCCTTCCCACAATGGATGCGCGCTTGTCTGCCTCACTTCGTTCCATCCCATGTGCGGGACCTTGAGCTTTTGCTGTCCGGCTGGACGTGCTGCAAAACGTACAACTTGGCCTTCGAAGATTCCCAACCCTGGAGTATCGCCCTCCTCGCTGTGCTCGAACAGCATCTGCAAACCGAGGCACAGGCCGAGAAAAGGCTTGCTGCGCGCCGCGTCCATGACCGCATCCCGCAGGCCCCGGCGCTCGAGCTCGCGCATACAGTCGGGCATCGCGCCTTGGCCAGGGAAGACGACACGCCGCGCGCGGTGAACGATCTTGGGATCGCCAGTGACCGCGATACGCGCAGCGGGAGCGACATGCTCGAGCGCTTTCGCCACCGAGCGCAGATTTCCCATGCCGTAATCGATGACTGCGATATCGGTCATGCGGCTTGCGCGCGGGGCAGACTCCGCGCGATCGTCATAACGAGCCCTTGGTCGAAGGCATCGCGTCTCTTGCGCGCGGGTCCAGCTCTGTCGCCATTCCGAGAGCTTTGCCGAACGCCTTAAAAATTGTTTCCGCCTGGTGATGCGCATTTTCGCCGCGAAGATTATCGATGTGCAGTGTGACGAGCGCGTGATTGACGAATCCCTGAAAGAATTCATGGACGAGGTCGACGTCGAATTCGCCGATGCGTGCGCGCTTGAACTTCACGGTGAAAACAAGCCCAGGCCGGCCCGAAACGTCCAGCACCACCCGCGACATCGCTTCGTCGAGTGGGATGTAAGCGTGCCCATAACGCCGTATCCCTTTCTTGTCGGCGATCGCGCGCTGAAACGCCTGACCAAAGGTGATGCCGACATCCTCCACCGTGTGGTGCGCATCGATATGGAGGTCGCCTCCCGCTTTGATGTCGAGATCGAGCTGCCCATGCCGGGCGACCTGTTCGAGCATGTGATCGAGGAACGGGACCCCGGTCGCGATCGCGGAATTTCCTTCGCCGTCGAGATTGAGCGTGACTTTGATCCGCGTTTCTTGCGTGTTGCGCGTAACCTGCGCTTGCCGCACCGCGTTAGACGGCTTCACGCAAACTTTCGTCGAGAGCGATCAAAAACCGGCGATTCTCGTCCGGTGTGCCGATCGTGACGCGCAGACAGTTTTCCAGCATGGGGTGAGTTGGGCTTAAATCCTTGATGAGGACGCGACGCGCCTTCAAAGCGAGAAAGATTTCGCGAGCTCGAGGAACTCTGAACAGTATGAAATTGGCGTCGCTATCAAAGGCGGTTATCGCGCGCTCCCGCAGTTGCCGCACCATCGCATCGCGGTCATCGCGGATCGCTTTTGCCTGCTTCTTGAGCGCTTCGTTGTCGGAGAGGGCGCTCGCTGCAGCCATTTGGGGAAACGCGCCGACATTATAAGGCAATCTCACTTTCTCGAACTGAGAGAGCCACCCCTCTGCGCCGACGAGAAAGCCGAGACGGAGGCTCGCAAGCCCCAGCTTCGAGAGCGTGCGCATCACGAGCAGATTTGGATGTTCCAGCAGATCGTCCATGAAAGTCGACTGCGCGAACGGGTGATACGCCTCGTCCAATACAGTAAGCCCGGGATTCTCGTCTACGATTCGAAGCAACGCTTCGCGGTCAAACAGATTCCCCGTCGGATTGTTCGGATACGCAAGGAAGAGAGCCGCGGGCGCATGCTCTTCGATCGAATCGTGCAAGCGCTGAAAGTCGAGTGAGAAATCGGAATTGAGCGGCACGCCAACGAAGCGCATTCTCGTGTAGCACGCGATACGCCGGTACATGACGAACGACGGTTCAACGCTCATCAATACCGCTTCGGGTTTTGCAAGCGCCATTGCGATGATCTGGATGAGCTCGTCGGATCCATTCCCAAACATGATCGCAGCGTCTGCCGGAATGTTCTGAGTCGACCGCAGCGTCTGCCTGAGATCCAGAGCTGCCGGATCGGGATAGCGGTTCAATGCAAGCGCTGACGCTGCCGCTCCGATTGTCGCCGCCACACTGGCAGGAAGCGGATACGGGTTCTCCATCGCGTCCAGCTTCACCATGTCTCGTGCGTCATGCACTTGATATGCGTCGAGCGCGAGGATTTCTTCACGCACCAGCTCCTGCGCCGATCGCACGCTGCCTGGTGGTTGATTCATTGCTGTTTCAGGCGATACTCGGCAGAGCGCGCGTGCGCTTCAAGGCCTTCGGCACGAGCGAGTTGCGCGGCAACCCTCCCCAAGGTATCCGAGCCTTCCGAAGTGATCGTAATAAGGCTGCTGCGCTTTTGGAAGTCATAGACGCCAAGCGGCGATGAATAACGCGCGGTGCGGGCGGTGGGCAGAACGTGATTGGGACCGGCGCAGTAATCCCCGAGCGCTTCCGAACTGTGGCGGCCTGCGAAGATCGCTCCCGCATTCTTGATCTTGGGTATCCAGACTTCAGGGTGCTCGACCGAAAGCTCGAGATGCTCGGGCGCGATGCGGTTCGCAACCTTGCACGCTTCGAGAAGGTTGTGAACTTTGATGAGCGCGCCGCGGTTCTCTATCGACGCTCGAATCGTGTTTCTGCGCGGCAGCGTCTCGACGAGCCGTGACATGCTTTTTGCCACTCTTTCGATAAAGGCGAAATCCGGGCAAAGCAGGATCGCTTGCGCCATCTCATCGTGCTCGGCCTGCGAAAAAAGGTCCATCGCGATCCAGTCGGGATCGGTCGCGCCGTCGCAGATCACCAGGATCTCGGAGGGCCCCGCGACCATATCGATGCCCACTACGCCGAACACCTGTCTCTTTGCCGACGCCACATAGGCATTTCCCGGGCCGACGATTTTGTCGACTTGCGGGATCGTCTCGGTTCCATAAGCGAGAGCCGCGATCGCCTGCGCCCCGCCGATGGTAAAGACGCGGTCGACATCGCACAACGCCGCCGCTGCCAACACGAGCTGATTTCTCTCGCCGCGAGGCGTTGGGACCGTCATGATAATTTCTGGGACGCCGGCGACCTTGGCGGGAAGCGCGTTCATGAGCACCGTGGAAGGATACGAAGCCTTTCCGCCGGGAACGTAAATTCCGACGCGGGACAGCGGATAGACCTGCTGTCCGAGCACGTTGCCCTCGGCGTCGGTGAACTCCCACGACGACTGTTTCTGCTTCTCGTGAAAAGCACGCACGCGCGATGCGGTAAGCGCGAGCGCGGCGCGCTGCGACCCGGGCAGCGTGTTCAGCGCCTGATGCAAAGTTTCGCGTGAAACCTCTAGCGACTTGACGGATTCGGCGTACAGATGGTCGAAAGCGAGAATGCACTCGAGGAGCGCAGCGTCGCCGCAAGTCCTGACCGCCTCCAATATGGCGGCAACTTCGGCGTCCAGCTCAGGGCTCGCGGTCGCTGCAAAAGCGATCAACGCATCCAGCTGCACGTTGAAATCGAAATCCGCAGTATCGAGACGTCTGATTCTCATTTGATCGCGCCCCGAAACGCATCGATCCACTGCTGCACGCCTTGCCCGTTCAGCTTCAGCGCCGCCTCGTTGACGATAAGGCGCGAGCTGATTGCCATGATCTCCTCGACGACGACGAGGTTGTTCTCTTTGAGAGTATTGCCGGTCGCTGTCAAATCGACGATCGCATCGGCAAGGCCAAAAAGCGGCGCGAGCTCCATCGACCCATAAAGCTTGATCACGTCTGCGTGCACGCCTTTTTCGGCGAAATGCTCGCGCGCGATGTTGGCGTACTTAGTCGCGACTTTTATTCGTGCGCCGGTTTTTGCCGCTTTGGCATAGTCGAAGTCCGCGCGCGCTGCCACGACCATACGGCAGCGCGCGATGCCGAGATCGAGCGGCTGATACAGACCTTCTCCGCCATGCTCGAGCAGCACATCGCGGCCGGCGATGCCGAGCTGCGCCGCTCCGTACTGAACGTAGGCCGGTACGTCCTGAGCGCGGACCATGATGAGACGAAGATTCGCATCCGAAGTCTCGAGCGTCAGTTTGCGCGAGCTGTCGAGGGCCTCCGGCACGCCGATCCCGGATTTGTGCAAGAGAGGCAACGCTTCGTCAAAGATGCGGCCCTTGGACAGCGCAAGCGTGATCATTCTGATCGGGAGATCAATTGCAACGCTCTATTCGCGCTCCGAGAGATGACAGCTTGCGCTCGATCGCTTCGTAGCCGCGGTCAAGGTGATAGACGCGGTCGATGACGGTTTCGCCCTGCGCCACCAAGCCGGCTAGCACGAGGCTTGCCGACGCGCGAAGATCGGTCGCCATCACGGTCGCGCCGCTCAATGCTGCAACACCCTTTACGAATGCGGCGTTGCCTTCGACTTCTATATCGGCACCCATACGTTTGAGTTCCTGTACGTGCATGAAGCGGTTATCGAATATCGTTTCAGTGATCACCGACGTTCCGGACGAAACTGTATTCAGCGCCATTAGCTGCGCCTGCATATCGGTCGGAAAAGCCGGAAATGGCGCGGTGCGAACGTTGACCGCCTTGAGCTCGCCGTTGGGTTTGACCGCGATCCAATCGGGTCCTGTTTCGACCTGCACTCCTGCCTCGACCAACTTGTCGAGCACGGTTCCAAGTAGCCCCGGATCGGTATCGCGGACTCGAACACTGCCGCGCGTCGCCGCGGCGGCAGCAAGAAAAGTCCCCGTTTCGATCCTGTCCGGCATGACCTCGTACGGTGTTCCGGCCAATTCGTCAACGCCCTGTATACGAATCACATCGCTTCCCGCGCCGGCGATTTTTGCGCCCATCGCGCCCAGGCACTTCGCGAGATCGACCACTTCAGGTTCGCGCGCGGCGTTCTCGATGACTGTTTCACCTTCTGCCAGCGTCGCCGCCATCATGAGATTCTCGGTTCCCGTCACCGACACCAGAGCCATGACGATGTGCGCGCCGTGCAGCCGCTTTGCACGCGCAACGATATATCCATGTTCGATTTCGATTTCCGCGCCCATTGCCTGCAATCCCTTGATGTGCAGATCGACCGGACGAAGACCGATCGCACAACCGCCGGGAAGCGAGACTCGCGCTCTTCCAGCTCGCGCAAGGAGGGGACCGAGCACGAGCACCGAGGCGCGCATCGTCTTGACCAGTTCATACGGCGCCACTGGTTCGGAAATTTCCCGGGCAGTGAGCTCGATCAACTTCCCTTGCTTTACTTCCACGCCCAATCGCTCGAGCAATTTGATCGTCGTCGTGACGTCGCGCAGACGCGGCACGTTTCCCAGCGTGAGCTTGTCGCTGGTCAATAGCGACGCACAGAGGATTGGCAGCGCAGCGTTCTTCGCTCCAGAGATCGCAATTTCTCCCGACAGCGGAATTCCGCCCTGAATGACGAGTTTGTCCAATGAGGTTCCTTAGCTGCGCAGCTTGTAGCCGCTCTCGAGCAATTTGAGCGCCGCCAATGATAAGACCAAAAATGAACACGCGACAACGACGATGCTTAGACCTACCGGGACATCGGAAACGCCGACAAAGCCATAGCGAAAACCGTCGATCATGTAGAAGAAAGGATTGAAATGAGATGCGCTCTGCCAGAAGGAAGGCAGCGACGAGATCGAATAGAAAACTCCGGAAAGAAACGTAAGCGGTATGACGACGAAGTTTTGAAAAGCGGCAAGCTCGTCGAATTTGTCGGCAAAGATCGCCGCGATCAAACCGAGCGTCCCGAGCATTCCGCTCGCAAACAACGCGAACACGAGAGCGAAGAGCGGGTGTGCGAAAGGAAGGTCGGCGAATGCGACGCCGACAAGCAACACCGCGACGCCGACCGTCAAGCCACGCACGACGGCAGCAAGCACGTATGCGCAAAAAAACTGGAAGGGTGACAGTGGAGCAAGCAGCGCGAACACGATGTTGCCGGTTACTTTCGACTGGATGAGGCTCGATGAGCTGTTGGCAAACGAGTTCTGCAGCAGCGCCATCATCGCTAACCCGGGGATTAAAAACGCGGTGTACTTAACGCCCTCGAATACCTGCACGTGCGCTTCGAGCACGTGCGAAAAAATGAGCAGATACAGGAATGCCGTCAGGACGGGAGCAAAAATCGTTTGGAAGCCGACCTTCCAGAAGCGGAGAAGCTCTTTGTAGAACAATGTGTAGAATCCCGACCCCTGCGTGAAGGGGCGAAGAAGCGAATGAGCAAACGCCTCGCCCTGCGCTTTCCCCGGACGGCGGGACAGGATCTCTTGTTCACTCCTTGACTCTTTCACTCATTCACTCCTCTACGCTCCGCTCCTTCACTGCCTTCGCATGATTTCGACGAAGACATCTTCGAGATCGGGCTGCACAAGTTGCATCTCCTGCACCTGGATGCTATGTCCTCGCAGCGCCGCGAGGATGCGCTCGACGTCGCTGTAGTCCTTGAGCGTGAGAGTCACGCTTTTCGCTCCCTGTGCGGTCTGCATCAGCTTCAGTTCCGACGGCAGCTCGGCACCCCCCAGCCACAGTTTCAACGATCTGCCGCTCAGCGTGTTGAGGAGGTTTCTTGTGCTGTCGAGCGCGACGATGTTCCCCTGCTTCAGCATCCCGACTCGCTCGCAGAGGATTTCGGCTTCATCGAGATAATGTGTGGTCAGGAGGATAGTGTGACCTTCGCGGTTGAGCTCACGGATGAATTGCCACAGCGTCTGCCGCAGCTCTACGTCGACTCCGGCTGTCGGTTCATCGAGAACGATCACCGGCGGCTTGTGCACAAGCGCTTGCCCGATCATCACTCTTCGCTTCATTCCCCCCGAAAGCGAACGCATATTGGAAAACATCTTGTCGCTCAGACCCAGGCGTCCGATGAGCTCGTCTATCCACACGCCGTTTCCCCGGAGGCCGAAGTATCCGGACTGAAACTCGAGCGTTTCGCGAACGGTGAAGAAAGGATCGAACGTCAGTTCCTGCGGCACGACACCGAGCGACTGACGTGCGCGGCGATAGTCGAGAACGACGTCGTGGCCCATCACGCGCGCGGTGCCTTCGCTCGCGCGCGCAAGGCCGGCAAGAACATTGATAAGCGTAGTCTTGCCCGCGCCGTTGGGCCCGAGCAAGCCGAAGAACTCGCCTTGATCGATCTTGAGCTCTACGCGATCGAGCGCGGCAAGCCGGCCGTAGCGCTTGGAGAGCGCGGTTACCTCGACCGCCGGAACCATGCTTTTCAGCGCATCCGGCGGCGCGAACTGTAATGCCTCGAAATCGTTACAGAACGCTTGAGCTTCGGTAAGTCAATGCGCAGGCAGAAGCTCCGATACGCCATAGACATCGGCGAGGCTTTTGAGATTATCGGGGATATTGGTGAACGAAAGCTTGTGATTGTGTCGCTGCGCGCTGCGCATCCATTCCAACATCACCGCCAAACCTGTCGAATCGACTTCGGACACGCTCTTGAGATCGATAACAGCATCGTTGCGGTCGAACACCTGCCGTCCTTCGTCGAGAAGCCGTCTTGCGACCGGCAGCGTCATCTGCCCAACGACTGCATAGCGGCCGGCGTCCCCTGGAGTAATGAGCCGCTCCGCCATCATGCGCTTTTGTTCTTGTCCCTGAGCGCTTTGATGAGACCTTCGATCCCGCCCTGTTTTATTTCGGTCGCGAAAGTGCTCCGGTAGTTGGTGACCAGGCTCACGCCTTCGATCGCGACATCATAGACTTTCCACCCGTTCGGCGTCTTGCTCAGGTCATAGTTGACTTCGACCGGTTTGTTGCCCGGCTGATTGACCACCGTCTGCACCGTCGCGCTGTCCCCGGCGGCGCCTTTGAGAGGCTTCACTTCCACGCTTTGATTCTGATAGCCGGTAAACGCCGCACTGTAGGTACGGATCAGTAGATTCTTGAATTCGCGCTGCAGCGCTTCCTTCTGTTCTGCAGTTGCGGTATTCCAGTATTTGCCGATGGTCAAGCGGGTCATGCGTTCGAAGTCGAAGTGCGGCAGCACTTTCGATTCGACTAGTTGCAGCAGGCGGTCCTGGCTGCCCGCCGCAAGTTCCTTGTCGCTCTTCAGGACGTCGATTATCTCCTGGCTCGTCTGCTTGACGAGCGCATCTGGAGCCTCCTGAGCAAACGCGAATGTCGCCGCCAGAAATGCAAGTGCTACCGATACGATCTTCACCATTCTCATCATCGCTCCATCAAAAAGAAACCTTACTTCTTCGGCGCAGCTTCCGCCGCCTTGTCGAACAAAAATCTTCCGATCAGCTCCTCGAGCACGACCGCCGACTGCGTCTGCGTTATCACATCGCCATCCTTGAGGATGACACTGTCTCCGCCTGCGGAGAGGCCGATGTACTGTTCGCCGAGCAGACCCGAGGTCAAAATGCTTGCGAACGTGTCTTTGGGAAATTGATAACGTTTGTCGATGGCAAAAGTTACTCGCGCGACGAAGCGTTCAGTATCGAATTGAATGTCTTCGACGCGGCCGACGACGACACCCGAGCCTTTGATTGGCGCGCGCGTTTTCAGGCCGCCGATGTTGTCGAATTCCGCGATCAGCGTGTAGCTACCGGAAACGTTATACGTTGTCGCGTTTCCAACTTTGAGCGCCAGCACCAGCAGCGCCGCGATCCCTGCGAGCACAAATGCGCCCACCCAGAAATCGATGAACGTTCGCTCCATCTACAACCCCCTGAACATGAATGCCGTAAGTATAAAGTCCAAGCCAAGGATCGCGAGCGCCGAGGTAACGACGGTGCGCGTAGTGGCGCCCGAAACACCTTCCGCAGTCGGCGGCGCATCATAACCTTCGAAGAGCGCGATCGCAGTCACTGCAACGCCAAATACTACACTCTTGAAAACTCCGTTCATGACGTCATAGCGCCAGTCGACGGTGGCCTGCATCTGCGACCAGAACGCGCCTTCGTCAACGCCGATCAGGACGACGCCGATCAGATAACCGCCAAACACACCAACCGCGGAAAAAAGCGCCGCAAGCAGTGGCATCGAGATGACGCCTCCCCAAAAGCGGGGGCCGACGACGCGAGCGATCGGGTCGACCGCCATCATTTCCATCGCCGAAATTTGTTCGGTCGCTTTCATCAACCCGATCTCGGCCGTAATCGCCGAGCCGGCGCGGCTCGCAAACAGCAGTGCCGCCACCACCGGACCCAGCTCGCGGGTGAGTGAAAGCGCGACTAGCGTCCCCAGTGCCTGCTCGGAGCCGTACTTTTGCAGCGTCTCGTAGCCTTGCAGCCCAAGCACCATCCCGACGAACAATCCGGACACGACGATGATGATGAGCGAGAGCACGCCTTCGAAATAGATTTCCTTGATCGTGAGCGAAAAGCGCCGGAAGCTCGTGCCCGATTTGACCAGAGTGAGAAAAAAGAAGCGGCTGGCGAATCCTAGCCGCCACACGGCATCAAGTACGCGCGAGCCGATTCGAGCAACGCCTTTGTAGCCACGCTCAAGTATTCGGTACATACGGCGGATCGAGCAGAAGATCGCGGCTGTAGCGGCGCCCGGGATAATGGAACGGCACCGGGCCGTCCTCCTGTCCGTAGACGAATTGCTGGACGAACGGCTTGTCCGATCTGCGCATTTCTTCGGGTGTTCCGTGAGCGACGATACTGCCCTCCGATACGAAGTACACGTAGTCGACCATCTTCAGCGATTCCTGCACGTCGTGCGTGACGACGATCGAAGTCGCGTTGAGCGCATCGTTGAGGCGGCGAATGAGATTACCGATGACGCCGAGCGATATCGGATCTAGCCCCGCAAACGGCTCGTCGTACATGATGAGCATTGGATCGAGCGCGATCGCTCGCGCGAGCGCCACTCTTCTCGCCATTCCGCCCGACAATTCGGACGGCATAAAGTAATGCGCGTTGCGCAAGCCCACCGCGTGCAGCTTCATGACGACGAGATCGCGGATGATCGACTCCGGGAGGTCGGTGTGCTCGCGAATCTGGAACGCAACGTTGTCGAATACCGACATGTCGGTGAAGAGCGCGCCGAATTGAAACAACATTCCCATTTTCCGGCGCATCGCGTAGAGCTCGTCGTGGCTGAGCTCGTGCACCACTCGCCCCGCGACCCTGACATTGCCCTTGCGTGGCCTCAGCTGTCCGCCAATCAGGCGCAGCAGCGTCGTCTTGCCGCATCCGCTGCCCCCCATGATCGTTACCACGCGTCCGCGTGGAAACGACATGTTTATTCCGTTCAGTACTGTGCGCTGATCGTAGGCGAAGCTGACGTTCTCGATTTCTACGAGATTTTGTTCGTTCAATTTGCGGGGGCTTATTGCAAAATGGGCGATTCTAAACCAGATGCTTACTCGGTTCATCTGCATAGGTTCCGCGTCGCCATCCTGGCTTTGCGGCATCGCCAAGGGCGATCCAGCAACTAGTACGCAGCGTTTTCCGACATGCTCGCGCTCAAGTTCAGCGAAGTAAGCAAATCCTTTGCTCGCGTACCGGCGTTGCAGGGGCTGCACCTCACGGTGGAGTCCGGGGAGATTTTCGCGCTCGCAGGAGTCAACGGCGCGGGCAAGACGACTCTCATCAAATGTCTCCTCGATTTCTGCGATCTCGACTCCGGAGTGATTGAAATCTTCGGCGTCAACCATCTGCTCCCGCAGTCGCGCAGCCGTTTGTCATTTCTCCCGGAGCGGTTCAATCCGCCTTTTTATTTCAAAGGCCGCGACTTCCTGCGCTATCTTCTTGAGCTGCACGGCAAGAATTACGAGGAAAACTCTGCTCGCGAAATGTTGGCGGACCTCGATCTCGAACATCGCGCGCTCGATCGGCCGGTGCGCGAATACTCGAAGGGGATGACGCAAAAGCTCGGCTTGATCGCGTGCTTTCTCGCGCGCAAGGATCTTTACGTTCTCGACGAACCCTTAAGCGGCCTCGATCCAAAAGCGAGAGCGCTGTGCAAGGCGCTGCTGCGCAGAGTGAGCAACGACGGCAGCACAGTATTCTTTACCTCGCATTCGCTCGCGGACGTCGCTGAGATTAGCAATCGTATGGCTCTCATCCACGAGGGTAGAGTATTATTTAGCGGCGCGCCCGCCGAGCTCTGCCGGCGTACACGGGGCGCAGACTTGGAGCAGGCATTTCTAAAATGCATTGCGTCTTAAGGGGAGAAATGGCGAAATCGAACTTGCTGATCGTGGACGATGATCCACTCATCACCGACACGCTCAACTTCACTCTAGGCCGCGACTTCGAAGTATTCGTCGCGGATTCACGTGCGCAAGCGAAAAGCTTGCTGCAGCAGCTTTCGGACACGCCGCCAGAGCTCGCGCTCGTCGATCTTGGCTTGCCGCCGACTCCGCACCGTCCCGATGAAGGATTCCAGCTCATCTCCGAGCTGATCGCGGCTTCCCCCGAGATCAAGATCGTCGTCCTGTCGGGCCAGAACGACGACGCAAACGCGAGGCACGCGCGGACGCTAGGCGCAGTCGAGTTTGTGGCGAAGCCGTGCGAACCCCAGAAATTGAAGGCGCTGCTGCTGCAGGCGCTGGCGATGCGCGACGCCGAAGTACAGCCTACGAAAGCGGAACCGGGCCTCATCGGCAAAACGCCGCTGATCGAAAAACTCCGACAGCAGATCAGCCAGTACGCGAACGCGCCGTTTCCAGTACTCATCGAGGGAGAATCAGGAAGCGGCAAGGAAGTGGTCGCGGCGTCATTACATCGCTCGAGCAGCCGCGCTGCGCGTCCTTATCTTGCGCTGAACTGCGCAGCGATCTCTCCTACGCTGGTCGAGCCAACACTTTTCGGCTATACCAAGGGCGCCTTTACCGGCGCCACCACTTCGCGCCCTGGATACTTCGAGGATGCCAAGGACTCGACGCTGTTCCTGGACGAAATCGGCGAGCTGCCGCTCGAGCTGCAGGCGAAGCTTCTGCGGGTGCTGGAAAACGGTCAGTATCAGCGCGTCGGGGAAACGCAGAGCCGCGTGAGCAACGCGCGGGTGGTGACTGCGACCAACCGCGACTTGCGGCAGGAGATCAAGGCGGGACGTTTCCGCGCGGACCTCTACCATCGGCTGTCCGTGTTCACCATTTCGGTCCCGCCGCTTCGGGATCTGGGCGATGACAAAAAGCTTCTCCTCGACCATTTCCGCGAGTTCTACGCACACGAGTCAAAAACAAAGCCGTTCGAGCTTGATCCCCGGTCTTATGTGATGTGGATGAATTATTCGTTTCCCGGGAACGTGCGAGAGCTTCGCAACATCGTAATCCGGCTGACGACCAAATACGGCGCGAAGCTCGTGAACGACACGCAGCTCGAAGCCGAGCTCGATATGGAAAACATCGACGGCTTTCCGTCGCCGATGGGAAACGATGCAAAATCGCAGATGGAAAGCGCGAAGAAACATCTGCAGACGACTCGCAACTTCAGCCTCGACGAGGTGCTCGGAGAATGGGAAAAGAGCTACGTCGAGGCCGCGCTTTCGCTCACGCACGGCAATTTGAGCCAGGCGGCCAAATTGCTGGGCGTCAACCGCACCACGCTCTACAGCCGCATGCAGAACTACACCAATCCCGCGCAGAGCGAGTAGGCTTTCAAGTCAATTTGCTCGAGCATCAGTCGCCTTGTATTACGCTCATTTCGGCCTAAGAGAGCCCCCTTTCACTATCACGCCGAACACCGAATTTTTCTTCTCGGGCGGCAACCGCGGCGCTGTGCTGGAAGCGCTGATCTACGCCATCACTCATGATCAAGGGATTATCAAGCTGACGGGCGAAGTCGGCAGCGGCAAGACGATGACGTGCCGCATGCTGCAGGAGCGCCTGCCGGCGAATGTCGAGACCGTCTACATCGCGAGCCCGAGCGTCTCGCCGGTTGAAATCCTGCGCGCCATTGCGCACGAACTCCGGCTTGCCGTCCCGAAATCGAGCGGAAGGCTCGAAATCACGCAAGCGATCCACGAGCATCTGCTCAAACGCCACGCCGAGAACAAGAAAGTCGTCGTCTTCGTCGAGGAATCGCAGAACATGCCGATCGAAACGCTCGAGGAGATCCGGCTGCTGTCGAACCTCGAGACCGGGAAGCACAAGCTGTTGCAAATCGTCTTGTTCGGCCAACCTGAGCTCGACGAAAACCTGCGCCGTCAGGAGATCCGCCAGCTCAAGGATCGCATCACGCAGAACTTCAGTTTGAGCCCGCTCAGTCCCGAGCAGGTCCAGGAGTATCTGACGCATCGCCTGCGTGCTGCCGGCTATCGTGGTCCGGATCTTTTCTCGCCAAGCATAGCGCGCTGTATCACGAAAGCGTCGTCCGGGCTGACGCGGAGGGTCAACATCGTCGCCGACAAAACCTTGCTCGCTGCCTTCGCGGACAACACGCACACGGTCACGCTCAGACACGCCCGGCGGGCGGTGAAAGACATCGAGATCAAGCTCGGACGCCGGCCTTTCATGCGTCTGGGAGTTGGGGCAGCCTGGCTCGTATCGGGAATTGCCCTGGGAATTTCCATTTACTGGCTGTACCAGTCGCTTGCCCCCGAGCCGACGCAAACAACAAGCGAGAATGCGGCGCCCGTCGTTCCGGCGCCTGCTGCCGAGCAGCAGGCGCCGATATCGTTTGCGACTGCCGCAGTCGAGCCAATGAGGAGCGCAACCGGCGCACTCGATGCGGTAGAAGAGATCGATACCCTCCAATCGCGTCTGCAAGCCACCCAGCAATGGCTTGCCTCGGAATCGTCAGGAACTTACAGCATTCAGCTTTTAGGATCGTTCAGCGAAGAACAGACCGCACGTTATCTCGA
>WUUC01116273.1_pt1 | contig 18602 bp, 11 predicted proteins | sample 6278441 | NCBI WGS metagenome assembly WUUC01 (sample SAMN13675441, study PRJNA597444) | soil metagenome | isolation source: soil | place: USA: Washington | collected 2017-10 | reverse complement strand
TCGGCGCTGCTCAGGTTTCCAACTCGAAGCCAGTTTTTGCCTACTACTACCTGTGGTGGAGCCGTAACCACTGGCTTGATCGTCTGGGACCAAGCTATCCCTATAGCGTCACGCCCAACCCGCTTCCGGCCAGGCTCGATGCCGGGGGCTGTTCGGCGGTCTCCCTCTACCCTGGCAACACGCTTACGGACGTGAGCCAGGGTCTCGCCTACGACCAAAACAAGCCAGAGGTGATTGAGCGCGACGTGCGCCTGGCCGCCGCCGCGAACCTCGCAGGGTTCGCGGTCAACTGGAACGGCACCGGCACCAGCGACCAGACACCGACCAGCACCAACGACAACCGACGCCTTCAGTGGATGTTCGATGCCGTCCACAAGGTCAACGCCGAAGGCATCCCCTTCAAGCTGCTACTGAACTACAAGAGCGCCAGTCGCCCCTCCACCACGGAGATGACCAACGACCTCAACTACTTCATCGATCGCTACGGCGGCGACCCGGCGCTCGACCACAGCTACTCCTCCAAGCCGGAGCTCGTTTGGCCGGGCAGCTGGAAGTACACAGCTGCCGAGAAGACCAGCATCTCCCGAGCGTTTCGCTCGAAGCTCTACCTGATAGCGGGCGAGAAGGCCGACTGGGACCCTACGTCCGCCGCCAACTTCGATGGCAACACCTGGTACTGGCCCGGCCAGGATCCATACCGCAATCCGCACTCCTTCGGTCAGCTCCGGGATGTGGCAAACACCGTGCGATCGAACAAAAACCCCGACGGTTCCAACAAGGTTTGGCTCGCGCCGCTTGCACCGGGCTACAACCCGGCCCTCCTACACGGGAGCGATACGTGTGTCCCTCGAAACGACGGAGACACCATGCGGCGACTATTCGAGGGGAATCTTGCGTCGCAGCCTGACGGCTGGCTACTCATCTCCTGGAACGAGATTGCCGAAGGCAGCTACATCGTTCCGCTCACGCGATATGGCGATGCTTACCTCGATGCGTTGAGGAGCATTATCACGGGGAACCCAGAGGGCAGGCGACGCAGCATGGGGACGCGGTCATCAACGAACCGAACGTTGAGGAACACCGAGCGTTCAAGTGAGCTAAACGGATCCGCCAGTTACGCCCGAGGTGAGAGACGGCGACGACGGTAGCGCGTCAGCGTGGCGCTCTCAGCCCTGTCTCAGGTGGCGATGGCACGGTAGCTTGGTTCGACGTTGGGTACGACGAGCCGATCGCAGAGATGTATTCACATCCCACCCCTATCCCCCCGCTGCAAGCCGTCTTCGACGCCGCAAAGCGCTTCGGACTGGCAGAGGATGAGGCCTGGCGGGCAGTCAACGAGTCCCTCTATGAGGTGGGGAGGGACGCCACGGTCTCCGAGTACCTGGATGAGCTCACCAGAGTGCTGGCGCAGCGCATCCTCTCCATACAGCGGCAGGCACCATCAAAGGAGCGACGCAGCGCCCAAGAGAAGTGGCGGATCTCCTCCGACGAGCACCTCTAGCTTGTAGCCACGCCTTTGCCCTTCCCGAAGCGCAAGTAGAGGGATGGCAGGACGAACAGGTTGAGCAGGGTCGCGGTGACGAGGCCGCCCAAGATGACGATCGCCATCGGGTGCTCGATCTCGTGGCCGGGGATGGCGCCGGGAACCGCGAGCGGCACCAGCGCCAGGCCGGTCGCCGAGGCGGTCATCAGGATCGGTGCAAGCCGCTCCTTGGCGCCGCGCAGCACGAGCCCGGGGCCGAAGGGCTCGTTCTCGTAGCGCTCCAGATGCTGGAAGTGACTGATCATGAGGATGCCGTTGCGCGCCGCGATGCCGAACACGGTCAGAAACCCGACCAGAGAGCCGAGCGACAGCACTCCGTCACCCAGCCACACCGCGAGCACGCCGCCCACGAGCGCCATTGGTAGGAGCAGGAACGTGAGGGTCGCCAGCCGCAGGCTGCCGAACGCTGCGTGCAGCAGGAGGAAGATCGCGATCGCTGCGGCGATTCCGAATACGAGCAGGCGATGCTGGGCGGCGTTCAGCTCAGTTGACTCGCCCAGCACCTCCGCGTGGTACTCGCGCGGGAACCGGATGGCGTCCACGCGATCCTCGACGTCGTCGACGACCGAGGCGAGGTCACGGCCCTCCACGTTGGCGCCGACATCGATCCGGCGGGACTGTCGCTCGCGCTCTATGTGGTTGGGGGTGGGCGCCAGCCGCACGTCGGCCACCCGCTTGAGGGGGACGGTGTCGCCCCCAGGTGCGTCAATCGGAAGTTCCTCGACGTCGCTCACGCTGTTTCGCGCGGACGGAATACTCCAGACGTGTACGTCGTAGGCCTTACCGCCGAGGAAGAGGTCGCTAACCTCCTCGCTCGCCAAGAGAGTCGACGACTGGCGCCGGACATCGCCTGGTTTGAGGCCGTGCCCCCGCGCCGCGGCGAGGTTGACCTGGATCTCGATGTGCGGCAGCTCCTCTGCCAGGTCCGGATGAGCGTCGATCACGCCGTCGACCTCCGCGATCCGCTTCGCGATCTCGTCCGCCTTCTCGCGTAGGACGGGCAGGTCGGGGCCGAAGATGCGAACGACGATCGACTCGCTCGTCCCGGTCAGCACCTCCTTGATGCGCTCTCTCAGGTAGGTCTGCACGTCGCGGTAGATGCCGGGATATCCCTCCACGGTCCGGTGGACAGCGTCGAGCGTCCTGTCGTAGTCCACGTCCTCGCTCACGCTGATCCAGTTCTCGCCGAAGTACACCCCGTAGATCTCGTCCGACAGCAGCGCCTGACCGATGTGGGAGCCGCAGTTGCGCACTCCCGGGATCTCGCGCAGGTCGCGACAGGCACGAATCGAGATGCGCTTCTCCTCCTCGGCGCCCGTCGCCGGTTCAGTGAGCCAGTGCATCAGGAAGTCGCGCTCCTTGAAGTTGGGCAGCAGCTGCGACCCGAGCGTCGGGTAGATCAGCAGGCCCGCCAGCATCAGGACTGCGGCGGTGAGGATCGCCGGGCTCGGCCGGCGCATCACCCGTTCGAGGATCGCTCCGTAGCCCCGCTTGAGCACGCGCAGCAGCGGGGAGTCCTCACGCCGCAGTTGCCTTCTCGACAAGAGCAGCAGGCAGAGCGCCGGCGTGACGGTCAGAGCGACCACCATCGACACAAGCACCGCTAGCCCATAGGAGAGAACCAGTGGCTGGAAGAAGGAGCCCGACAGGCCCTGGAGGAAGAAGACCGGGATGATCGCGACGACGTTGATTACGGTCGCGTAGGTAATGGCACTGCGCACCTCGACCGAGGCGTCGAGCACCACTCGGAAGGTCGAGACTTCGATGCCTTCCGCGCGCGCGTTCCTCAGGCGCCGGACGATGTTCTCCACGTCGATGATCGCGTCGTCCACCACCACCCCGATGGCGACCACCAGCCCCGCGAGCACCATCACGTTGATGCTCCGTTCGCTCAGGTCGAGCACGAGGATCGCTGCGATCAGGGACAGCGGGATCGCGATCAGGCTGATGAAGGCCGTGCGCAGCTCGAACAGGAACGCGGCAATGATCAGGATGACCAGCAGCACGCCGATCAGCAGCGCCGTCGTGAGGTTGTCGATCGACTGCTCGATGAAGGTGGCGGGGCGGAAGATCGTGGTGTCGATCTCCATGCCCGGCAGCCCGGGCCGCATGTCGTCCACCGCGTCCTCGACGCCCTGCGTCACCTCCATCGTGTTGGCACCGCGGAACTTCTGGACGATCAGCAGCAGGCCGTCCGCCCCGTTGACGACGCCCTCGCCCCAGACCGGTTGGTGGTCCTCTCGTACCGTCCCGAGATCCGACAGGCGCAGGACACGACCGTTCCTCTCCACCACCGGCACCTGGCCGAGTTCCTTGGGCCCGACGATGGGCTGCACGTGACGGATGTTCATCCGGTCGCCGCCCGCCTCGACGAACCCTCCGGTTCCGACCGCGAAGCTCTCGGTGAACTGGAGCACTCCGGCATCGACGGCGTCGGCGCCGACCTCCATCACCCGCTCGAGCGCAACGCCGTTCTCCGCCAGCTTGACCGGATCGACCTGAATGTGGCGCTGCTGGAGCCGTTCGCCGTAGATGTCGACCGCTGCGACGCCCGGCACGCGCAGCAGGCGTTGCCTGATCTTCCAGTAAGTGATCGACGACATCTCGACGAGGTTCAGCTCGTCGGAGGAGAGCCCGATCTTCATGATCCGGCTCGTCGCCGACAGGGGCGGCATCATCCACGGCGGGCTGGCCCAGGTCGGCAGCGTGGGCGTGACCTGCGCAATGCGTTCCTGGACGAGCTGCCGGGCTTTCAGCTCGTCGGTTCCGCGCTCGAAGATGAGCTGGATCGAGGAGAGCTGCGAGACCGACTTCGAGCGCAGCTCGTCGAGGCCGGGAATCCCGTTGAGCGCCTGCTCGATTGGGACCGTGATGAGCTCCTCGACCTCGGTCGAGGAGTTGCCGAGCGCGATCGTCTGGATCTCGACCCGCGGCGGCGCGAACTCCGGGAAGACGTCGACCCGCGCGCTAGGAATCTGGGCGACTCCATAGACCATCACCGCCGTGGCGGCGAAGAGCACCAGCCAGCGGAACCTCAGGCTTCTGGAGACGACCCAGCGCATCAGTGGCTCGGCACCTCCAGCTCGGTTCCGTACACCTCGGCCGCCCCGACGGTCACGACCTCGGTGCCCGCGGGCGGACCGCGCGACAGGAGCACGCGATCGCCCTCGATGCCGTCGACCTTCACCTCTGCCCGCAGGTACTCAAGGGGCATGGGACTCGTGTAGACGTAGGTCTTCCCCTCCGGGTCGTAGATCAGCGCGGCGTAGGGGACCACCTTGTGCTTTCCGCTGCGCCGAACAGCTGCCGTCTGGAGACCGACCCGCTTGGCGCCCTCCTCGGTGAAGGTCACGAGTTGACGGTCGTCGTTCCCCTTGAGCGGCTCGAGCGTGGACGGCTCGTAACCGGTGGCCGTCTCCGTCTCGACTTCGGTGCAGCCGGCAAGGGGCAGCGCCGCCGTTGCCAGCACGAGGCCGGCCAGCGCGAACCTACGAGGTCGGCTCACGTTCACCGGCCTCCGCCCGCGCGGGCTCCGCGCCGACCCAGCGCCTCATCAACTCCTCCTCGGGCGAGACGGTCGGCTGCCGGCCTCGGCAGCGCAGGTAGAGGGCGGGGAGCACGAAAAGCTCGAACAGCGTCGAGGTGACGAGCCCACCGAGAATCACCACCGCCATCGGGTGGACGACCTCCAGACCGGGTCGGCTCGCCGCGATCACGAAGGGGAGCATCACCACAGCGATCGCGGCGGCCGACGTCAGGATCGGGGTGAGCCGCTCGCGCGCCCCTCGCTCGACGAGCTCGGGCCCGAAGCTCTCGCCCTCACGCTCGAGATCCTGGAAGCGGCGTATGAGAAGCACGCCCGTGCGCGCGGCGAGCCCGAACAACGCCAGGAAGCCGATGAACGAGCCGAGGGAGAGCTCGGCGCCCGCGATCAAGGCCGCCAGCACTCCGCCGACAAGCGCGACCGGAAGGGTCAGGAACGCCAGCGCGGCCATGCCCCAGCTCCCGAAGGCCGCCTGCAGCAGCAGGAAGGCAGCGATCGCGGCGGCGACCGCAAAGGCGATCATCTGAGTACTGTCGATCTCATCTCCGGTGGTCTCCTGCAGCACCTCCGCGTGGTACTCGAGTGGGAAGTTCACGCCCTCGAGGCGATCGTCGATATCGCTCGCCACCGAGCCGAGGCTGCGGCCGCTGACGCCGGCCACGACATCGAGCCGGCGCGAGACAGCGTCGCGCTCGATGACGATCGGGGCGGGGGTGACCCGCACGTCGGCAACCTGACCCAGGCGCAGATGGCCGCCGTCGGACCCGTCGATCAGCAGGTTGCGCAGGTTCGACACGCTCTGGCGCGTCTCGGGCACGCCCTGCACGATCACATCGAACACCTTCTGCTCCTCGAAGATGCTCCCAACCTGGATGCCCTGCAGCAGCGTCCCCTCGGCGCGGCGCACATCGCCGGGCTTGATCCCGAAGCGCCGTGCCCTGGCCAGGTCGGTCTCGATCTCGACGGTCGGTTGCGTGACCGGTAACTCGACGCGTGGATCGACCACGCCGTCTACCTGGGACATGACCCGGCGCACCCGGTTCGCCTCCCTCCTGAGCCTCGCGAGGTCCTGGCCGTAGACGCGCGCGACGAGCGGCTTGTCGGAGCCGGTCAGCACGTTCAGGTCGTCGCCCGTTACGGGGTTGTCCCCGTCGGTGAGCGCCCCGACGTCCCTGATCTTCTGGGATGAGTAGGGAACGACGTCGCGGTCGACGCCGCGCGTTCGGCTCACGGCCTCCTCGATCTCCGCCACCGTCTCGTCGTAGTCGGCGCCGGAGTCGATGCTCACCCACAGCTCGCTGGAATTGACGTCCACCACCTGGTCGCCCGTCACGGCCCGGCCAACCTGCGCGCCGACGTTGTCGACGCCCGGGATCGATCGCAGCTGGCGGCCAAGCTCCGTAGCGATCGTCGTCATCCTGGGATTCGATGTGCCGGGCTTGCCGTCCAGGCTGACCAGGACGTTCGTGTCCTTGAACGAGGGGATGATCGACGTGCCCAACAGCGGCAGCACGGCGAGGCCGATAAGTGCGGCCACACCGGCGGCGATCAGCGCCCTCCGCGGCGTGCGGATAAAGCTCGAGAGCGCGCCCGCGTAGCGGGACCCCGGCCCGCGGACGAGCGGGGACTCGCGGCGGCCGGCCGCCCCGCGCGAGAAGAGCATCAGGCTCAGCGCCGGAGTGAGCGTGAGAGCGACGAGCATGGCCGCCGCCACCGCGAGCGCGTATGAGAGCGCGAGCGGCTCGAAGAAGGCGCCGGGCCGGCCCTCCATGACCACGATTGGGACGATCGCCAGAAGCGCGATCGAGGTCGCGTAGGTCAGCGGGTTCCGCATTTCTTGCGAGGCCTGGAGGACGACGTCGGTGACCGACCTCTCGCCGCCCTCGCGGCGTAGGCGTCTTGCAACGTTCTCGACGCTCACGACCGCGTCGTCGATCACGACCGCGATGGCGACAGCGAGTCCAGCGAAGGAGATGGCGTTGAAAGTCTCGCCGAGGAGATCGAGCACCAGCGCCGCGGCCACGAGCGAGACTGGGATCGTCAGGAGCGCGATGAATACCGTGCGCCACTGGAAGAGGAAGGCGGCCAGTATCAACGCCAAGAGCACGGCGGCGATGATCAGCGTCCAGGTGAGGTTGTCGATCGCGTCCTCGATCAGGGTCGCCGGGCGGAAGATGGACGTGTCCGTCTCCAGGCCGGCGAGGCCAGGCCGCAGCTCGTCGAGCGCGTCCTCGACTCCCTTCGTCACCTCCAGGGTGCTGGCGCCCGGGAACTTCTCGACCACCAGCAGCAGGCCATCGCCGCCACCCACCACTGCGTCACCGATCAAAGGCTGGTGGTCCACCTTCATGTCGGCGACGTCGGTGAGGCGCAGCCTCCCACCCGTGTCCTCGACGGGAACCTTGCCCAGCTCCTTCGGATCCGCGATCTTGTCGAGCACGTTCCGGACCTGGAGCCGCTGCTGCGGGGTTTCGATGAATCCGCCCGTGCCGGGCGTCGAGCCCTCGAGGAAGCTGAGCGGCGACACCACCTGCGCGTTCCCCGCGGTCTCGATGACCTGATTCAGAGTCACGTTCCGCTCGCGCAGCCGCTCGGAGTCGACCTGCACCTGGAGCTGCTGGTCGCGCATGCCCCAGATCGCCACGTTCGCCACGCCGGGCACGCCCATCAGGCGCGGCCTCACCGTCCAGCGGGCGATGACGGACCGCTCGATCGGGGAGATCTCCTCCGAGGAGAGCCCGATCATCAGCACGCGGCTCGACGACGACAACGGCTGAAGCAGTGTGGGCGCCTGCGAGACGTTCGGCAGGGCGTGCGCCTGAGTGAGGCGCTCCTGGACGAGCTGCCGGGCGCGGTAGACATCGGTCCCCGGCTCGAACACGAGCACGATCGACGACATCCCCGGAACGGATTGAGAGCGGATCACGTCCACGCCCTGTACGCCGTTCAACAGGTCTGCCTCGAGCGGAACGGTGATCAGCTGCTCGACTTCCTCCGCGGAGAGCCCGAGCGCCTCGGTCTGGATCTCAGCGTACGGTGGGCTGAACTCGGGGAGGACGTCGACCGGCGCGGCGCGCAGCTGGACGATGCCAACGACCGTCACCCCCACGGCGATGCCGACAACCAGGAGCCGGAACCGTATGCTCGATCGGACGATCGCACGAATCATTGACGGCGACCGCCTTTCACGATTTGTGACCCTCCATTCACTGCTGGCTACGTCACTACCTGGCGCCTTTGCCGGTCCGCTTCTTTGGCTTGGCCCTCACCGTGACGGTCTTGGTCGTGCGCTTGCCGGCCTTCGGTGAGGTTGAGACGACCCGGCCCTTACCGCGAATCCGGTACTTGCACCGCGCGCGCTTCAGCTTCTTCTTGGCCTTCTGCCTGCTCAGGCCGCGTACGTTCGGGACCTTGCAGCCGGCCTTCTTCTTCCCGGGCGTGAGAGCTTGATCAGGGGCCGGAACGAATGGCGCTGCCGTCTCGATCCGGCCGATCTTGTTGCCGAGGATCTCCGTGAACCAGAGAGCACCGTCGGGGCCGGGGGTGATGTCCGACGGCTCACTGCGCGCGGTCGGAACGGGGAAGTGGTTCGTGATGACCCCGCCGGGCGTGATCCGGCCGATCGCGTTGGCGCTCGGGTGCGATTCCGTGAACCAAAGGGCGCCATCGCGTCCCACGGCTAGCGCCGACGGGTCGACGCCGGCCCCCAGATATTCAGTGATCACCCCTTCGGTTGTGATTCGGCCGATTTGATTGGCGGCGGATTCGACGAACCAAAGTCCCCGGGGCCCCTGCGTTATGCCGGACGGCTCGCTCTTGGCCGTTGGAACCGTGAAATGACTGATGACGCCCCCGGTCGTGATGCGGCCGATCCGATTACCACCTGACTCGGTGAACCAGAGTGCGCCGTCGGGCCCGACGCTTATGTCGGAGATCTCGGCTCCGGCACGGCCGCTCGGGGGGTAAAGAGTGATTCCGTGCGGTGGATCCGCAGGCGGGCTGGTCGGGATTCGCCCGATCTTGCCGGCGTTCACCGCGGTGAACCAGAGCGCCCCGTCCGGTCCGGCGGTGATTCCCTCGGGTTCGCCGTCCCTGATGGGGAGGGTGTATTCGCTCGGCGCCCCACCGGCGGTTGTGATTCGCCCGATCTGGTTGTCCCGGGGCTGGGTAAACCAGAGCGCCCCGTCGGGCCCGAGGGTGATCTGATCGAGCGGGCTCACCGACGATCGGGCGCCCGTGGTGACCGGATAGTGGTCGGTCACGACACCAGCGGTCGTTATCCGCCCAATCTGGCTCGTCCCCTCCTCAACGAACCAGAGCGCGCCATCGGGCCCCGCCGTTATCCCACCGGGCTTCGTGCCGGGCGGCACCGGAAACTCGTCAATGGCCGTTGCGGGAGCCGGCACCAATAGGACGGCGATCAAGCCGGCCACAAGAATGGGGAGCAGACGGGCGACGGGTGCGTTCGGCGTTATGCCCTTTCTCTGAGAGGGCGCCACAAAGCCCGCTGTCGCGACCCCTGCCACTGCTGGGTCTGACGACATTTGGGGACTCCAATCGGACGGGTGCTCACGCCCTGCCGACCGCCACCTGGCGATGCAGACGGCGGCCGCCTGGGTGGTCAGTCAACTAACACCACCTGCGGGCCGTGTGCAAGGAATCTCCTCACTCGGGGCTGCAGAGATAACCAGTTAGGGGGTTCTCGACCGGCCTCCGCGGAGCGAGAAGGCGCCGGCCTTTTCGGACGGTCAGTAGTGGTGCGGGCCGGGCAGCGCGCTACCAGCCCTGCTGCAAGGCGACCAGCAGGAGAATCAGCGCAACGAGCCCGGCGATAACCACTACCACGATGTTTGTGACGATGGCGGCCCGCAGCCAGCGCGGGTTCGAAGCGGCAGGCTCGTCGGACGCTCGCCAGCTCAGGGATGCCGAGAGTGTGTTCGTGATGTACTGATTGAGGCTCACGTCTTCCCGCTCGGCCGCACGCGCAAGCTCGGCATGCAGCGACTGCGGCATTCGCAGCATGAGCCGCCCGCTGTGCCCCGTGTGGGACTTCTGGTCCGGAGCCGGAGAGGGGTCAGGGCGCGGGTTGGCGTCGCCCTCTGCCTCCGCGGCGGGAGCGCTGTGTGCCTGCTGACCAACGGAGCTCGCTCGTTCGGGAGCGGGCGGCTGCGCTCCCCGCTCAAACGCCCTCCCCTCCAGCTCACCGCGCAGCTTGCCTAGCGCCGAGGTCGTTCTTCGGGTGAGCGCGCTCGGGGACATTCGCAGCTCCTCGGCCACCTCCCGTCGGCTGCGCTCCTGGATGTAGCGAAGGTAGATGATCGTCCGCTCTGTGTCATCGAGGCTCTGAAACGCGTCGGCCAGCAGAAGGCGAGACTCGCTGTTGTCGAGGTCGCTCTGGTCCTTCTCCGTTTCAGATGCATGTACACCGTCGGCCGGACCCTCCAGCTGCGCAAGCTCGGTCGTGGACACGCCCGCCGCGTCGGCCAGTTCGCCCTGGGTGGGCGCCCGCCCCAGCCGGGCGGTGACGTCGTGTCGTATGCGTGGGAGGCCGGAGCGCGCCTCCTGCAGGCGGCGCGGGAGGCGGACGCTGTCCGTCCGGTCGCGAAGATGTCGCTTCATCTCTCCGGCGATGGTCGGCACGGCGAATGCGGCGAATTCCTCGCCTAGCTTCGGATCGAAGCGCTCGATCGCGTTCAGGAGACCGATGGAACCGGCCTGGATCAGGTCGTCATGCTCGGCACCGCGCCTCTCGTGGCGATGAGCCAGGGCCTCAACAAGGGGCATGTAGAGCTCGACCAGGCGTTCCTGGGCGCGTGTGTCCCCTTGATCGCGATACGCGCGGAGAAGCCGGCCTGTAGCCGAGTCCCGGTCGTTACGTCCTTGCCGTGTCGTTCAGCTCACCCCGGGGGGACGGAGGAGTAGGGACGTACCCTAACCGACTTGGCGTGATTGCGGGCGCGTGAAACGGGCGCTTCAGTCGCTTACGCGGGAGCTGAAGACCGCGGCGAACCGATCACGCAGATTCGTCGGTCGATCCTTTGCGAGAAACGAGGTGGGCAATCCCTGCCCGTATCGCTTGGCGGCCGCGCCGAGGTCCCGCAGGTCGACGAGATCCGTTCCAAGCTTGTCGGCGATCGCCCGGACCGCGTCGAGTTGATGACGACTCCAGCGGTGGTATAACGCGAGGGCCTCGACCCTCGCGACTTCGGCCCGCATCTCTTCGCCAACGACCTGGATGGCGCCCCACACTGTGACGATCCCGGACACCGCGCGGAAATCCGTCTTCGAGAAGTCGCCCGTGGGTGCGTGGTAGGCGCTGATTCCGCAGCCGCAGCCCGGCGCGGGTGCCCTATGGGACTCCTGCAGCAGCTCCTCGACGCTGCGCCGCCGGCGGCACTCCGCTCGATGGACGCGTTCGGTCCATGAAACGGGAAGATACGGCGAGCTGAGTTCGCCATCCAGGGGGCCATTCCTGAAGATCCTCCAATTCCGAAAGCCGACGATCGGCTCGATGAGATCAGGGGCGCCCGCCTCGTGAAGGCGCGGGTCGAGGAGAAGGCCGACGCCGGCGGAATCTCGCCCGAAAGCCCGAGCTATGGATCGCTCGGCGGGGGTAGCGACGGGCTCGACGGTGATCGTGATTGCAGACCTCTCGCCGCTCATGGTTGCCTGACGCCCAGAGTAGTTGAGTATGCGGCCGCCGGCTGAGATTTCCCTGTGAACTCCAGTCTCATTCGGGACGAGCATGGAAGGATCCCTCGGTGGTCACCGCCGTGATCTCGGACCTTCACCTCGGGATACGAACGAGGGGGGATGTTCTGCGACGGCCCGAGGTACGGCGGAGGCTGATGGCTGAGCTCGAGGGGGTCGACCACCTGGTGTTGTTGGGGGACTCGCTTGAGCTTCGCGACCGGCCGGCGTGGGAAGCGCTCACGGCCGCCACGCCCTTCTTTAGTGATCTCGGGAATCTGCTGGCCGGCCGTCGAGTCACGATTGTGGCCGGAAACCACGATCATCAGCTCGCGTCGCCGTGGCTGGAGCGTCGCCGGGCCGAGCAAACCAGCGGGCCGCTTGGGCTCGAGCACGTCTCACGGCCGAACCCTGGCGATCCGCTCGCCCGCTTGGCGCGCACAATGCCGGCTGTCGAGCTCGTCCTCGCTTATCCCGGCGTATGGCTGCGCCCTGACATCTATGCGACACACGGTCACTACCTCGATTGCCACAACCGGGTGGCCACGTTTGAATGCCTGGCGAGGGCGGTGAGTGAGAGACTCACGGCCAGACCGCGCAGGTGCTACCGAACGCCGGACGACTACGAGCTGGTGCTGGCGCCGGTATACCGAACCATCTACCGTGTTGTGCAGTCGCGCCGCGCGCAGCGGCTGACAGGGGCAGCCAAGGCGATCGTGAGGTCATGGGAGAGCGCGGCGGGGTATCGGAGCACTAGAGGGCGTCATAGCGTCAGGTGCCGGGGCCTCGACGCGATGGCGCAGGTAGTCGACGGCTTGGGAATCGAAGCAAGTTACGTGATCTTCGGCCATCTTCACAGACCGGGACCGCTGGATGGAGACGACCAGCGCTGGCGGACGCGGGGCGGGACCCGGCTCGTCAACTCCGGGTGCTGGATATACGAGCCCGCTTACCTGGGCGCGACCGCGGCGGAGAGCCTCCACTGGCCCGGGACATGCGTCCTGGTCCGCGACGGGGGCCCCCCGGAACTGCGCCGCCTGCTCGACGGCCTGACTCGCGAGGAACTCCGACCTCACGTGGCGTGATACCGCGCTAATTCGCTTGCGGCAGGGGTCCTGCTCGTTTGCACGCGCGATGCCCCACGTTTTGGCTCCGGTACGCGGGTCTCGCCGCCTTGGCGCCACCGTGAAGTGCTGATACCACGCCCACCGCGTCGCGATATCACCGCCGAAGCACCCGCTTTTCCACGGATTCCGGGCGGCCGCCGGCCGACCACTTCGGGTACCGGTGTTAATAGGAAGTGAACCCCGTGACCTCCTCCTCCGGGTGCTCGAGTCGAGTGTCAGCGCATCGGGCGAAGCTGGGCCTCGCCGGCCTCGTCACGATTGCGCTGCTGCTGTGCCTGCCGGCGCCAGGCTTCGCCCGGGATCGTGAGGCGCAGACCGAGCGGGGCGAGTCCTTCGCGACCGCCCTCTCCTCTGCCGGTCTGCTCGCTCGTGGTGCGGGTTACGGAAGCCCAGGCGGCTCGAAGGTCGTCCGCGGTATTCAGGCTCGCTTGCGCAACCGGGGGCACGAGCCAGGCCCCGTGGACGGGCTGTTCGGCCCCCAAACCGAGGGAGCGATCCTCCGCTTCCAGCGGGCTCAGGGGCTGGCGGTCGACGGCGTCGTAGGCCCGCAGACCAAGGCGAGCCTCGTCGGCCGGCGTGCGCACCCGCCAGGCCGAACGTCGAAGCCACGGGCCGAGCGCCAGCCGGCGGATGCCGCCGAGCCCAAGCGGTCCGCTGGTCCGAGTCCATCCGCAAATCCCAATCCGGCGACTGGACCTCCGCCGTCGGAGCCCTCCGCCGGGCCCAAGCGATCCGCTGGGCCGAGCCCATCCGCAAATCCCAATCCCGGGCCTGGGCCTCCGCCGTCCGCCGAGCCCTCCGCTGGGCCAAAGCCGTCCGCGCCACCAGCGGGTTCCGGAGGGATAGCGCCAGCCTACGCTGCGCTCCTGGGAGCTCTAGCGGCCGGAGTGGTGCTCGTAGCTGTACGCGCCGTGACCCGTCGCCGAGCGCGCCGCCTGAGCCTTGAGCCGCGCGCCGAGTCCCCGGTGACGGGGGCGACCAGCGTGAATGTCGGAGTGGCATGTGCCGCCCTGCTAGGCGTGTTCGCCGCAGGCGCTGCGGGTGGCGCCGCGTTCGCAACCAGGGCCGCACCGGACGCGCCCGACCCGATTGCGCCCGATCGCGACGTAAGCCAGAGCGCGCCGCTCGGCACGGGGAGCGCGGCCGCAGCTAGGCATCCACAATCGCAGCGGCCTCCTGCTCGGAGCCGGAAGGCGGGGTCGCGGCGCTCGACCTCTCCGACCCGGCCCTCCCGCTCCGCGAGGAGGAAAGCCCAAACTCCTGAGGCCGACACGTCGGCGCCGGCCGCGCGCCCGGTGGCCCCGCCCCTAGGGCCGATCGCCGAGGAGCAGCCTCCCCTCGCGACAGCGGAGCAAGCGGTGCGGCGCCGGGCACGCATCACTCCCCTCAAGCGCGATCGCGTCGCGTCCCGCCATCCCGACGTGATCGCCGCCGGAAAGCAGCTGAGGCCGCGTTGAGCGTCGTCAATTCGAGTCCAGCCGGGTCCACCGCGATGGTATTGGGGGTCGGCCATGCGCTAAGGCGGCTCCGCAGCTCCGTTTCGCTCCAGGCGCTCTTCAGCCACGCGACGTACGGGCTATGCGAAAGCATCGGTTTCGAGCGAGCCGTCTTGTTCAGCCTCCGAAGCAATGCCCTCGTCGCGGAAAGCATGTACACCCGAGGTCTGCCCGAGGAGGACGAGCACAGCCTGAATCGACTGTATCCCGAGCCGCTGCAACTGGGGCCGTGGCTACACGAGGCGGAGGCGCTACGCCGTCGCAGGGCGCTGCTCGTGGAGGACGCCGCCGGCGATCCCCGCGCGCTCGTGACAATCCCCGGCGCGCCCTCCTACGTCACCGCGCCGGTGATCTGCGAGGAGCAGGCGCTCGGCCTCGTGCACGCTGATCGCGGGCTGACCGGCGGGGACGTCACTGAATTGGACCGGGCGGCTCTGTGGGCCTTCGTCGAGGGATTAGGCCACGCCCTCGAGCGAGGCGTTCTCACGGAGCGCCTGCGAACCCACTCAGAGAACGTCCTGGCCCTCGCGCGCTCGACCGAAGCGAGCGTCACCCAGCTGAGCACGCCACGCAACGAGCTGCCCACGGCCTCGAGGCGGTTTTCGCGTAGCGCCGCTCGCACCGCCCCGCATCGAGAGCTCCTGGACATGCTCACCCCTCGCGAACGCGAGGTGCTCGCCATGCTCGCCGAGGGAGAGACGAACGCCAGCATCGCCCGGCGCCTGGTGGTCTCAGAAGACACAGTCAAGACCCACGTCAAGCACATCCTGCGCAAGCTCGGCGTACGGAACCGCTCGCAGGCGGTTTCACACTACTTCCGCACCCGCGACATGGACGGCGCAGCGATGACGCCGGCGGAGGCCAAAGATGCCCTTTTCTGGGAACAAGAATCACCCCTTCGCCCGACGCGAGTGAGGGCACGCGAGGTCTAGGCTGGCCGGGCAGCTAGGCGGCGCGCTTTCCCAAACAGGAGACGGTTAATTGGAACCGAGTACCGCGAGTTCGGGGAGCGCAGACCTGCGCGCCCTGCAGAGTGAATCCGCACGCACCCGGACCAGCGGCCGCTTCCGCCGGCCACCCCGGGAACGCCCCCTGCTCTCGGTAGTCGTGCCGACGAAGAACGAACGCGACAACGTCGCCATCTTGTTGAAGCGCTTGGAGGCGGTGCTGCCCACGGTCGCGCTGGAGATCATCTTCGTCGACGCCAGCACGGACGGCACCTCCGAGGTAATCGACGAGCTCGGCAAGGAGAGCACCCGCGACGTCACCCTTCTCCGGCAGCCTCGCGATCGCCGGCGCGGTGGACTTGGGGGTGCGGTGGTCCAGGGGCTTCGAGCCGCCCGAGCCCCGTGGGCATGCGTGATGGATGCCGATCTCCAGCATCCGCCGGAGCTGATAGCCGAACTGCTCGAGCAGGCCGAGGCCAGCGAGCTCGATCTCGTGGTGGCAAGCCGTTACTGCGAGGACGGCCACGTGGAGAGCTTCGGATGGGCTCGCGCCATGGCCTCGCGGTCGACCACCAGCGCTGCTCGGATGCTGTTCCCGCGCCGGCTGAGGAACGTGACCGATCCGATGAGCGGCTTCTTCCTCGTGCGTCGCGACGCCGTCGACCTCGACACGCTGCGGCCGCGTGGGTTCAAGATCCTGCTCGAGCTACTCGTCCGAAACCCGCAGCTCCGCGCCGCCGAGGTAGCGTTCAGCTTCGGCGAGCGTCGCGCGGGCCGAAGCAAAGCCACGATAAGCGAGGGCTTGCGTTATCTCTCACTCCTGGCGCGACTGCGCTTCGCGCGTTTCGGCGCCGTTGGAGTGTCGGGCCTGGTGGTGAACACGGCTCTCCTGGCCATCCTGACCGACGTAGTGGGGCTTTTTTACGTCGTGTCTGCCGTCATCGCGACGCAGGGCTCGACCCTCTGGAACTTCTGCCTCACCGAGCGCTGGGTCTTCGGCGATCGCGCGCACAAGCGGAGCGCTGCGACGCGCCTTGCATTGTTCTTCCTGATGAACAACGCGGCCCTCGCGGTCAGGGGGCCGTTGCTGATCTTGCTCACGTCGGGTCTAGGCATTCACTACGCCGTCTCGAACGTGCTCTCGCTGGTCGCCCTTACGCTCGTGCGTTTCGGGCTCGCCGACACTTGGATCTGGGCCAAGGCTCCTCCGGGGAAGGTCAAGCCTCGGCGCTTCAGCTACGACATCCACGGGATCGTCACCGTTATGGCCGACGCGCGGCTGCCGGAGCTCGAGCGCTTCCAGATCGGAGAGCTGATCGGCGAGCCCGACGTACGGGTGAGGCTGGCCAAGACGGCTTCGCGGGGAGCCCACGGCGTCAGCTACCGCGAGGGCATGGGCGGCTTTGCCGTGACGATCCGGGTCGGCGACCAGATTGAGGCGACGGCATCACCGTTTCTCAGGTGGTCGCCCCACGTCCTGTACACGAACATCGTCGAGCCGATTCTGCGCTGGACGTTCGCCGAGCGGGGCTACGCGCTTGTACACGGAGCCTGCCTGGCGGCCGGTGAGGAGGCCGTCCTTGTCACAGCCAGGACAGACACCGGAAAGACCACGACGAGTCTCCGGCTCCTTGACCACCATGACTACTCGTTCCTGTCGGACGACCTCACGCTGGTGAGCCCAGAAGGACGAGTGCTCACCTACCCCAAGCCGCTCACGATCAGCCGGCACACCGTAAGAGCGGTCAGAACGCCGTTGCTCTCCCGCCGGGAGCGATGGGCATTGCTTGTCCAGAGCCGGCTCCACTCACGCTCCGGGCGACGGTTCGCGCTGCTACTGGCTCGCAGCCGCATGCCCGCCGCGACGATCAACGCCTTCATCCAGATGCTCGTGCCGCCACCGAAATACCACGTGGAGCGCCTGGTCCCGGACGTCGCTGTCGTACCCGAGGCGCGTCTGGTCGGCATGGTGGTGATCCAGCGCGGCGGCGAGGGAGCTCACGGCCTCGGACGGCGCGAGGCGCTCGACATGCTGATGCGCAACTGCGAGGACGCCTACGGCTTCCCGCCGTACTCCGCGATCGAAGGCCCGCTACGGAGCCGGAACGGCACCGATCTCAAGGATGTCGAACGCAGGATCGTCGCCAGGGCCCTCGGTGACGTTCCCGCCATGGTGATCCGGAGCGAGAGCATGGACTGGTGGCGCCTGCTGCCCGAGGTCCTGGACGCCTGGACGCTCCCCGCGTCCTTGAATGGAGCAACCACAGGTGCTCGGCCGGCCCTCAGCGGAGGGAACGGCGGAGCCGACCGTGGGCTCACCGCCGACGCTTAGACCGGCGCTGGTGCGCGCGCCCCGCCGCGCCCGGCGGAAGTCCGCTCCGCGAACCCCGGAGTTTGCACGCCTTCTCTTCCGCATCCCGACCTCGGTCTTGCTTGTTTCGGTCGTCGCGGTCGCGACCGCGGTTCGGATCTCACAGCTCGACCGCGTCGGCTTCAACAGCGATGAGGCCGTCTACGTGGGTCAGGCCGGGTCGATCGCGAACGATCCCGAGCTTGAACCGTTCTTCCCTATCTTCAGAGCGCACCCGCTGCTCTTCCAGACCGTACTGTCGGTCGGCTTCCGCCTTGGCCTACCCGACGGCTTCGAGCGGTTCACGGCTGCCGTCGCGGGCGCGGCGACCGTCCTTCTGGTGTACGAGCTCGGCAGGCTGCTCTACGGACGGAACGCGGGTCTGCTTGCCGCCCTTCTGATCGCGCTGATGCCCTACCACGTCGTCGTCACCCGCCAGGTCCTGCTCGATGGCCCGATGACGTTTTTCGCGACGCTCACGCTGGTCCTGTTGGCTCGGTTTGCGAAGAGCGGCAGGCCGGCGTGGCTGTACTGCGCCGGGACGGCGATGGGCCTCACATTTCTCGCCAAGGAGACCAGCATCGTCCTGTTGGGCGCGATCTACGCCTTCCTAGCGCTTACGCCGCAGCTGCGCGTCCGCCTTCGGGACCTGGCGGTGTCGATGAGCCTCATGGGCCTGGTAATCGCGCCGTTCCCGCTTACGCTGATGCTCGCCGGCCGTACTGAGACGGGTGAGAGCTACCTCACCTGGCAGCTCTTTCGGCGGCCCAACCACGACTGGCTCTTCTATCCGACGACCGTGCTGGAGGCCATCGGCCCGCTGGTGCTGCTCGCGGGCGGCTTGGGCCTCTGGCTGCTGCGGCGTGAATCGTCCTGGCGGGAGACACTCCTCGTGTGCTGGGTCC
>WUUC01238144.1_pt1 | contig 18605 bp, 31 predicted proteins | sample 6278441 | NCBI WGS metagenome assembly WUUC01 (sample SAMN13675441, study PRJNA597444) | soil metagenome | isolation source: soil | place: USA: Washington | collected 2017-10 | reverse complement strand
CAAAAAGTTGGAGACTGGCGGGTCGGGAACCATGATCACTCTAAAAAACCCGACCCCCTGACCTGCACTGATACGCCATCACGATCACTCGTCATAGCCGTCATGCTCGTCGAGATCTACCCCCGCAACCCATGATCCGAGCCGAAGACGGATATCCGCTACGTTCCGTGATATCCAACTCGCGATCTTCTGGCGTCGAGTCAGCACGATCGGAGGAAGCTCAGGCCCAACGAAGGGCAGGAAGTCTAGGTATAGCTCGTCACTGATAGGGATGTACGCGCCGTACTTCCTCACGTTGTACTGCGTGATCTCTTCGTCATCGTTACTCATACCAACGTCCATCTAATCCCTTACTCATGCGCTTAGTGTTCAACATATGCTTACGTTCTTTACGCATCCATAGACCAGGCTCGAACCCCCATCTATCAGCGTCCCACTCAGTAGCTCTATGGCTGTAGTCGTACCACTCATCTAGCCACCTATCTATATGGCGTAGTATCTCTGCACGGGCATGGTGATTAGTCTCTGTACGGAGCATGCGTACAGCCCTGATTAGCTTCCTACTGAGCAACTCGTACGCATCCGTGTGTGCACCCACTCATACACCCCAGTCCTGAGATGTGGGGTTAGCTGACTCGGCCATGGCCTGAGCCTTCAGCTCATTACCCGCATCACTGTTACATCCGTTGTGTGCGGGCTTCATGTTCCATAGCTCGGAGGGTCCGCCCTGACTTCGGGGTATCGGGTGATGATCCGCCGACCATGCGCCACGATGCCGGGGATTGAGCGCTGTGATCTCCCTAGATATGGGCTTGTCGCATCGGTGGCAGATCCACGGGAAGTGTTCCTTCATGTACGTACGTAGCTTCCTGTACGCGTGCCCCTGAAGCCCTGGTTTAGCCATCTTCGCCGTCTATCCATTCCAGTACGTACGGGGGACCGCCGATCTTGCCGAAGGCGTGTTCTATGGCTCGTTCCGAGTTCGGCCAGTGGACCGTCGAGAAGTGTGCTCGATTGCCGTACCAGCGAATCGAACAGCTATCGTCGGACCACACGACGCCGTTAGCGACGGTTCTTCCATTCTCGGTCAGTCGAAACCTTCTGGGATCTTTCATCGAACCCCCGTTCATCGTACGACGCTGAGAACGTACAGTACAGCCACGATCACGAGTACGAGAGCTAGTACGTGTAGGAGCTTCATTGTCAACCCTCCCGGATGTCGAGCGTTTGAATGAGCTGGATAACGGTGTACGGATCGCCGTCGTCGAGAGCCTGCTTACAGTGCCGTACGAACACGTCGAACGTCTGTGTGTCGCCGTGTGATCCGTACTCGACGATCTGAGACTTCTCGACGTCGGCGTACATGACGAAGAGTGTACGAGCGAGCGCTTCCCAGATCGAGCCGGAAGACTGCCACTCGACACGGATTCGGGTCGGACACGTATCCTTGTGTCCGTCAGCGGAATGACAGAGATTACAGGCCATTTCGTTTCTAGCCGTTCTGTGAGGAACCCTTGACCGGAATATACTCTGAGCGGCCCTTTGACATCAAGGCAAGCACACGCGACAATGAGCGTATGGCACGAATGACGAACGAAGAATTCGGCGAGAAAGTCGGTTGCCACTACTCCATGGCTTCTCGACTCCGTAACGGTGAACGTCTGCCTTCGCGTGATCTGCTACGTCGAATCATTTCGGCGTTCGGTCTAAATCGCGCTGAGACTTACGAAGCGTATGATCAAGGTAGAGAAGCGTTCAGTCGGTATCTTCGTGATGCCGTCTTCGAGCCTTCTACGCCTGGAACCCCCGATACCAACATGGATAGCGACGGGTAGTTCTGAGGCACACTCCGAGCTTGGGCCGGTTCGGAGTTCCTACCCGTTGCACGACGAAGCCCCCGGGGTTTGGCTGATCCCCCGGGGGCTTCGTCACGTCTCCGTGAGGCTATGTGTTGCGAAGCTCTGAAACGTACTGTGCGTACTCATCATCCGTCATCGGCCGGTCCGACTCAGGATCGGCCAACCATGCGCCGGTCTCCTCGGCGGTCGCTGCCACGTACCGGACACCGGCAGGGAGCGTCTCTGTACGTACTCCAGTGTGTACGGGACCGTACGCGGGCTTCGCCGTACGCGCCGTACCTGTACGGCGCTGTACCGGCCGTACAGGCTCGGGATCGGGCTCTGTACGGGATGTACGGATCTCGACGCCGCTCAGCTCAGCTTTGAGCTTCAGGTTCTCAGCCCCGAGACGGTCAACCGTACCGTTCCGGCTCAGGAAGCCGAGTACGCCCCCGAGAGCGAACACGAGTACGTACGGGAACAGGAACATCCCTACGTCGGCGATCATGGCTCTACGTCCTCTCTGAAGGCGTCACTCACGCTATGCATGATCAGGTCTATGATTCTCGGCGAGCCTACGACCGTGACGGACACGATCGACTCGCCGCTGTCTCGCTCGACACTGAACCGAGCTTCGTACTGAGGAAGATGTACCGGCGTAGATTCGGTGTAGAACCCGGGGTACATCTTGTTAACGGTCTCCTTCGGATCGTCGCTCGTGGTCTGCTGAGTCGTCATGATCCGATCTCGTCTTCTGTGACTACAGCGAGGATCGCGAGAAGTGCAGTGTCGTCGCCTTTCTTCGCTTCGTCCATAGCCCCGGCGAACGCTGCCATCATGCCCGCTTCGACGAAGCGAGTCATGGTCTCCTGAAGCACGTCTTCAGTCGTGGCGAAGTCGATCGTCATCGGACTACCGTCGGCACCGTGACCGACCATCCGAGCGATGTACCCGTATCGAGTCTCGCCGTCGATCTCTTTCTTCATGGGCTGAATTCGGAGATCGTGAAGACAGATCTTCTCGTTCGGGACTTCGAGTGTGAACAGCTCGTCGATCTGTTCGGGGGTCAGATCCATTTCATTTCATCCTCTCGCCGATTTCGACCATGCGGGCATACACGCCGAGTCCGTCGGCGAGAAGCGCAATGATCGCTGCCTTCTTCGTGGTCCCGTATCCCATGCACGGGGGCTTGTGGTCCGAGTCTCCGTTTCCTGGTCCTTGGGCTGTAGCGACCCATGCCGGAGGATTCTCAGGAGTGCCGTCGCCTTCGTCCAAGTAGAGAACTATGTTCTCAAGAGAGATGAACTCATGGTTCCCGTCATCATCCTTGAACTCCAGAATCGCCGACGACCGGGGAGCATCGTTAAGCCGGTGGATCGACGGCGCTTCCAATACACGAACGGTCTGCGCACGCTGTAGGTCTCGGGTCAGTACCGTATTCCGCCGTCGTAGCTCGGACAGCTCGTCACGAACTTCACGACGAATCTCGTGTTCGATGTCCCACCGCTCACGATGCCGCTGAGCGATCCCGCCGACGTTGAATCCTCCTTCGGGGACGTCGGCTCGGTGCGGCGACATGACGAGCTGTCCGAGCATGAGAACCCAGTCCGGGTAGCGGTCCGGCCGTCCGGTGTTACCGGCGTTCAACTCAGATACCCAGACGCATATACGTTCGCCGAACACGTCAACCCACTTGGGTACGTAGATGTACTCGTCGAACCCGAGTTCAGCGATCATGTCTTCGCCGGTCAGTTCGTTACTGAGAAGCTGACGGACATCGAACGGACGGGGAAGAGCACAGCGAATCATGCCCTGAAGGTGCGGGCACTTCTTCCGCTTGTCTTCCCCGTGCCATGGTCCATCTATGAACCACTCCGGATAGATCCGAACGTTCATCTCGCGAAGACCTCTTTCATTGCGCTCTCGACATGCTCGATCACGAGCGCGTCTATCGCGCCCCACATGCCTTCTGTCGTCGTGGGCTCGCCGGTCCGGAACAGTGTGTACGCGCCCCACGTTCCTAGCACGTCGTCACGCTCGACGGTCCCGGCGTACTCGTCACAGACAAAGACGAGAGCCAAGCCGCCTTTGGTCTTTACGATCTCTACCGGGAAACCCCGGATCACTCTACTGAGCATTTCGGTTGTGCTCATGTCGTTTACTCCTCAGTCGTTCGCGTCGGGTGACGCGTTGTCCGTGATGAACAGTGGACATCTTTCGTGGTGCGTTCCGTTCTCGAAGTACTCTTCGTGATGATCGAGCTGAAAGCACAGACACCCGACCCGAAGCCGTTCGTTCCGTAGAACTACCTCAGCGGGTGAAGGCTCTTCAAAGCCTCGGAGCTGATCGGCCGGAACCCATGTGGTCACCGGCATTCGGTACGTGCGCTTGTCGTGCTCGGGTGGCGTCCATCCCAGAGTGATTAACGTAGTGATCACGTCGTCAGGGATGTTGACGAGAATCTCCGATTCCGCTGATCCGAGATACGTGGTCTCGATCTCGGATACGCTCAGTTCGAGGGACACGGTCGTTTTCAGATGTGCGTCGGCTCGGAACTCGACGGCACGAACCGAAGATGAGATGTCCGTGCCGTCGAGTTCGACGGTTCCTTCTCCGAAACCGTTGACCTTGATCACGAGCTTTCTAGTCATGTTAGTTCTTGTGCTCCGTCTTCCCTGAAGGGGATCGTCGATCGATGTTCGTTGTCGGCGCTGTGCGCTTGGTCGGGGTTTGCTTTTGAATCTGTTTCACCGGTACACATCCTTCGAGAGAATCCGGACCGGGACGTGTCCGCTCGTGCCGTACGTGATGAGAACCCTTCCGGTCTTCGACACGCCGGTACCGAACTTCTTCGCCCATACGTGAATGGCTTCGATGGGATCGAATGAGGGATCGTCATCGGGGGAAACGATCCATCCTTCCAGCCCATCGTCAGGGAAGACGATCCACGAACAGACCGGAAGATCTTCCGACAGAATCGCGATGAGTGCAGCCACAGACTTGGATTGCTGAACCGTCTCAGGCATCGGGATCGGTCCTCTCGGGGAGAACCGGGTTCCGAGCGATGATCGGGCGTATCTCCGAGATCGAGCCGATCTCTACCCACTGAGGATTAGCCGTCGTCCGCCGATACCACGACACGAGATCGAAGACACCGGTCCGGCTCGTGTCCCACACGAGCCTGTACAGGTATCCCCGGGACTCTCGCCGGTTCTTGGTCTCGCCGGGCTCACGCCCAATCAAGAGCACGATCTTGACTTCCGTGCGAATGAGCTTGTCGCCTTCGGCGTTCCGCCCAGCTTCCGTGTGCTTCGGCGAGATCTTGACGTTCGTCTTCCACCCGTGCAACCGAGCGAACTTGATCAGATCACTCGCTGTCGTCGGGAACCAAGCCCAGTCACGACCGGTGTATACGAGCGTTGCGCCGTTCTCCCGAATGGTGTCACCAGCGTTGGGGTTCGCTGGACGATTGCCCGTCGTTCGAGGTTGAAACCCGGAACCCTTCGGTCCGCCGTTGCTCTTGTACCTGATCCGAGTCACGACGTCACCTGAAGGGCTTCGACCGGAGTCGTCTCCGTCACGATCTCGACGATCCATGCGGGAAGATCCTTGAGTTCCGCCCAGTAGGTACGCCGGACATCCTTACCGGACTTCGGAAGCGTTCCCTTCAGTTCGGTACAGACGAGTTCCCAGCTTCCCGCATTCTCCCGAACCCACAGCGTGTGAAGTGACTCCGGAGTGAAGAACCATCCTCGGGACGTCGAGATGACCGGGACGCTACCGACAGCGAGCCGCACGTTTACAGTGATCTCGCGAAGCTCACTGATGATCTCGTGATTCATTTCGTCCCTCCTTTCCTTGCCGGTCATCTCATAGTCCGCTCGACTTGCCTAGTTGTCAAGGGGCACTAGAACCGAATCGACGTGAGGGAAGTACTCGATCCGATTCACGGATGGCTTGTACGGGATGCGCTGACCGGTGATTCGCCAGTAAGCGATTTTCCCTCGCTTCGGTCGCTCAGCGATTACCGCCGACGTGTTCCCGTTCCATCCCGCAACTTCGTAAAGACGGTTCCACTCTTCGGCGCTGATGATTCCGTTTGTCTTGCACTGAACCATCATGATTCCCCGCGTCGGATGAAACGAGATGATGTCCGCTTTAGTCGAGCCCTTACTTCCGGCCGCTCGAACACTGACCCATCCCGAGACGGATAGGTCCTCGATCACCTTGTACTCGAATGATCGCCCGTTGTTGTAGTGCGTCATGATCGTTCCTCTTTCCTCAGCGGTGGCTGTCGTTCTTGATCGTTAGGTTCGGGTGCTCCAGTGCTCCAGTGCTCCAAATCTTTTGATCTTCATCTGGTTCGCACTGGGTCGGTGGTGGTGGTGGTGGTGCTCCCTAAAGGGAGCGGAGCACCACCCACAACCACCCTCCGACGAGTGGTGCTCCGACGGGTGCTCTAAGCCCTTAGAGCACCTGGAGCACCGGGGGAACTTACGCTGTGTAGTTGATTGGACGGACTGCGGTTACTCTCCGGAATCACTGCACTAGAGCACCGGTGAGAGCACCCGTCAGGGCTCTATCTCACTCACCGCCGAGGCTTCGTCATCCCCGTCGGCGTCGTCCGGTGGCGGACCGACGTAGTGCAGATGTGAGCGGTTCGGACCGTCGATCGCATGGATCTTCCGCTCAGCCTTCAGAGCCGAGAACACCGGTCCGGCCGTCGATTGCGACTTGATCCCGAGCCCTTGCATGACCTTGTTCTGGCTCAGCCCGGGGTTCTCGGTCACGAAGGTGAGTACCTGAGCCTTCAGAGCTTCGTCAGCGAACGTACGCCGGTCGGTCGATGCCAGGGGATCGCCACCACCTACGAGCGCCACACGCCGCCGCTGAGGATCGTACGAGAGAGCGCGCTCTGGGAAGTCCTCACCACGACCGGTCATCCGGATGAATCGTGTGTCAGACCCAGTCATCTTCGTGAGAATCCACCGGCTGTCCGGCCAGTCATCCCACCGGGTAGCACCACGAGCGCGCTCTTCGCCGACGACCTGTTCGGCACGCCCCGTGTGGTGCGCGACGATCAGTTCACGGACACCTGACTTCTCCTTGATCTCGTCGAGCTTGTCCGTGAACAGAGTTACGGCGGCGTTGTCGTTCTCGTCACCCCAACCGATCATCGCTCGTACGGCCGGATCGATGATCCATGTACGGACTTCGTTTCGACGAAGCCAATCGATCGTCCATTCTTGCCCGTACTTCGTATCGAGTGGTACGCGCTTGCCTCGAAGGTTCTGGATACGGAGCTTCTCGGGATGTTGAAGGTCCGTGTCTTTGAGCCATGAGACCATCATGCTCGCGTCGAGTTCGTAGTTCCAGAGCGCGACGTTCCCGGACGTGTTCACGTTGAAGCGACCGAGGAACGGTTCCCCATCGCACAGCGCGCGAACGACTTCGAGAATGAACGTCGTCTTGCCGGACTTGAACTGAGCGAACAGAATTGCGTTCCCGTTCTCAGGAAGGATGTCTTCGATCGCGTACTGAAGGGGCGGGATGTCGCTCTGAAGGAGTAGCGAGAAATCAGACTCTTCGAGCGGCGGCGTCCATGACGCTTTGACTTCGATCTCACGTAGATAGTCCGTGGCGTTCTTACGCACGAACTGTCGAATGATCTCTTCGCTGAGCCGCTCTTGATAGTCCTCTGATTCTGCCCATGTGAGCAAGCCGGATTTGCTCGTGCTCTCTTCAGAGTTCGTACCATGCGTCTCCGGCGTCTGGGATTTTGGGATCGTATCGATCACCCCGGGCTCGTACGTGTCGATGTCCATAGCGATTAGGTTCGGGACGTCCCTAAGCCGCTTCAGCCCGAGCGCTTCCATTGCGGCGCGAGTGTCGCCGCCGAACCGGCTTTCGGTGATCCATGAGAGCTTGCTCATGGTCCGGCCGCCCCCGAGCGCGTCCGACCAAATGTGCATCGGAAGATGCCCGGTCGAAACGTCCGGCCATGACAGCGTGCATCCCGGCTCGTGAGCTGTCACGGACTTCGAGTGCGTCGCGTCTCCCGGACGCGTGAACGTCGGGCAACCGCAACCGTCGAACCCTGCCGGAGTGAAGCCGTCGGCCGTCAGGATCTCGGCCCACTCGACGTCACGAGACCAATCGTCGATCGGGTCGTCTCCGAAACGCCCCAGACCGCCGCTAGCGGCTTCCCCGGACCGGCCGGTCACAGAGTCCTGTGCCATGGTGGCAAGCCACGCAGGAAGGGTCTGAGCCTCTCCTGTGAGCCTGTACGCCCCTTCGTCCCGGACGCTCGGGGGCACGAGCACGTACCCACTTGCCCAGTAGAACGCGAACGAGTGCGGGCATGCCATGAGCTTGCCGGGATCTTCCGGGTTCTGAATATTGACCTTGAACGCGTGGCACGCGCACCACGAGAAGCGACCCTTTCTATCGGGAAGCTCGACGTCTTCCGGAACCTCGAACCAGATGTGACCCCCGTCTTTGTGGACCCACGTTCCCCGGAAGACTCCAGGGCTCGCGACGGTCAGACCGATGTCCGGCGAACCGCCTTCGTCGATCCACAGAGACCGGAACGTCTCGACTTGCTTCGACGTGTCGAGATCGGCCACGGCAATACGCCGCTCACCGACACCGGGAGCGAGCGCGATGTTCGCGCCGTCGGCGAGAAGCTCCTTCACCTTGACTCGGTTCAGGTCCTTCTCGTTCGTGATGACGTGCGCGACTCCGCACGCGTGCTTGACCTTCTCCCATCCGAGATTACCGGCCGCCTTCGCGACGTTCTGTGCTTCGACGTTCGCCTTCTGAGCCTGAGCTGATGTCAGCGTGCACGCCGTGACTTTGTCATTCGGATAAATGAGCACGACGCCGAACCCGGCTTTGACTGCCGACTTAGCGACCCTGACGTTCCACCCGATGTCCCCTTCGGGAACACTCCCGAAGATCTCCGAGAACGCGTCGATTGCTCCGATCATGGCTTACCCTCCCTTCTTGCTTTCTTACGCTGTTACTTGTCTGGGATCGATCGGAACCCACACGCGTTCGATATGGCGGACATCTACCGGGAATTCGTACGGGATCGTTTCGACCATCTTCCGAGCGATCATCTCGTTCGGGTTGCACTGCGGTGCCCCCATGCCGTTCGGGTAGTGGGGACGTTTGAAGAACACGAGTCCCCGTTCCGGATGAACGATCCACCACGAATCCCGAATGAGACGGAAGTACGTTCCAGAGAACGGGCTCGTCGCTTCGACGACCGGAAGGAAATGGAAACTGTTCTCGTTCATGCCGCATACCACCGTTCGCCTAGGTGTGCCATGTCGGTACGAAGCACGGGAGTACGCTTCGCGATCTCACAGAGACGAGCCGGGGGCGTCTCCATGATCTGGCGGATCTCTCGTGCGGCTTGCATGTCGATGATCAGTTCGTCGTGCATCGGGAAGTACACGTAATCCCGAAGCCCGGCTTTGTTGATTTCGAGAAGGGTGTTAGCGAGGATGTCGTACGCGCCACCCTGGAACGTGTAGTTGATTGCTTTGTGAGTCTGGACTGACCATTCACCCTCGAACCATCCCGACGGGATCGGGAGTATCCGCCCGCTGAGGGTCGGAATCATCTCGTACTCGGCACCGATGTTCCGGAGAAGCGTCATGTACTCGTACGTGTTCGGGATCGGCTCGAACACCTTGTCTCGGATCTCCACAGCGCGAAGGAATCCGTCGATGCCGAGTTCTTCAGCGATAGCCGCCTGACTGCCCCTGATCCGTTCGGCCGGTGCCGAGTTCTTGTTCCACTTCTTCCGGCGCTGGAATTCGGCACGGATCTTCCCCGCTTCGGCCGGAGTGATCAGGCCCAGATCGACGGCGAGCTTCACGAGACCTTCGCCGTACAGGTTCCCGAGAAGGATCGTCTTCGCTCCGTCTCGTTCGACGCGAGCGAACTTCGCGAGATCGGAATACAGGTCCGACGTACCGTCTTCGTAGCCTTTGAGGACGTCGAGATCTCCGGCGATGTTCGCCGCTAGAACCGGCTCGATCTGACTCCAGTCGATAGAGCCGAATCCCCGAAGCTTCCGATCGGGACACAGGCATTCGACCTTCTCTTTCTTGCCCTGACCGAAGTTCTCTACCATGTGATCAGGGTTCGTGTAGTACGTCGCCTTCATTGCCGTGACGTCTTCGTAGTCCTCCGGAACGAGAATCCCTCTCGCCGGTCCGGGGAACTGCTGAACGGGCGGGTTGTCCATGGAGTTCCGGCCGGTTGCAGCGCCGAGGAAGTTCAGCGCCGGGTGAATCCGGCCGTCGATCTCGGCGTACTCCAGGACCTTAGTCAGATAGTCCTTATCGACCTTGTCCGTCTTCTTGTGCTCGACGAACAGACGAGACATCTCGTGATCGAGACGCTTCAGGTTCTTCGCGTCTCCGGCCGGTTGCTTCGTCTTCGGAGTCCGGGGGTAGTCCTCCGGGATCAGCCCACGCTCGTCTAGCCATTTGGTTAGCGAACCGCTGTGTCCCGGCGTGATCCCTTCACGCTCAAGTACGCGAGCGAGTTCAGCGAGTCGTCCGGCGTTGTCACGCCGGTACATGTCGGCGTACTCGGTATCGACTCGGAAGCCTTTGCACGTCCGGCGAAGCGAGTCCCGGTTAAGGATCTGCTCACGCTCGACGAGTGCCAACGCTTCGTCGCCGGTCACGCCGTTCTGTACGAATGGGTGCCCCTTCGTCGTCCGCTCGAAGGCATCTTGCCGGACGACCGGAAGAAGTCGAGCCGTCAGAATGACATCAGCGGCGGCCATGTGCCGATAGTTCGGAGTGTCTAGATCGAAGTCGGCGAACCACTTGATCTTTGAGATCCCGAGATTCTTCAGGATGCGGGAAAGCGGGTCTTCGAGCTTCATGCCGAGATGACGGTTCGACGCCGACAGTAGGTTCTTTGCTGTACGCTCGTCAGGCTCAGCGAGTCGCGCATAGATCAGCGTGTCCGTGACCTGATCGCACGAATCTAGATCCATGAGTCTGACCATGTACAAGATCGGGACGTCGAACGGGCTGTTATGGAAGACGAGCTTCCGGCCGCTGTTGAGGACGTCACGGATCACGTCGAATTGGTTGGGAACCCGGGGGTCACAGATCAGCGCGTGATGACCGGTACCGAAGGTCACGGACTTGACGTCGAGTCGTGCCTTCGTGGTGAGTCCGGCACCTTCGATGTCTACCGAGATCACGTCGGGAAGCCGGGGACCTTCCTCTGTTACCTGGTCTTGACCGATCGAGTACGTCACACCCTCGAAGCCGGGGAGTCGGAAGGTGCCAGGGTTCATGATCCGAACCGGGGGCCGAACGAGCGTGATCATGAGACGGTCTCCGGAGTCATCGCGTTGTCGAGATCGGTCTTCGTGTAGCGGATTCCCCTACCACCTGGTGTCTTGTGACGAGTGATCTTCTTGTCTCGCGCCCAACGATCGAGCGTCGCGAGTGACACCCGAGCGTACTTAGCCGCTTCTGTCCGGGTGAACCAGTGTGTAGATACCTGGTCAAGCATGTGTATCCTCCCTTCGTCTTGTGATCAGTCGTGACGAGCTATGACGACTCATGCACATTCATGAGGCTCTCACATTCTTGACAGTCAGGCAAGCTCGTGAGAGGGTTGGGGCAGAAACACCGACTGACCAGGACAAACGGGAGGGGGAAGATCGTGGAAGACCGGATCAAGGCTCTCGAAGAGAAGTACGACGTTCTAGAGAGCCGAATCACGCAGCTCGAAGCGTTCGCAGGTATCGACGACTTCGACGCTCAGAACTCCGGTTCGACGCTTAACCGTCGGATCGACTGGCTCGAAGACTGGAGACGTGATCTCCGTGACTAGGTCTCGCGATCCGTTCAGGGAGATCACGGCTTCTCTGAAGTGGAAGGAAGCACTCGAAGACCTGATCGACGCCGCTAGCGAAGAAGGCGTGATGATCGGGCTTCCCGAGATCGAATGCTGTTGCGGCTTCCACAGCGCGCCGGACGTCGAGTTTCGGGACATGCGGTCCAACACCGTCGAGTACACCGACATCGAATATCCGTAAGGAGGAATGACCCATGGCGACGATCAATGTAGCGAAGCGCGCCGGTTGGGAATCGATCGTGTTCAAGATCGAGCTTTCGGCGCTGTTCTTTGCCGTCGGCGCGTACAAGGATCAGCGCGTCCCCATGTACCGGATTCATATCCCGTTCGTGCGAGTCACGATCGGCAAGCTGAACGGACGACTCGCGAAATGAGTGAGCTTCTAAAGCTTCGCGACTATCAGGAAGACGCCGTCAATACGACGTTCGAGGCTATCGCGCTCGGTACGAATCGACCGGCTGTCGTCTTGCCGACCGGTGCCGGGAAGACCGTCATCTTCTCATGGATGGCAAACAAGTGGGTCCGTGACCGTAAGTCGCGTGTACTGATTCTCGTACACCGGGACGAACTCGCGACTCAGACCGTCGAGAAGCTTCACGCCGTCGCACCTACTCTAAAGGTCGGCGTCGTAAAGGGCTCTCGGAACGAGTACGCGAACGTTGACGTGATCGTCGGATCGGTACAGACCCTTCGCCGGTTCAACCGTCGAGCCCCGATCCTGAACATCGGGCTCGTGATCGTTGACGAAGCCCACCATGCCGCCGCTGAGTCGTACCGTAACGTGCTCGATCACTTCGGGTGCTTCACGGGTCAGACTCCGGCCGTCGGCTTCTCAGCAACGCTCGTACGGTCGGACAAGGGGGATCTCTCCGAAGTCTGGCAACGGGTCGTGTGTCAGCGAGACATCCTTGATCTGATTCCTAAGTACCTATGTGACGTACGCGGGAAGCTGGTCACAGTTGACGGGCTCAGTCTCGGCGAGATCAAGACGACGCGTGGCGACTTCTCCGAGTCCTCACTAACCGACGCGCTTCTCACCGCTGAGGCTCAGCGCTTCGTCGTCGATGCGTTCTTCGAGCACGCTCGCGACCGGAAGACGATCGTCTTCACACCGACGGTTGCGGCGGCTCGTGCGTTCAACGCACAGTTCATCGCGTCCGGCGTCCGGTCGGCCGTCATCTGGGGAACCATGCCTCAGGAAGATCGACGGCTAGTTCTCAAGCAATTCGCGTCCGGCGAACTCGAAGTGATCGTTAACTGCATGGTCCTGACCGAAGGCTTCGACGAGCCTTCGGCGTCATGCGCGATCATCGCCCGTCCGACCAAGTCAGCAGCGCTGTATGTACAGATGGTCGGCCGTGTTCTCCGCAAGCACCCGAGCAAGCGCGACGCGCTCGTTCTAGACGTCGTCGGCGCGAGCCAGGATCACAAGCTCGCGACGCTCGCCGATCTCACATCACGCCGAGTCCCCGAAGTCGAGCCCGGCGAATCGCTCATGGAAGCGGCTACACGCGAGCGTAAGCGGGGTAACCCGAACCTCTCGAACTACGTCGTGAACACGGACGACGTCGATCTGTTCCACCGGTCTCCGTCGATGTGGCTCAAGACGTACGAAGGCGTGTGGTTCATCTCGACGCGCTGTGCGACCGTGAGCGTGCTCGACGGCGTGTGCGCGATCACAAACAACACCCGGAAGTGCACGGGTCACATCTGGTTCCTGTGGCCAGACGCTAACGAACTCGGTACGTACAAGGTCGGCGTTCGGCCGTCGTATGGGAACGGTGGCAAGTTCCTTCGCGAAGGGCTCGATCTCGAAACGGCGATGTCATGGGCCGAACAGTTCGCCGTCGAAGAAGACAAGACTCTCGCGAACCGGTCGGCTTCGTGGCGACGTAAAGCCGAGAAGCCATCCGAACAGCAAAAGGATTTCGCTGAAAGACTCGGTCTGGAGTTCCCCGAGAACATCACGAAACGAGATCTCTCAGACATCATCTCTATTCATGTAGCGTCATCTCGGCTCGATCGAGCGATCAAGACCAAAGCGAAGGTGTGAACCATGGGCAGATCACGAAGCGACGAAGCTCGGAAGGAGTGGCTTCGTCAACAGAAAACCGGCACCGGTTCTAAGCGCGAACGATGGATGCATGACAAACAAGAGAACGAACAAACACACGTTCACTTCATGTGCACCTGTCTGTCGTGCGCTCAACAGTTCATGATCTGTGGGCTTCCGTGCTTCGTGATCTGCCCGAACTGTCATCTCGTACTGAAGCTTCGATACGAATAGGAGTAGGTACATGAGCATCATCAGCCGATCGGAAACACCGCTGAGGGACAGTGATCAACTCGCCGAGATCGTTCGAGATATGGGCGAACTGTTTCGTCAGCATGTCGCGTGCCTCAGCGGGAAGATCAAGGCACTCGACGAACGGATACAGGAACTCGAAGAACGGTGCGAGGATCTCGAAGGCCACGCCGAACACGGAACCGACGTGACGTGCGGCATGTGCGCGCCGGACGACGAGCCGGAAACTGTCGGTGCCGACGTGTACGGTTCGATCAAGACAGCGGACTTCGCCGGGACGTGTGTCAACCCGCACTGTTGGGCAGCGATCAACCCCGGAGATCAAGTAATCGAAGTGGATGAAGGGAAGCACGTTCATGACTACTGCTGACGACGTCATCGCGCGACCGGCCAAGCCATCGGGCGGAACGGTCCTCGACAACGGGATCAAGCGCGACCGGTGGGGACGCTACGTTCTCCCCGATCCCGAGACCGGCAAAGAAAGGGGATGGACTCGCGCGACGACATGGGCCAAGACGATCAGTGACACGTTCAAGATCCATCAATGGCAAGAGCGCATGACGGCGAAAGGTCTCGTCCTCCGGCCGGACCTGTACGCCATGGTCGGCGCAACCGACGACAAGAAGGAACTCAATCGGATATGCGAGGAAGCGAAGCAAGCGGCCGGATCGAAGGTCGGCGCGAACCTCGGAACCGCTGTCCACAACTACACCGAACAGCTAGACATGGGTGTCGAGTTCCGCTCGATCGGCGTTCCGTCAACGGTCGCGAACGACGTGATCAGTTACGGCGAGATGATGACGGCGTACGGACTTCTCCCGGTCCGTAACCTGATCGAGCGCGTCGTTCTCAACACGAAGCTAGGTGTCGCCGGTCGGCTCGATCGCATCCTGACCAACACGAAGCCTGTCGGTCGCTGGGAGGAACCGGGAGCACTGTTCATCGGCGACGTGAAGACGGCGGCGAACGTCGGGTACTCGTGGCTCGAAGTCTCGATTCAACTCGCGATCTATGCGAACTCGGACTTCTTCTGGAACATCGAAGAGCAGACGTACGAGCCCATTCCGCCGCTCGATCTGAAGGAAGCGATCGTGATGCATGTCCCTGTTCAACAGGGTCAAGCAACTCCGTACCGGGTCGATATCGAGCAAGGATGGAAGTACGCCGAACTCGCCGGACTCATTCGTGAGGCACGCTCGAACACGAAGCTCGCCGCCCGACTCGGGGACACGATCATGGCTCAGCCGATCGTCGAAGCCGTTCAGGACGACATGCCCCGAGAGCTTGACATTCGGGCAAGGATCGATCAGGCTACGTGTGTACAGGATCTCTCGGACATCTGGTCTTACGCCCAGACTCGGGGACTCTGGACACCCGAACTCGAAGGCTACGGACTCCAGAAGGCCGAAGATCTTCGAGGGTAGGAACGTTAGATGGTGGGCTCGGGGTTCTGTGCATACAGACGGCTGAGAAAAGACCCGAGAGTGGGAGGGGTAACCCACACGGCAAGTGCAGAACAGGACCGTACAGAACAGAGCCGAACAGCTCGAACAAGAGGAGACGGAAACATGAGCATCACCGACAATGACCCGTTCGTTGCACCGGCTACCGGTAGCGGACTGAAGAACCTGAAGGGTCGGCTTCTTCTGGTCTTCCCGCTGGAGATCGGCAAGGCGAAGAGCAAGTTCCCGACGCGCGACGGCAACCCGGCTGGACTCGTCGATAGCTGCACGTCGAAGGTCGTCGTTCTCGACGACGACGAGCAGCCCGGACGGGTCATCGCGCGTATGAAGATCCTGTCAGCGTCGATGTTCTCTCAGATCGCGCCGTACGTCGGCACCGGTAAGCCGGTGCTCGGTCGTCTCGCGAAGCAAGAGTTCGATCTCGGCGAAGGTTGGGTTCTCGAAGACGAGAACCTCACGGACGACGACATGAGCAGTGCTCGTCAGTGGATGGCGGCCAACCCCGAGAAGAAGCCTGAAGACCCGTTCGCGAAGGCGGCCAAGCCGACCGTATGAAGCCCAACAGTCCACGTCGAGCACGTAGCGACGTAGACTGTTGATAAGAGCCCCGGGTGATCTCCCTCCCCGGGGCTCTTTCCATTTCCCCCTGAAGGAGAACGAACATGGGACGTCACGACAGCGGCGAGACGACCGGACCGTTCAAACGAGTCCGTCACGAAGACCCGACGATCCCGATCCCGTCGGCCGAAGTCAAGCGGCGATCGTGGCCGATCGTGACTCTCTTCACGGGTGCTCTCGCCGCCACCGTAGCGATCCCCTTAGGGCTCGGGAACCTCAGCGCTGAGGAAGCCCCCGAGCCGGAACGATCGGCCGTGACCGTCGAACTCAGCGCTACGCCGGACCATTCCCCGAGCCCGTCGGCCGACCGACCGGTGCCGACGGTCACCGTGACGAAGAACCGGATCGAATACAAGACGACACCCGGACCGACCGTGACGAAGACGATCACTCCCCCGGCTAAGATCATCCCGACGCCGGGACCGAGGATCACCGTCCGAGTAACGATCAAGCCGAAGCCCGTTCCGACCGTCACGGAGATCGAGACGATCCGTGAAGATCGTTGCTATCGAGTCCGTGACGGGATCATCCGAGGAGAGATCGAATGTCCGTGAGATTCCTAGCCAAGATCATGCCGCTACCGAAGCAAGGTGATCATGTCTCGATCCTGATTACGTACACGACCGAGACCGGCGAGACGAAACGAGTCAGTACGGCGATCATCCCCGAGAAGATCGCTGCCGAGTTCGTCGAGCTGATCAACGGCAAGTCATCCGGTGCGGCTCACTCCCCCGGCATCGTGATCAACGGTGAACCACTACGGAACGTGAGATACCCCTAGAACGAGCTGAGAGCCACGCTGAGACGTTAGACCCCTTCTCGGGCACTCCCTATCCGGCAACTTCTGTGCGTCGTTTCCCCAGGTCAAAGGGGGTTCGTGAAGACTCGAAGCCGGGACCGTCGAGAGACCGTCCCGGCTTCGTCGTGTCGAGCGTCACGGAAAGTCGCTAGGATTCGTGGGAAGAAACTACTTGACTTCATGGCACGGTGGGTGTGTACTTAGGTCATCAGCAAGAACGAACGAAGGGAACCGGGATCATGAAGGAGAAGGTCACGATCAGCGGCTCGACTTGCGAGTACTGCGGATCGATCCCGGAACTCTGCGATTGCTGCGAAGGCTGTATCTTCCCGCTTAGCGGACACTGCGAAAACTGCGACTCGTGCGAGTGCCACGGGTGCGAGAAGTAAGGAGACGAGACATGTTCGATCTCGGCTACATTCGACGGTCAGAAGTGTTCGAGATGTGGGAGAAGTCCAGCACCGACAAGTCGTTCAAGACCTGGCTTGCGGAAGTCGTCGAGCGGAACCCTTCGTTCGACACTGGCGGATTCGACCCCAACGACTAACCAATCCGGGAGCGCCGGAACAGTCCGGCGCTCCCCTGATCGGAAGGGAGACCGATCATGCGTCACAGCCTGAACCCCACTGTTACCGGTGTGGACAACCGAGGAAACACAGAGCACCCGTTCGGGTACGTGTACTTCTCGGACGGAAACCGGCTCATGTTCGGCGACACCGTGACCGGCGTCGGACCGTACGGGCTCAACACGTCGAACTGGGGAGCACTCCCCCGGAAGCCTTACTTCGAGATCGCCGAGACGTCGATCAGTGAGGCTCTCGCACCGAAGACCGAGACGACCGACGAGATCGAGCCGGACGACGACGACGACTGTCCGAACGGGTGCGGGAACGCTCAGGAAGACTGTGCATGCGAGTGCGGCGAGTGCGGTTGCTCGACGAACGAGTTCGTTCCCGGGTGTGACTGTGAATCCGGCGACTGTCCGGCCGGTTGCGGAGACTGACCATGTGCGAACACTGCGGATCGCCCCTCAGCGATCACTGCCAGATCTGTACGCTGTGCGCGTGCATCTGTACCGACGACGAGAAGAACGGGCGAATCTGATGTACTGGTCCATCCGTAGCGGAACCGACGGGATCGGGCTCGACTTCGACTTCGGAGTCTTCGCCGACAGCATCGAAGAAGCCCGCACCGAAGCCGCTGAGAGCCTTCGTTACCGGGGCTTCGACCTTCAGGCAGACAAGGGACTGTTCACGGTTCACGGTCACCCGGCGTGGACCCTAGCCACCGACAAGAACGGATACGTCATCGTGCCTGACTCCCCCAAGCCCCGGACGATCGGAATCGTCACGATCAGCGCCGACAACTACGCACAGCGAATCAAGGACCTGACCGACGATCTCCCCCGACTCACGAGCGCAGAGGTTCGCGAGACCATGGACGAAGTCGAAGTGACGATCGACCGGCTCGTTCAAGATCTGAAGGACGGATCATGAGCGACGAAGTACTGTTCATCATCGGCACTCTGATCGGGCTCGGGATCGGCGCGATCTTCCTTCACTTCTACTACCGAAACCGCTAGGAACAGACGAAGCCCCCGGGGGATCAAACCCGGGGGCTTCGTCGTGCTCTCGCTGCCGTACGGCCGGTACAGAGCAGGAACCCTACCCGGCTTTACT
>WUUC01020543.1_pt1 | contig 18606 bp, 15 predicted proteins | sample 6278441 | NCBI WGS metagenome assembly WUUC01 (sample SAMN13675441, study PRJNA597444) | soil metagenome | isolation source: soil | place: USA: Washington | collected 2017-10 | reverse complement strand
AGGCACCAGCTTGTATAAACAGCCACCAGCAGCCTTCTCCTCCCTTATCATTCGATAAATCGTCGTATGACTGAGGGCCATTTCCGGGGCTTCTAGTTTCAAGCGAATATGTAAGTGATTCTATTAATTTTATGTAACGTAATATTGCTGTGGCAGGTAGATTAGCCCCAGCGTTCTATGCAAGAACTTATCCGGATAGTGCGAATATCCGTTGCCTCTCAGCTTGTGCTTCTTACTTTCTGCAAAAACGGGACAAGCTCGCTCTGCCAGATTAATAATTTGCCTGCTCTAATTAAATCTGGGACCCCAGCTTCTGTTACGAATAGACCGGGAATCGTCACCGCGACCTCGTCATAACAAAGGACAGGAAGTCGGGGCCGTAACCAGGGGGGGATCCCCTGCTCTTGATAGATCTTTTTCAATGGCCGGCTGCCACGCCCGGCGATGCGTACTCGACCGGATAATCCAAAGCGCCAGGTCATCCGTTCTCCCGGATCAGGAGGCCGGATCCAACTCGCTAGGTGAGCACTCTCTGGCAGTGGCTGGTGACTCGATTGCAGCCAGACCCCCCCTAACCCTGCTGGGAGCGACAGAGCACGGTCGAGATCGTGCCACTCCCAGAGAGCTGGTAGTGGCGCTAAGGGGGGTACCAGATAGAGTCGCTGCCGATAACGCCGCACCTGCCAATCACCTAGCTGCTGCTGTGGATTGGCAGCCTGACGGCTCAAGGCAACTTGAGACCAGAGTTGAAGCAGCTGTTGGCGGCTTGGGATGGGTGCTCCTAGCTGGCGGAACCAGCGACGAAGGAGTGCCTGTCGTTTAACCTCAGAGCACTGCTTGATCTCTTCTATGGCCAGTGCCCCTTGCGGGTCCATCCACTGCTGTAATAGTGGCTGCAGCAATTCATCCAACACCTGCTCCTGCTCACCGCACAACTGAGCACTGCGCAATGTAGCCTCGGCAAATTGAGGCCAGCGCCTGATTACGGGGGGAAGGATGCTGTGCCGTAGGAAATTACGATCAAACTCTGTTGACTGGTTACTGGCATCTTCAACCCAGCGCATGGCCTGTTGCTGCGCATAGGCGTGTAACCTAACACGGGATATGCTCAGTAGCGGCCGACATAAAACACCCATAGCAAACGGTTGACGCTCTGGCATCGCTGCCAATCCCGCAGGGCCGCTGCCCCGTTTCAGAGCTAATAACAGGGTCTCACACTGATCGTCCAGGTGGTGCGCCGTAACTAAGAACTCCCCTCGTTCGAGTTGCTCTGCTAACGCGGCATATCGTGCGGTACGGGCTGCCGCTTCTAGGCTAAACCGGGATCGTGGGATGACAAAGACTGGTATGCACTGATAGGCTATCCCAGCAGCTTGACAGCCACTCTGGCAAAAGGTAGCCCAGTCGTCAGCCTGTGGGCTTAAACCATGGTGGATATGAATTGCGCGCAGCGACTGCAGCTGTTTTGTCTCTTGTAATCGCTGCAGCAACTGTAGCAATACACAAGAGTCCAATCCACCACTCAGAGCCAGCAAGACTCGAGTAGCGCCATGCAGTGCTTGCGCCACTGTCTGTAGTAATTCCAGGCTAACCACAGAGATCATCAAGTAACTGACGTTTAATTAATTACTCCCATAATGCATAATACGCGTCTCGCGTCGCTGGAGTAGTTGTGGGATCGCTAAACCATCTAACTCTGCCAAATCGGCCAGGAGCTGCTTTTTTACTGCCTGTGCCGCTCCCAAAGAATCACGATGTGCGCCCCCTAATGGCTCTGGAATCACCTGGTCAATTAGCTGGAGCTCTTGCAAACGTGGTGCGGTTAGCCCCATGGCCTCAGCTGCCAATGCGGCTTTATCAGCACTTTTCCACAGAATAGAGGCACACCCTTCAGGAGAGATCACCGAATAGATACTATATTGTAACATATTGACTTTATCTCCTACCCCAATGGCAAGCGCTCCTCCCGATCCACCTTCGCCTATCACTGTGGCAATCAACGGAACAGTCAGTTGAAAGATCTCACGTAAGTTACAAGCGATCGCTTCAGACTGCCCGCGCTCTTCAGCCCCAACTCCTGGATAGGCTCCTGGGGTATCCACAAAGGTGATGATAGGCAGACCAAAGCGCTCCGCCATCTTCATCAATCGCAGCGATTTACGATACCCCTCTGGAGAGGGCATGCCAAAATTACGCCGTAGCTTCTCTTTGGTCCCCCGTCCCTTTTCATGGCCAATCACCATGATTGGTCGCCCATCTAAACGCGCCAATCCACCAATAATCGCACAATCTTCTCCATAGAGGCGATCTCCAGCGAGTGCATCAAATTCGGTAAATAGCACGTCAATATAGTCTGAGGTGTAGGGCCGGTTGGGATGGCGTGCGAGCTTTACGATCTGCCAAGCACTCAATTCGCTAAAAATTTTACGGGTCAACTCCATGCTTTTTTGCCGTAAACGATGAATTTCATCGTCTAAGCTCAAACGATGTTGCTCATTGGCTTGATGGTTGAGGAGACTCAGTGCCTCTATTTTTGCTTCTAGCTCGGCAATCGGTTGTTCAAAATCTAGAAAATCAAGCTTCATGGTTTCATCACCCCTTTAATCAAATTGCAATACGACTCGCTCAACCCCAATTAAACTCTGCAAATCACTTAACAGAGTATCAGTGGGATCAACCTGCCAATCTGAGCCTAGTCGTAATTGTGCACGCCCCTGGCTCTGTTGATAGTGTACTGTAATCGGGACGCCCTGTGGGGTTTTAGCGGTTTGCAAAATAACCTGTAACCGCTGAAAAAATTGGTGATCCAGCTGCCGCGCCTCTAATACTAAAATCAGCGACCGAAGCCGCTGAGCGCGCACTTCCTGGATCTCCTGAAGCTCCTGCACCACCATTTTTAAACCGCTCAAGCGGGGATCAACACTGACCGATCCGGTGGCTATCAGCAGGCGATCGCGCACCAATAGGGGTCGATAGCGCTCTAAGAGCTCATTGAATAGCAGGGCTTCCAACCGCGCTTCACCATCCTCTAAGGTTAAGATCCCCAGCCGCTGCCCCCGTTTGCTGATCACGATGCGGGAGGCTATGACTAATCCCGCCGTGCAGACCACCTGATCGCGTGCGGTGGGCTTCACTCCCTGAAGACGGCAGTGAATATAGCGTTTGAGCTCTGACAGATAAGGGTTGATAGGATGTCCGCTCAAATAGAGCCCTATCGTCTGCCGCTCATTGGTTAACCGTTGCTGCTCTGACCAGGGAGGCAGCTCTGGGTAGAGGGTAGCCTGCTCTGGTAAGTGTGACGCCAACACGCCAAACATATCCGCCTGTCCCCGCTGCTCAGATTGGGTATGCTGTTCCGCCCGTTTCAACGCACTCTCTAGCGCTGCCATTAATGCTGCCCGATGTGCTTGCAAACTGTCGAGCACACCCGCCATGATGAACTTTTCTAGTGTGCGGCGCGGAAGCTGGGTACTTTCGGTTCTGGCACACAGATCAAAGAGATCCTGAAAAGGTCCCGACTGCATTCGTGCCGCTACCACGGCCTCTACGGCACTGCGCCCTACCCCCTTAATCGCCCCTAAGCCATAAATAATTTCATCTTGATCAGTGACGCTAAAACCATAGTCACTTCGATGAATATCAGGGGGTAGTACCGTTAATCCCAGTCGCCGGCACTCTTCTACTAAACTCACGATCTTATCAGTATTATCGAGATCAGCGCTCAGTACTGCGGCCATAAAGTCAGCTGGATAGTGGCTCTTGAGCCAGATCGTTTGATACGATACTAGCGCATAGGCCGCAGAGTGTGATTTGTTAAAACCATAACCCGCAAATTTTTCCACCAAATCGAAAATTTTGATGGCCAAGGTGCCATCAATCCCTCTGTTTTTAGCCCCTAACTCAAAAATTGCACGCTGTTCTGCCATCTCTTTAGGCTTTTTTTTCCCCATCGCACGACGTAACAGATCAGCCTCACCCAGGGTATAGCCGGCCAATACCTGGGCAATCTGCATCACCTGCTCTTGATAAAGAATAATGCCATAGGTCGGCTCTAAAATAGGCTTCAGCAGTGGATGCTGGTACTGTTGCTCAGGGTAGGCGATAGCCTCCCGCCCCTGTTTGCGATCGATAAAGTTATCCACCATGCCCGATTGCAGCGGGCCTGGTCGGAACAGCGCTACTAAGGCGATTAGATCTTCAAAGCAATCTGGCTTCAGCCGTTTAATCAACTCCTTCATCCCTCGGGATTCAAGCTGAAAAATAGCCGTTGTCTCACCGCGCTGTAACCACTGGAAGCTCTTGGCATCATCTAATGGGAGTTGTGATAGATCGATAGGCATTTGCTGCTGGCTGACTAAGCGCGCATTGATGGTCTGTAAAGCCGCCTGAATAATCGTTAGGGTCCGTAAGCCTAGAAAGTCAAACTTCACTAAACCAATAGATTCTACGTCATCTTTATCAAATTGCGTCACGGGGTGTTGACCGTGAGGATCACAATAGAGCGGTGCAAAATCGGTGATCTGGGTGGGAGCTATCACAACCCCACCAGCATGCTTGCCCGCATTGCGGATCACCCCCTCCAGCTTGCGCGCCCTATCGATCAGAGCGCGTACCTCTTCATCCTGCTCATAACGTTGCTGGAGCTGTGGCTCTACCGTAAGGGCTTTATCCAATGTCATGCCGATCTCTTGTGGAATCAGCTTAGCAATGGGATCAACAAACCCGTAGGGGTGCCCTAGTGCTCGCCCCACATCTCTAATCACCGCTTTGGCCGCTAGGGTACCAAAGGTTATGATCTGTGAAACTGCTTCACGGCCATAGCGTTCAGCAACATGATCAATCACAGCATCCCGTCGATCCATACAGAAGTCGATATCAAAATCGGGTAGCGAGACGCGATCGGGATTGAGAAAACGCTCAAACAGCAGATCAAACGCTAAGGGATCCAAATCAGTGATCTGCAGGGCATAAGCCACCAAAGAGCCTGGACCCGATCCCCGCCCTGGACCTACCGGGATCCCTTGACTTTTAGACCATTGAATAAACTCCATTACAATTAAAAAATAGCCGGGAAATCCCATTTGATTAATCACGGATAATTCACGCGATAACCGCTCCTGGTAACGAACTTGATGTTGGGAGCGCTCAGACTCCTCAGAGAAGCGCTGGCACAATCGCTGACTTAACCCTTGCTCAGCCTGCTGCACCAAATAGGCCTCTGTGCTCATGTTGCCCGTTGGAAAGCTTGGCATGAAGTGCTCACCTAAGCGTAAAGTCACATTACAACGCTTAGCAATTTGTACACTATTCTCTAGTGCCTCTGGGAGATCGGCAAAGCGTTCGCACATCATCTCTGCAGAGCAGAGATACTGTTGTGCGGTATAACGTTGCTGACGTTGGGGATGGCTCAGGGTGGTCCCGTCATGAATGGCGACCCGAATCTCATGGGCTTCAAACTCTTCCGGGTGGAGGAAACAGACTGGATGGGTAGCCACAACCGGAAGTCCGGTAGCGTGTGCTAAATCTAATATTGCTTCTAGGTAGCGCGCTTCATCAGCTTGGCCAATGCGACTAATTTCTAAATAGTAATGGTTGGGAAAGTGACGTTGGTACCCCTCGATACAGCGCTGTGCGCCCACTAAATCGCCCCGCAACAGGAGAGTCCCAATATCGCCTGTTGGTCCCCCTGACAAGAGGATCAAACCAGCTTGATGCATGTTGAGCCATTCGCGATCAATCGCTGGCGAGCCGTTAATATGGCCACGGTGATAGGCACGTGAAATCAACTGCATTAAATTATGGTAGCCCTGCTGCTCTGCCGCTAACAGCGTCAAGGGGTAAAGCTGCTCCCCAAGTTGGCGATCGTAGAGCAGTAGATCAGCGCCAATGATCGGTTTAATCCCAGCAGCCTGTGCACACTGGTAAAACTTTACCAAGCCGAATAGGTTGCTAAAGTCAGTTAATGCCATTGCTGGCATTGACCACTGTGCAACCTGTTTAACCAGATCCTCTACTTTTGCCAACCCATGACTGAGAGAGTAGTCGCTACAGAGACGTAGATGAATAAAACGGGGATCAGCCACCACAGCGCCTACTGAAGATCTAGCTGCAATGGATCAGCACAGAATGGAGGGGTGGTTGTTGCAATAGCTGTTTCACTGGTGCAAAGCTCTGTCGATGGTAGGGCGTTGCTCCCCAGCGTCGTAGCTGTTGCAGATGATAGGCAGTAGGATATCCTTTATGTTGTGCAAAACCATATTGTGGATAGTTCTGATCAAGCGTGAGCATCTCTCTATCGCGAGTGACTTTGGCTACAATCGAAGCGGCGCTGATTGCATCTACCCAGGTATCACCCTTCACCACCGCCTGTGCCGGCATCGGCAGCTGCGGACAGCAATTTCCATCCACTAATACGAGCGATGGGACTCTGCTGAGATCCAAGATGGCCCGCTGCATCGCCAGTAGAGTCGCCTGTAAAATATTGAGTTGATCAATCTCCACCACATCTGCTCGTCCTATCTGCCAAGCTAGCGCTTTCTGAACGATCTGATCATAGAGCCTCTCTCGAGCCTGCGCACTTAATCTCTTAGAGTCTCTTAATCCAATGATTCGTCGTTCGGGATCTAAAATCACTGCTGCGGTAATCACCGGCCCAACTAATGGCCCACGGCCTACCTCATCAACGCCGGCAATCTCCGCCGTTCCTGCAGAGTAGTCCATGGGCTGAAGCTCATGAGCCATCAATAGCGATCCACAAGTTGTAATGCTGCCTCCGCTGCTTGCTGACTGGCTTGGCAGCGGAGCTGTCGGTGCTGCAGCAGAAATTGCTGCCTTAGTTGCTGAGGATTGCCCTGCAAGCGGAGTGTTAATAGTTCTGATAACCGGTGCGGGGTAACTTGGCCTTGCAATAGCTCCGGTACCAGGGGCTGATTGGCTAACAGGTTAGGAAGTGAGATGTAGGGCACCTTAACCAGCCACTTTGCTAACCAAAACGTGAGCGGATGCAGGCGATAAGCCACTACCATGGGACAATGTGCCAACATTGCCTCGAGGGTTGCGGTCCCTGAAGCCAGTAAAGCAACATCAGCCGCAGTTAACGCTGTTCGCGACTGCCCGTCCAAGATAGTCAGAGCCAATTGTGGAGCGACCTGAGCCTGGATGGTGCTGAACTGTTGTCGCTGTTGTGAGGTCACCAATGGCACGATGATCGTTAGCTCAGGATAGCGTGCCTGTAGTAATCCGGCTGCCTGTAGAAACAGGGGAGCTAACCGTGCAATTTCTGACGTCCGACTGCCCGGTAGTAGCGCCAAACAGGGGCTTTGTTGCGGAATAGTGAGCGCCGTTCTGGCCGCGGCAGCGTCAGGCTCCAGCGGCATCTCATCCGCTGCGGGGTGCCCAACAAACTGACAAGCAACCTGAACACGGTCACAAAAAGCCTTTTCAAAGGGCAGCAGCGCTAACACTAAGTCAACGGCGCGTGCCAGCTTAACCACCCGCTGTGGGCGCCAAGCCCATACGGAGGGGCAGACATACTGGATGGTGCGGATCCCCTGCTGTTTAAGGGCTAATGCGACCCCTAAATTAAAATCAGGGGCATCAACGCCAATAAACAACTGAGGACGCCACTGACTCATGCGCTGTATTAAAGAGCGACGTATCCTGTATAAGCGGGGCAAATGGCCTAAGATCTCGACCAACCCCATAACCGATAACTCAGTCATATCAAACCAGGAGTCGCAACCTGCCGCCTGCATCTGTGGGCCCGCAATCCCCATAAAACAGACGTTCGGTATTCTATGACGAATTGCCGTGATTAATTGCGCCCCAAGCAGATCCCCTGAAGGTTCTCCTGCAACGATGCCAATTCGCAAAGCAAGATCCATAGCCTAAGGTGATCGCTTTAACGAACAATACCGCGCGTGGAGCGCTTGAGAAACTCTACGAAGGGTTGCACCACCGTGTGCTGTTGTGCCAACTGCTTCAGATCGGTCTTGATTTCATGCAGCATTTTGCTACTGCGATACAGAATTCGGTAAGCCTGTCCAATCGCTTTAAGATCGGCGTCGGAGAAGTGGTGCTGCTTTAACCCTTTCATATTGATACCGTAAGGTGAAGCATGATTTCCTTGAGCAATAATATACGGTGGAACATCTTGGGAAACCCCAGAGCAGCCGCCAATCATCACGTGCTTGCCAACGATACAAAATTGATGAATTGCTGACATGCCGCCAATGATGGCAAAATCATCGACCTGAACATGCCCTCCTAAGGTAGCATTATTGGAGAATATACAGTGATTCCCTACCACACAATCATGGGCAATATGTGCGTTGACCATTAACAAATTATCATGACCCACCGTGGTGATCTGAGCCCCTTGCATCGTGCCTCGATGGATCGTCACATGCTCTCGAATACGATTGCGATCGCCGATACAAACCTGGGTCACTTCTCCCTGATATTTGAGGTCTTGATTCCTCTCGCCTATCGAGGAAAATTGAAAAATTTGATTGTCACAGCCCAAAGTGGTGACACCGTTGATCACAACATGCGATTTTAAAATCGTGCCAGCACCAATTTTAACGGCTGATCCAATATAACAAAAAGGGCCAATAAAGACCCGTTCGTCAATAACAGCACCTGTTTCAACGATAGCAGTAGAGTGGATAAAAGCCGTTGGGTGTATCACGCTTCTAACTCTCCCGTCTGGCGCACATCATCTCCGCTTCACAAACGACTTCATCATCTACTTTAGCTAGCCCTTTAAAACGGGCTATTCCACGCCGCTCTTTTAAAAATTCAACTTCTAAGATCATTTGGTCGCCTGGAACTACGGGTCGTTTGAATCTCGCATGGTGAATAGCTGCAAAATAATAGAGCTCTCCCAGCTGCAGTGAACCAGCACTTTTAAAGGCTAATACACCGGTTGCCTGGGCCATCGCTTCTAGGATTAATACACCAGGGAACACCGGATTTTCCGGAAAATGTCCTTGGAAAAATGGTTCATTAAAGGTGACATTTTTAACTGCCCGGAGGCTCTTTCCTTTCTCAAAATGAAGTACCCGATCAACTAATAAAAAGGGAAAGCGGTGCGGCAACAACTCAATAATTTCTTGAATGTTTAATACAATACCTGGAGTAGACAAAATGTGGTTCCTGTGTTGAAAAACCAAAAACTGTGGCAGCTAACCACAGTGCTGATCTAAGCTGATCTCTATCCCTACAGACCGTTACGCATCGTGCTTTTTGATTGTCTGTTCCAATGCTTTTAAGCGCTGATGTAACCTTTCAATCTTTAACAGATGCGCTGCAGATTTCCGCCAGGTGGCATTGGATTGTGCCGGGATCCCTGAGGAGTAAACACCAGGATCCCTAATAGAACGCATCACCATCGTCATGCCCGTGACGGCGGCCCTATCACAAATCTCTATACCACCATTGAGTACACTGGCACCGCCAATCCTACAGTACTGCCCAATTTTAACTCCCCCAGCCATAACAACGCCGCCAGCGACTGCCGTGTGCGCCCCAATCACCACATTATGGGCAATGTGACAATGGTTATCGATAATCACGCCATCCCCCAGACAGGTCTTTTCTAAAGCACCTCGGTCAATCGTGGTACAGGCACCAATTTCAACCCGATTGCCGATAGAAACGCCTCCTAACTGTGGAATTTTAATCCATTGACCCTGATCATTAGCGAAACCAAAGCCCTCACAACCAATCACCGATCCTGAGTGAATTGAACAGTGGTTACCAATAGAAACACCATGATATAACGTCACATGCGGCCACAACCGTGTGTAGGAACCTATATATACCTGTTGACCAACCACTGTCTGCGATCCAATGATAGCTCCATCACCAATCTGCACCCCAGCTTCAATGACAGCGTAATCTCCAATAGTGACGTTGTCTCCTAACACGACATCAGGAGCAATCACTGCAGTCTTTGCGATGGTGGGCTTTGCCTTGGGGGTAGTATCCAGTCGCTGAGCAATCCGTGCGTAACAGAGATAGGGATCTCTTGTCAGCAAGGCACTACCAGACCAATAGGGGCGATCGGCAGCTGTGAGAATAACTGCACTAGCATGGCACTCAACCAATTTTTGTCGGTAACGCCGATCAGCTAGGAAGGTAATATCGCCTGTCTGAGCTGATTGAATAGTTGCTATAGACCTAATGGCCACCTGACCATCACCATCCACAGTAGCCCCGACGAGCTGTGCCAATTCACTTAATGTACAGCTCATTTTTTAAGGATTCCAATCACCTCTTTGGTGAGATCTTTAGCGTTGCCTGCATCAATTATGACACTGGCATCTAGGACCACAGTATACCCCTGCTGCTTAGCCAAGCGCTGTGCAGCTTGGCGGATCTGCTGCATCAATCGATTCTGCGCTTCTGATTGACGCTGCTGCCTCTCTTGCTCATAACGCTGGGCTTTGCTGGCAAATTGTTCACGTAACTCAGCGATCTCTTTCTCTAGTGCTTCCCGTTCACTGGCTTTCATGACAGCGGCATCTCGCTCTAGCTTTTTGAGTTTTTCAACCGCACGGCGCTCTATCAGCTGTAACTCTGAGGAGCGGCTGTTGAATTCAGCTTGCAGCTGACGAACCACCTCTTGCTGCTGTGGTAGCTGCTCAACCATCTGAGTGAGATCAATAAATGCTATTTTATCTGCAGCCACTGTTTCAGCTGCTAGCGACAATAGGCAAGCCATACTGACTGCCAATAACCCGTTTTTCAAAGCTCCTCCACTGATTATTGTGAACTGATGATGAGAGATAGAGAACGCTGCGTCCTATTAAAATTCAGTGCCGATAGAGAACTGAAAAGCCTCTTTCTTATCCCCAGGATACTGTTTAATCGGCACAGCATAAGAAAACGTGAGCGGTCCTAATGGCGATAACCATTGTAGCGAAACACCGGTGGAGGCCCGTAGCCGTTTTGGATCACCATAATTAGGGATTGAGGCTGGATCCAGACCGATCCAGCGTTTACTCAATAAATCACTAGAACGCCACTGAGTATTCCAGAGGCTTCCGGCATCTACAAACCAGGTGGTCCGAACGGCATGACGATATTTCTCATTCAGTAGCGGCGTGGGGAAAATAAGCGCCACGCTAGCGGTCATTAAGGCATTGCCACCAGCACCATCTTCAGAGAGCTTATAGTGGCCATTTTCCTCATAGATAGCTCGCGGCCCAAAGCTATTGCTAACAAAACCGCGTAAGGCATTAAAATCGCTGTATAATCTCTCATAAAAAGGCAAAGGTTTCTTTCCCAAGCCATTGGCATAACCAACTCCAGCTCGCATTTGTAAAATCCAGTGCTGTTGTTGATCGAAGGGCCAGTACCGAACGCCAGTGAGATTCAGTTTATAAAAGGCATTATCTGAAGCAAAACGAGTGAGCTTCCCCTCTAGTTCAACCCGTGAACCAGAGGCTGGGAAATAACCTCGATCAAAGCTATTGAACCTCCAGCCAGCAGTGAGTGGATAATCTTTCACCGCAAAACTCGCTGTCTGTCCAATGCCACCCGGTTGGCCTATGGCCGTTAAATACTCTGAGAATCCCAGTTGTGGTTTTAGATGAGCAAGCTTAGTTTTCTCATACCCAATTCCACCAAATAATTGACTCATCTCACTAATAGGAAAAGTTAAAGTGCTGCTTAAACCCTGGCTGCTTTTAGTATAACTCGTCAAATGTGCCTTATCGGCTTTAAAATCATTATAGTAAATAGTGCCCCCGAGGCTGACACCGTCTATTGTAAAATAGGGTTCCGTTATTCCTAGTAATAAGGAGGATGATGAGCGATTTTTTTCACCCTCAACGGTCAAAGATTTCCCGGTTCCTAATACATTATCCTGTTGGAAGCTAACATTAAACCCCAAGCCACTAGCAGTACCAAAGCTAGCTCCTGCACGAATACTACCGGTATTACGCTCTTTAACTCTATAAGTCACATCGACTTGATCAAGGCTTTCTGGAACCAATGTGAGATCTACCTCAACGCTTTCAAAATAGCCCAGTCGGTTTAAGCGTGCTTTACTAAGCTCAATCTGTTCACTACTGAACCATCCACCCTCCATTTGCCGCAGTTCACGACGCAATACTTCATCCTTAGTCAGCGTATTGCCCACTATATTAATACGACGGACAGTGCATCGATGCCCCGCCTCAACCTGGAGATGCAACTTAATAGTCTGCGTCTTCTCATCAATTTCTGGCTGGTGATCAAGGGTCGGGTAGGCATAACCAAGGCGCCCTAGTAACGCTTTAATCTGCTCTTCAAGCTCTGTTATTTTAGAGTGATTGTAGCGAGTATTTGGCTTAATCGTGACTAAACGTTTCAACTCCGCTTCATGCCCTGCTAAGTTACCCAATAACTCAACGCCCACTAAGGTGTAGGGTAGACCTTCGGTCACATTCACCGTGATATAAATAGATTTTTTGTCTGGCGTTAAGTTCACTTGGGTAGAATCAATCTCAAAGCGTGCATAACCTCGATCAAGATAGAAACTGCGCAGTTGTTCCAGATCTCCCGCCAACTTCTGTTTTTGATAGCGTCGATCACCCATGATATTCCACCAAGGGTGCTCATCGCGGGATGAAAATTCTTCCAGCAGTTGCTTGGTAGAGAATGCACGGTTACCAATGATATTAATTTGCTGGATTTTTGCTCCAACACCTTCGGTAAAAACTAATTTTAGCTCAACTCGATTACGCGGCAGCTCTGTTACTTCAGCCCTGACTTTGGCGCTGAATTTACCCACTGTGTAGTAGAACTCCTCTAAGGAGTGTTCAAGGTTAGCTAACTGATTCCGATCGAGCGATTCACCCACCCGAACAGCCAACAGCTCTAGGTGCTTCTTTAAATGCTCTTTTGGCACCGATTGATTGCCACTAAAAGTAATCTCTACAATAGTCGGACGCTCTTTCACAGTAACCAGCAATTGGTTGTGCTCTCTGGCAATTCGTATGGCTTCGTAGTGACCACTCGCAAACAGGGCATGGATAATCGCACCCACTGTTTTAGGCGTCACTTTATCCCCTACGGTGATAGGCATACTGAGTAGTGCTGCACCCCGGGTGACGCGTTGCAGACCCTCAAATTGAATATCTTGTAATATAAAATCATCCGCTTTGCTGGTCGCCACTCCACCGAGCAGCAACGACACAATGATCAGCTTTTTAATCATGATGATACAACACTCTTAATTCCTTAAATTGCAACGGCTCAGCTACGCATCACATCATTAAATAGCGCAACGCCCGTTAACACAATGAGTAGCAATACGCCAAGCCGATAGCTGATCTCTTGAAAGCGCTCCGAAACCGGACGGCCATGGAGCTTCTCGAGCAGCAAGAATATCATATGTCCGCCATCTAATACTGGCAATGGCAATAAATTCACAATACCCAAATTAATCGAGATCAATGCTACAAAGCCTAATAAACACAGAAAACCTGAAGCGGCAGCACTGCCAGCCCCTTTTGCAATGGCAATCGGCCCACTTAACTGTTTTAATCCGACCTTGCCAGTCAGCAACTGACCGGTCATTGACAGAGTTAATCGGCTCATCAGCCAAGTTCTCTTGCCAGCTTGACCAATGGCTGCCAGCGGGCCCCAACGCTGCTGCTTCCAAGCATCAGCTGCTATCGGCAGAATCTGAGGTGCTAGTCCTGCATACCCTACCGTTTGGCCATCGGACAAACGCTGTGTTTGCGGCGTCAGCGTGATAGCCAGTAACTGACCTGCTCGCTCAATCTCTAAAGAGAGTGGACGCTGCGGGTGATCGCGTACCTGCTTCACCAATTGCTGCCACTGGAGTAGTGGCTGCCCTGCAATGCGCAAAATACGATCACCCACCTGCAAAGCCGCCTGATCAGCAGCAGATTGTGGCTCAATCTTTGCGATAATTGGTAAAATTTGGGGTTGCTCAGGGATAATCCCTAAGGACTCTACCGTGCTCTGTGGCTGCCAATCAACCTGTCCAAGCTGCAATGCCAGCTGTTGCTCAAGCTGGCTTCCATCTGTTGGCTTCACAGTCACCGTGATCTGCGCTTGGCCACCTTGCGCTGCTAACCCCAAGTGAACTCTCTCCCAGTCAGGGGTCTCTACCCCCTCCACTGCGGTGATCTGCATTCCAGGTACCATCCCAGACAGCGAAGCAACCGACTGCGGCAGCACCGCTCCAACGACGGGTGGTAAAACCGGTGCACCGCATAAAAAAATCCACCAATAGGCCAAAAAGGCTAAGAGGAAATTGGCCAGTGGCCCCGCAGTAATAATGACCGAACGTTGCCAAATCGGCCGATTATTGAAAGCCTGATCTCGGTCAGCTACTGCTACCGCTTGGTTCCGCTCATCAAGCATCTTTACATAGCCGCCTAAGGGGATAGCGGCTATCATAAACTCTGTTCCCTGACGATCAACTCGGCGCCATAGTGCTGGACCAAAGCCGATCGCAAACCGCTCTACTTTAACACCACAGAGCCTGGCCGCTAAAAAATGGCCATACTCGTGAATAGCGACTAGCAGACCCAGTGTGCCCAAAAAGGCCAATAGGTTCCAAATAAGCGCATTGAACACTGCTTTATCCTTCGATTAATTCGATCCTGCAAACAGCCATAACCGCAAACAGGCAAAAATAGGGATTGCAGCGGTTAGACTATCTACTCTATCCAAAATTCCCCCATGCCCAGGAATAAGTTGACCACTCTCTTTCAATCCCACTGTGCGCTTAAACATACTTTCTGTCAGATCGCCAACCACAGCACTCAAGGCGACAAGCAGCGCAACCAACATCCAGAGCAGCGTCGACTGCTTGGGGAGCGGCCCATAGCTTAATACGCCATAAGCTGTGAGAAGTGCCAGGACTACCCCCCCCAACAACCCCTCCCAGGTCTTCCCGGGAGAGACTTGGGGCAGCAGAGCCTGCTGTCCAAGGCTTCGACCAACAATATAGCCCCCAATATCAACGCTCCAGACCAGTAGTAGCCCATAGAGTAACCACCAGGCCCCCTCATAGCCATCTAATGCGGTGACAGAGAGTCGCAGCACCAATAGGCCCCAAAAAAAAGGGATCAGGGTACTCATACCAACGAATAGACGCCAACTTCTTGAGAGCATCCAAGTGGCTAATGGTTGCGGGTAACAGAGGATACAGCGCAGGGCCAGCAACCACCAGATGACCCCACAGCTCAAAATCAACCGCACCAGCGGGTATTGGCTAAGCGCTGTGTTTAAGGGAACCTTCATCAATGATCCCGCTAGCAACAGCGCTAACAGTATCACGACCCTACTTCGCTGCTTAGGCGTATTAAAACCGGCTAACGGGGCCCACTCCCAAGCCGCCAGCAAGCAAATCCCGAGCGCTAGCAGCATAAAACCCCTCACGGGTAACTGAAATAGGGCCAGTAAGAGGAGTGGCACGGCGATAAGGATAGTGATCAAACGCTGCTGCAGCACTTAACGCTCCAAAGGATGTTGATCACTGGCATGAACTGTACCAAAACGCCGCTCACGCTGCGTAAAGGCCTGTAGTGCAAGCTGAAAAGTCTGGCCATCAAAATCTGGCCATAACTGATCGGTAAAATAGAGTTCTGCATAGGCCATTTGCCAGAGCAAAAAGTTGCTAAGGCGGTATTCACCACTGGTACGGATGACTAAATCAACCGCTGGAAGATCACTGAGACAGAGATAGCTGGCAACCAAGCTCTCATCAATCTGCTCAAGAGGACACACCCCTTGTTGTACCTGTTGCGCTAATCGGCTCACTGCTTGCACAATATCCCAACGCCCACTGTAATTAGCGGCTACCGTTAACCTTAATCCCTGTTTGTCAGCAGTAGCAGCTTCTGCTCGCTTAATTTGCGCTTGCAAGGATGGACTAAATGCCTGCGTATCGCCAATAATCTGCAACCGGACATTATAGCGATTTAAGTAGACCAGTTGGCTCTCCAAGACTTGAAAAAATAGTGTGAGCAGTGCCGTTACTTCTTGGTCAGGTCGCCGCCAATTTTCACAACTAAACGCATACAGCGTTAAGGCGAACAGCCCTTGATCGAGTGCAAACCGAATGGCACGATGCACCGCCTTAATACCGGCACGATGACCAGCAATCCGAGATTTCCCCTGGCGCTTTGCCCAACGCCCATTACCATCCATAATAATGGCTACATGGCGAGGCAAGTGACCAGATACGGTGGACGAGGGTTCTGGGAGAGCCTGATCTTGCTTAGGGGGTGACATAATGGTTGCGTGATCCTTAACTCATCTTGGCGTTAACAGCGGACCATCTCCCTCCGCCTTAAGCTAACATCATAGCATTAGATTACTCGGGAAAAAACTGTTCAACATGACTGATATTGCTTAAGCTGCTGCCGTGCAGCTGTGCGTGCTTGCGCATCAATGTGCAGAACCTCCATCACCGTCTCTGGCTCACAGGGTTGGTACTGCTCCAAAACCGCTTGATTGAGTTCAGAGATCTCAGTCAATCTCAGCTGCCGTCGTAAAAAAGCAGCTACTGCCACTTCATTAGCCGCATTCAACACCGTAGTCGCAGCCTGACCAGCCTGACTGGCGGCGATTGCTAACGATAAACAGGGATAGCGTCTCTCATCAACCGGTTCAAAAGTCAAAGCGGGCACGCTCAAAAAATCTAAGGGTGCCACCCCACTAGGCAGCCGCTGTGGGTAGGCCAGCGCATAGGCGATGGGAATACGCATATCTGGTTGACCGCATTGGGCTAATAGCGTGCCATCGTTGAAGCGGATCATCGAGTGAATCACTGATTGTGGATGTACCAGGATATCTAACTGCTGGGGTAGCGCATTAAACAACCAGCGCGCCTCAATATACTCTAAGCCTTTATTCATCATCGTGGCTGAATCCACAGAGATTTTCTGCCCCATAGACCAATTGGGATGCGCACAGGCTTGCTCAGGAGTAATCTGTGGCAAGTCAGCATAATCTAGATGGCGCAACGGGCCACCAGAAGCGGTCAAAATTAACTGCTGGATCCCATGCTGTTCAAGGGATGCTACGCCTAACGCTTGCTGTAGCGTTGCCGGTAAGCATTGAAAAATCGCATTATGTTCACTATCAATTGGTAGGATCTCTGCCCCGCTCTGGCGAGCGGCAGCCATAAACAGTGCTCCACAAGTCACTAAACTCTCTTTATTCGCCAGCAGCAGGCGTTTACCTGCCTGAATAGCTGCCAAGGTGGGTAGCAGTCCGGCAGCCCCAACAATGGCCGCTATCACTTGATCAGCTTGTGGCAGGGCTGCCAATTGACAGATAGCATCAGCACCCGCTAACACTTCAGTAGCCAACTGCTGTTCATGCAGCAGCTGCCGCAGCTGCTGGGCCGCCTCTGGATCAAACAGCGCCACATAACGCGGATGATATTTTAAACATTGCCGTAGTAGTTCAGGAACCTGGCTTCCAGCTGCCAGAGCCAAAATGCTAAAGTGCTGCGGATTAGCGTCAACCACAGCTAAGGTACTTTTCCCGATAGAACCGGTTGAACCCAGAATAGTGAGCTGCTGCCTGCGTGTGTTGAGTGTCATCACAAGTTATGAATCGCTTAAACCCTGCTTAATGAGGTAAAAAGAGCTGCGGTTAACAGCTGCTTTGATAGTCTCGATCCTTTGATCTCGGAGTCAATTAAATTTGAAGTAGCTCCTGCTCTTTTGTTTGTAAAATTGCCTCAATTTGTTTAATCATGCTATCGGTCAATTTTTGAATACTCTCTTGTAACTGATGCTCTTGATCTTCACTCAACTCTTTCTCTTTTAACTGCGCTTTCAGCGACTCGTTCGCCTCACGGCGTGCGGTGCGGACCGAAATTCTGCTCTGTTCCGCTTCACCTCGCACCTGCTTGATCAAGGCCTTACGCCGCTCCTCAGTTAAGGGGGGTAGAGGAATCCGCAACACGCTGCCAGCGACCAGCGGATTCAGCCCGAGATCACTCATTAAAATGGCCCGCTCTACTGCACCGGCCAAATTGCGCTCATAGAGGGTAATGGCTAAGGTACGGCTATCTTCGGCAACAATATTAGCCAACTGCCTTAATGGTGTACGGCTGCCGTAGTAATCGACGCTAATCCCCTCCAGCAGGCTGGGATGGGCCCGTCCAGTACGAATTTTAGCAATATTTTGCTGAAAAGCTTCGATACAGCGGGCCATACGCTGTTCAGTGTGTTGGTGCAGTTCATGCGCTATCACGTTCACGGGTCCTTAACAAAACTGATTATCGAATGAGTAGAGCGCGATTTAACCATAATCTGCTGAACAAGGCTAGCCAGAGTTCCCTCCAGGACTGGTTTCAGCAGCCCTGGCCTTTCACATGTAGAGTAGTTTTTGAGATGAGCAGTTTTTTGTCACATTTTTTATGAAAATAGTAATAAATTAAATTTATTGGTATTGCTTTACTTTATATAAATTACTTTTTTAAAAAAAATAAGTTTATTTTAATATCATTATTTAACACCAACAGCTGGATTAACAGAGTAAGTGCAACGGGCTATTGATCGAATGGCGAGTTAACTGTCAGAATATTTCACAGTTCTCAAGCCATGAAATAGGTGCCTG
>WUUC01112974.1_pt1 | contig 18611 bp, 18 predicted proteins | sample 6278441 | NCBI WGS metagenome assembly WUUC01 (sample SAMN13675441, study PRJNA597444) | soil metagenome | isolation source: soil | place: USA: Washington | collected 2017-10 | reverse complement strand
TTTGACTTAAAGGAGCTACCATGACCATCGACTCTCGTAACTTAGTAGGCGCTGGCTTGGCGCTGGCCATTGTCGGTCTTGCTGCCTGGGGCTCGAGCGTGTTGTTCAACCCCACGCACGAACGCACCGGCACTGTTGAAGTTCGCCCGCTGATTTTCTCGGTGGACGAAGCGAAGACCGGCCCTGCCCCTTCCAAGTAACGCTTAGGCCGCAAGGCCCGACGCAATCCCCTCGCCGCTGGCGGTCCATGACCCCAGCGGCGAATTTGTTTGGCTCGCGTTTAGCGCTCCGTCATGAACCGCTCGTTACGCAGCGGTTGAGCCGCAGAAAGGCTCGACGCAATCTTCCGCAGGATCCCATCGCGAAGTCCGTAAACAAGCCCGTGCACGGCAAGTTCCTGACCTCGCGCCCAAGCGTCTTGGACAATCGTAGTTTCGGCGACATTGCCCATTTGCGCGATGACATTGAGTTCGCAGAGGCGTGCTACGCGGCTGTGGACGTCCGCAACGCCCTCGAGTTCCTGGGCATTACGATCGCGGATGTCCTGGATGTGGCGCAGCCAATTGTCGATCAGCCCCAGCTTATCGTTCCGCAATGCCGCGCCGACGCCGCCGCAGCCATAGTGACCGCAGACGATGATGTGTTGGACCTTGAGCACGTCGACGGCGTACTGGATGACCGACAAGCAATTGAGATCGGTGTGAACGACGATGTTGGCGACGTTGCGATGCACGAAGATCTCGCCCGGCGCCAACCCCAGGATTTGGTTCGCCGGAACTCGGCTGTCGGAACAACCGATCCACAGATATCGTGGCGCCTGCTGCTGACTCAACTCGGCGAAGAAATCCGGCGTTGTAGCGCGCACGCCATCAGCCCATTGACGATTGCGCGCGAGCAGCTGCGTCAATTCCTGATCTACCTTCGACATCGCTTCCCCAATTGTTGTTAGTCGAACCTAACCGAATAGTCAGAGTCGGCTACTTCGCACGCGACTCGGATCGCGACTGCAAAGCCTCGATGCACCGCCGCAGAATACCGCGAAACTCACCCCGCTCGCGCTCCGACAAGCTGCTGAGCATCTGTTCGAATACGGCGCCCGCTTCCAGCATGCCGCGCTGCATGAGGTCGACGCCCTTCCGATTGAGATAGCACTTCAAAATGCGGGCGTTCTCGGGATCAGGAATACGCTCGATCAAGCCTTTCGTTTCCAGCGGCACCAGCAAACCGTTCATCGTCTGCGCCGTTACCGAGAACCGCCGCGACAGCTGCGCACCCGACAAACCCGGCTCCTCACTCAATGTCATCAGCACTGCCGAATGCGGAAAACTGAGCCACAGGCCCCGGGCACGCATGCGCGCTTCGATCTGGGCACGCAGCAAATGCTGCAGTTCCTTGACCAAATAACCTTCATGGTCCCGCTTCGCAGCGGGACCGACGGCCTCCGGCTTAACCTGAGTGGCTTTTACGGCCGCGCCGCCCTTCGCCTTCGAAGCGGACATCGGTTTGCCGACAACCCTTCTCTGGGCTACCCCATTTGTCCGACGACTACCCGCTTCCCGTCCTGAGGCGGGGCGCACAGGCTCCGTGGACTGCACTGTCTCGTGCGTCTGCTCACGCTGCCATGTCATGTTTTGCAAACCTGCGGGCTTCACTATTGCCGTACTTAAGGGACCTGATATTAAATCAGCTTCCTGATATCTTGCCTGCCGCGGCCGAAACTGTCCACGACCCAACGCAAGGAATCGGCAGCTGTACCTAACGCTCCGCCCAACGGTGCCGTTATAGGATGATTGAACTCACTCGGAATGTGTCCACTATGAGATTGCGCGTCGCACGTTGTATCGCCGTTTCCTTGACGCTGAGCATTGCGTTGCTCGCGAGCGCCTGCGACGGCGCCAAGGCCGTCGACGATAAAGCGGCCCAAGCCGTGCTCACGGTAGAGGCAGTACTGCCTGAGCAACGCGAACTCCCAACCGTTGTCGATACAGCCGGCGTCCTGGCGGCATGGCAGGAAGTGTCGATCGGCTCCGAAGTCACGGGCTATCGCATCAACGAAGTTCTGGTCGACGTGGGCGCCGTTGTGAAGAAAGGCCAGCCCCTCGCGCGCTTGGACGACACTTTGCTGCGCGCCGAATTGGAACAACGCAATGCAGCGCTCTCCGAAGCGCAGGCATCGCTCGCGGAAGCCCAGGCCAATGTCGAACGCATTGCCGCGTTGGGCAAACTCGGCGCCATCAGCGAACAGGAAGCCGTACAGAAGAAGACAGTCGCCGCGACTGCCAGGGCGCGCGTCGTGAGCGCGCAAGCGCAGCTTGACGTGGCACAGTATCGGCTCAATTACGCCACCATCGCCGCGCCTGACGATGGTGTCATTTCAGCTCGGACCGTCACGCCAGGCCAACTGGCTGCGGGCGGTGGCGAATTTTTCAAATTGATCCGTCAGCATCGCGTCGAATGGCGAGCTGAAATTCCAGAAGCGCAGATATCCAAAGTGCGCGCCGGTATGACCGTCAGGGTCAAACGCGCCGATGGCACGTTCGCGACCGGCAAGATCCGGGCAGTTGCTCCTTCGCTCGACAACAACACGCGACGAGGCATCGCCTACGCCGACCTCAAGCTGGAAAATGGTTTGCGGCCAGGCATGTTCGTCACCGGCAATGTGGAACTCGGAACTCAGCAAACCCGCACGTTGCCGTTATCGGCGGTCACGGTGCGCGACGGTTTCTCTTACGTCTTCGTGATCGGCAATGAGCAGAAGATCGCGCAGCGGCGCGTCCAAACCGGCCGCATATTCAACGATAGCGTTGAAATTCTCGACGGCATCGCTGTCGATGAACGAGTCGTACTGCAGGGCGCCGGGTTCCTTCGCGACGGCGATCTGGTGCGGGTAAGCACCGGCCAATTGGCCAAGAATTAGCGCCGCCATGAAGATCAATTTTTCGGCCTGGTCGATTCATCGGCCTCTGCCGGCCATTCTCGGCTTCACGCTGATTTCCATCGCCGGCCTGTTCGCGTTCAACAACCTGCCGGTCAGCGATACGTTTGAAATCGATTTTCCGGCCGTCACTGTGAGCGTGTCGTATCCGGGCGCCTCGCCTGCGCAGATCGAAACCGAGATCACCCGCAAGATCGAGAACTCGCTGGCCAACATCACGAAGATCGAAGAGCTTCGCACCACCATCAGCGAGGGCAGCTCCTTCACGATGGTGCAGTTCGAGCTGGAAAAAGACATCAACGTCGCCGTCAACGACGTGCGGGACGCCATCACGCGAGTTCGCGCACAGCTCCCGGATCAAATCAATGAGCCGCAAATCAGCCGCGTCGAAATGGCCGGCATGCCGATGCTGACGTACGCAGTGTCGTCCCCGAACATGAATGTCGCCGAGATCTCTTGGCACGTCGACGACACCGTATCGCGGCGCCTGATGAGCATTCCTGGTGTCGGCTCCGTCACGCGCATCGGCGGCGTCGATCGTGAAATCCGGGTCGACCTGCGTCCGGATCGCTTGCTTGCATTCGGCGTAACCGCCGCTGAAGTTTCTTCGCAGTTACGGCGCATCCACGCGGATCGGGCCGGCGGCCGCACGACCTTATCCGGCGGTGAGCAAGCGGTGCGCACGATTTCCACCGTACAAGACGCTACAGCCATTCGCTCGTTGCCCATCGTACTTAACGATGGCCGCCGCGTACGCTTGGATGAACTCGCAAGCGTGGAAGACCGTTATGCCGAGCCAAGGCAATTGGCGCTGCTCAACGGTGAATCCGTCATTGGATTTCAAGTTACACGCTCACAGGGTTCCGACCTCATCAATGTAGCCACTCAAACCCGCGCAGCGATGACGGCCTTCAACGCATCGCATCCCAATTTCGTCGCCGAGGAAGTCGCCAATAGCGTCAATGCGGTCGAGGACAACTTCGATTCGTCCATGCACATGCTGTACGAAGGCGGCATCTTGGCCATCATTGTCGTGTTCTTCTTTCTGCGCGACTGGCGCGCTACCTGGGTATCGGCAATTGCCCTGCCTCTCTCGGTCATCCCGACTTTCTGGGTGATGAGCTTATTCGGCTATTCGCTGAACACGATTACGTTGCTGGCCCTTACGTTGGTCGTCGGCATCCTGGTGGACGACGCCATCGTGGAAATCGAGAACATCGTGCGCCATCTCCGCGAGGGCAAGTCACCCAAACAAGCGGCGCTCGACGCGGCCGATGAAATCGGCTTGGCGGTCATCGCCACCAGCCTCACTTTGGTCGCGGTCTTTCTGCCGGTTGCGTTCATGCCGGGCGTGTCCGGCCAAATCTTCAAGCAGTTCGCCGTGACGGCAGTGACCGCGGTTGTGTTCTCGTTGCTGGTGGCACGCTTGCTCACACCGATGATTGCAGCGTTTCAGTTGAAGGACTTCCCGGATCACGAGCAGCAAGGCCCGTGGACCAAGGGATATTTGAACCTGGTGCACTGGACACTCGTTCACCGTCGTCAGACGCTCGCGATTGCCGCCCTCTTGTTCATCGTTCCTATGGTGGCGCTGATGTTCGTGCCGCGCGGCTACATGCCGAGCGAGGATCGCGACCAGCTCAACATTACGTTTGAATTGCCGCCGGGCAGCAGCCTGACGGACATGCGCCGCGCGGCTGAGGGTCTCAATCTCATCGCAAAGCGGCATCCGGAAGTCACTTCTGTATTTGTGACCGCCGGCGGGGCACAACTTTCGAATGCTCGAGCGATCCTCAACCTGCAACCGCGCGCTGATCGCGAATTGTCCCAGGCCGACGTGCAACAAATCCTGCAGAAAGAATTCACCGAAATTCCGGCCGCCCGCTTCTCCTTCTCGGCCGAAATGGGCGGCGGCGATCGGCTGCAAGTGGTGCTGCGTTCGGATGATGCCGCGCTCCTGGATCGCACTGTCGAGAGTGCCGAACGCGAGATTCGCGCGATTCCCGGCATTGGAGCGCTGAAATCGAGCGCCACCTTGACGCGTCCCGAGTTCCGCATCGTTCCCGATCTCGAGCGCGCCGCAGAACTCGGAATCACCAGCGATACCATCAGCGAAGCCATTCGCATCGGCACGACCGGCGATGTCGACTTTCGCTTACCTAAACTCGATCTGCCGACACGACAAATCCCGATTCGTGTGCAGCTTGAGGAATCCAGCCGCAATCAGGCGGACATCCTGCGTTTGCTGCGTATTCCGACACGCCGCGGCAGCGTGCCGCTCGAAGCCGTGGCGAAGCTCGAGATGTCGAGCGGTCCAGCGCAGATCACGCATTTCAATCGTGCACGCAACGTCACCTTGGATATCGAGCCGGGCGCCCACGAGCTTGGCCAGGCGTCGTCGCTGGTTTACAACCTGCCTACCCTCAAGAACCTGCCGCCAGGTGTAGAACGAGTTGCCGGCGGACAAAGTCGGCAAATGCAACAAATGATGGTGGGCTTCGTTGTCGCCATGGCGCTAGGCGTTTTCTGCGTCTACGCGGTGTTAGTGTTGCTGTTCAATGACATCCTGCAGCCACTGACGATTCTAATTGCGCTCCCGCTGTCCCTGGGAGGTGCCGTCGGCGGACTCCTGCTGTTCGGCTACCCTCTCGCAATGCCCGCGCTGATCGGCCTATTGATGCTGATGGGTATCGCAGTTAAGAACTCGATTCTGCTCGTCGACTACGCAGTGCTGGCAGAGCGGCGCGGACTGAGTCGACACGATGCTTTGATAGACGCCTGCAGCAAGCGAGCGCGGCCGATTGTCATGACCTCCATCGCGATGGCTGCCGGGATGGCGCCCGTTGCCCTGAATCTTGGGGGTGGCGGCGGTTTCCGATCACCGATGGGTGTCGCCGTCGTCGGCGGCTTGCTGACTTCGACCATTCTGAGTTTGCTGGTGATTCCGGCCGCATACACTTATGTATCGGATTTCGAAAACTGGATCCGAAAGCTTCGCGGCGTTCCAACGCACGGCATCCCCGAGCCAGCCCGAATCGAACAGTAGCGGCCAGGCCCGCTTCTGCGGGCCTGGTTGACGCTACCTACTTCTTGTCGAGTTGAATGAACGGCATCGCGCCGCTGCCCAGCATGTACTGCGGCAACTTGCCGTCCCACTTCTGAACTGCCTCCCATTCGACCAGCTTCGCGTTTCGTTCCAGCGCCTGAGCCCGAATCTGGATCGACTTCGCTTCAGCTTCCGCTTGCAGTACCTTTTGGTGCGCCTGCTCTTCGATCTGCTTGGTTCGGTTCTGCTCGCGAATCGCCTCTTGCTGCGCGATCACCTTCTGCTCCACCGCTTTCTCGAACGCCACGTCGTAGTCGATATTCGTGATCTCGAATCGTTCCACATCGATATTCTTGGTCAATAGAGCTGCCGCAATCGTGTCTGTGATCTTGTTCTGCACGACCGCCCGATTCGCGATGATATCGACCGCATTCCATTGCCCCATCTCGTTCTTGATCGCACCGAGCACGATTTGCGGCATCAGCTTTTCCGACCAATCGACGCCCACCTCCGCAAACGCCAGGTGCGCTTTGTCCTGATGCAGACGGTAGTTCACTGCAAATTTGATTTCAGCCTGTTGCACGTCCTTGGTGTACGCCTGGGTTTGGTCGTCCCATCGAAGGACGCGCGTATCGAGCTCGATGATGTTGGAGGTGAGCGGATTGTAAAAATACAAACCTTCCGGCAGCGACTCGGACTGCACTTTGCCGAACGTGGTCTTCACCCCACGATGACCTGTGTCTACCATTTCTATGCCGCATCCCGTGATGCCTCCGAGCACCACTAGCACTAGGATTGCGCCTGCGATTGCTATTCTTCTCATTGTCGATTCCTCCATTTTGTCCACAGCAAATACCGGCCGCGGGGCGTCAGGACTGCCAACGGCCAGACCAACGAAACCGCCACGCGAGGCAGCAGCCCGCGCAACCGGTCAGCGAACGTTCCCGCACCGAAGATCAGCTCGGCAACGGCATAGACAGTCAGGGCCAGTGCGCCCAGAAACCAAATGCGATACAGAGCCATCAAAATGAAGTACACCACGATGTGCGCTCTCCTCTCACCGGACACGGCCGGCACCTAAACGATAACAATGCTGGACGGACTGGCCTTGGCTTCGTGACGTACGGTCGCTAAGCTTCCTCCAATGGTCGCCACACCCCCCCGAGCCACGACGCCACAAAGTTCAACGCTGGTGCTCGGCTGCATATCAGTCTGTTTGGTTCTGATCGCCGGCTGGCTGACGGTCAACGCTTGGCACAGCGGACAACCGGTCTTGCTTCCGGACGCCGCCCACGAAAAGCTGGAGTGTGCTTCTTACACGCCCAGTCACGACGGCCACACCCAGAGTCCAGACATCAAACGGCAACTGGTGCGCAGCGACTTGGCGATCCTGGCACAGCGCTTTCGCTGTGTTCGCACCTATTCTGTGTCCCCCGGCCTGGACGACGTACCCAAAGTCGCGCGCGACTTGGGGCTGAAGGTCATGCTCGGCATTTGGATCAGCACGCACGCGCCAAGCAACGATGCCGAAATCGCGCGCGGCGTCGAACTGGCAAACCGATATTCGGATGTTGTTACCGCTGTGATCGTCGGCAATGAAGTGCTCCTGCGGCGCGAGCAAACGCCCGCCCAACTCCAAGCGCTCATCGAGCGGGTACGTTCAGGTACACAAGTGCCTGTGACTTACGCCGACGTATGGGAGTTCTGGCTTCGCAATCCGGACCTCGCCCGTTCCACTCATTTCATCACTGTTCATATTCTGCCGTACTGGGAAGATCACCCCATCGACATCGACCGAGCGCTCGATCACGTGCGCAGTATCTATCGAAAAGTACAGGCGGCTTTTCCGGGACAACGCATCGTCATTGGCGAAACCGGCTGGCCGAGCGCCGGACGTCCGCGATTGAACGCCGTACCCGGACTTCTGAACGAAGCACGATTTATCCGCGAATTCGTCGCAGTGGCCGATCGCGAGCAGATCGCTTACAACTTAATCGAAGCCTTCGATCAGCCCTGGAAGCGGATTCAGGAAGGCACTGTCGGCGGCTACTGGGGCCTTTATGACGCGAAAGGGATTGCGAAATTTCCATTTGTTGGGCCAGTTGTCGCCGATTCGCAATGGAGATTGGGATGGATCTGTGCGCTCATTGGCGGCGTGCTCTTCGCGCTAGGCGGTCTGTTTCTGACGCCCAAGCTTTCGCGACTCAGCTGGGTTCCACTCACCTTTGCCGGCTTCATCTCCGGATATGTCGCCTTTGCGCAATGGCAATACGCTGTGAACGCCAACCGCACAACAACTGAGTGGCTCTGCATGGTCGTGTGCGCGCTGACAGGCTGGTTGACTGTCGCGATGTTGTCGCGAAGCACGATGCTGCATCTTGATTCGGGACAGCCCGTGCGCCCTGCCGCCAGCGTGGCCAGCATCCTTCATACATCCAGCGATCAAAAAACCCGACAGCGCATGGATCGAACGCTGGGAATTCTGCGCATCGTCATTCTGTTATGCATGGCGTACGTCTGTATCGGTTTGGTTTTCGAGGGCCGCGGACGGGATTTTCCCGTTGCGCTATTCGTCTTGCCGTCGCTGGGGTTCGCGCTTCATGAACTGCAGACACGCGCCGATGCGTTGATCGCTCGACCACACCGCTTGGACAACGAGGAGCTATTGCTCGGACTCTGTATCGGACTGAGCGGAATCATCGTGGTGTGGCACGAGACGCTCATGAACACCCGTGCGATCGCGTGGGGTGCGCTGTGTCTACTAGTCAGCCTGAGCGTGTGCTACGGATTTTGGCGGCGCTCGCCGCACCCACACCAAGGCGCCCAACAACACTCCGATACCGCTCAGCTCGAAAGTGTATAAAACGGACCCCGCCACGCCCGCTAGAATTGCCAGCAGCGCAACCAGGCGCGAACGCATCACTGTCGCGAAGATCCCAAAAACGACAGCAGCAATGCCGTAGTAATTGTTCAAGAAACCGGCAACGGCCCAGTTACGAATCGCGCATCGCCAGCCGCCACTCCCTGCTACGCAGGCTGCGGCCACCTGTTCGGGCTCGACCAAATAAATGCGGATCGCCAGCATTGCGGCACTTGCGAGCAGCAACACGCCAAAAAAAGTGGCGACGGGGATCAATACCTGCCGTGAATCGACCGATAGCCGGGCGGCTTTGAGACGCGGGTCGCTCACTTCAGTCGCTCGGACCGTTACGCCTGTAAACGAAGCGGAATGTCTGTTTACCGAACTCCGGTATCTTTGCGACGAGCACTTCCTCAAGCGTCGAGCCCGATTCCAGCAACGTGTATTGCTCGAGCATATGCATTCCATTCTCGCCCGTGCCGCGCGAATCGATCACGAACGTTGATTTTCTCCAGCCCGATCGCACATCGAAGCCGCCAATGCCCACGAACAAAGCGCTGACGTCTCCCGGCACCAGCGTCCTCGATCCTTCCCCCTTGTCCGAACTGAAACGGAGTTGCTTGGGCGTCTGCTGCACCTCAATGCGAGTGGCTGGCGTCAGCGTTGAAATCAGGACGCGAAAATCCTGCTGACGCTGCTCTTGCAGCCATTGCATGTTCGATTGTCCTTCAGGCGGCGCAATGCGTCTCGATTCGGCGCGAGGCGAATTGACGCGCTCGCCCGATCGCTCTTCAAATTCATCTTCCATTTTGCGCCAGCGCCGATCCTTTTTCTCGAACAACGGGACCAGGCGCGAACGCACGTCGTCGCTGGCTTGCCGATCCAGCGTCCATCGACCGGCGATACTGGGTGCTTTAGCGTTCGCCTCATCGAGGCTAGGCGACATGGAACACGATGCGAAAACCACCGCAGCCGCGATCGAAAGCCATCGAGCGGAACGAGCGGCAGTGAGGTTGCCGGTTTTGGTGGAAATGAACTCAGCCATTGATGGTGGGGCCGTTTGTTCGACTCCGGCTATGCGCCGGCTGCATGGATGGGACGCCTAGAAGACAAGTTGCCGCGGAAAGAGTTCTACCTTAAGACCAACGACGGAAAATCAACGACGTATTGATGCCGGCGAAAGCGAAGTTGTTGTTCATGACGTATTCGCACTGAATGTCGCGGCCGCCGCCCATAATGTAGTCGAGTTCGCCGCAACGCTCGTCGACTTCTTTCAGGTTCAACGTCGGAGCGAACCAGCCGGCGTTCATCATCTCGATCGACAACCAGCTTTCGAGCGCACCGCATGCACCGAGCGTGTGGCCGTAGTTACCCTTCAACGAGCTGACGGGAGTCCGCGAACCGAAAAGGCGCTGCATGGCCTGCGATTCCGCAATGTCCCCCTGTTCGGTCGCGGTTGCGTGCGCGCTCACGTAGCCGATGGCGCTGGGCGGCAAGCTCGCATCGGCCAGCGCGTTGGCCATAGCGACTTGCATCGTGTCCGTATTGGGATGAGTCAGGTGATCGCCGTCGGAGTTGCTGGCGAATCCTACGATCTCTGCGTAAATTTTGGCGCCGCGTGCCTTCGCGTGTTCGAGCTCCTCGAGCACCAACGTACAGGCGCCCTCGCCGATCACCAACCCATCGCGATTCTTATCGAAGGGAGATGGCGTGGTGGTCGGCGCATCATTGCGTGTGCTGGTTGCGTACAACGTATCGAAGACGGCGGCTTCGGTAACGCAGAGTTCTTCCGCACCGCCCGCTAGCATCATCGTCTGCCGCCCGAATTTAATCGCTTCATACCCGTAGCCAACCGCCTGGCTGCCGGATGTACAGGCACTGCTGGTAGGAATCACTCGGCCCTTGAGGCCGAGATAGACACCCACATTCGCTGCGGCGGTATGCGGCATCATGCGAATGTAAGTTGTCGCATTGATCGCTCCGATCGTGTGCTCGACCAGCATCGACGTAAATTCGGTAATTGCGTCTGTGCTACCGGTGCAGGATCCGTACGCCACCCCCATCGAACCGTTTTGGATCTCGGGGTCTTGCCGCAGTCCCGCGTCTTCCAGCGCCACTTCGCTGGCGCGCGACGCCAATTTCGACACCCGTCCCATGCTCCGTGTGATCTTGCGAGTGAAATGCGCAGGCAGCTTGAAGTCCAGAACCGGTGCGCCGAGCCTCGTATTGAGTTCGGCATATTTGTCCCAGTCGGCCATGCGGACGACGCCGCTGGCGCCCTTGCGTAGATTGGCTTCGATCGTAGGCCAGTCATAGCCCAACGAAGTCACGGCCCCAACGCCAGTGATGACAACGCGCCTGCCCTGAATACTGGAGGAAGAAGAATTTTGCACGATCTATGCGAACCTAATCAGAAGCTTAATAGCCATTGTATGCGCAGGCCGTCGAAAAAGGCGCTGACCGGGGTCGCTGTTCAGCAAAGTCCGCCGTTCACGGCGATGACTTGACGCGTGATATAGCCGGCAGACTCCGACATTAAGTAGGCAACCAGGCCCGCCACCTCGTCGGGCTCTCCCACTCGCTTGGCCGGGACCATTTGCATGATCTCCTCCATAGGGGCGTCGACCGTCATATCGGTTCGGATCACGCCGGGCGCCACGCAATTGACCGTGATTTGACGGCTTGCAAGCTCGACGGCCAAGGCTTTCGTGGCACCGATGATGCCGGCCTTCGATGCGCTGTAATTGACCTGGCCACGATTGCCGATGAGCCCGGATACAGACGACAGCGTCACGATGCGGCCTGCCGCCCGCCGCCTGATCATCGGCATTACAAGCGGGTTCAGTACATTAAAGAAACCGTCCAGATTGGTTCGCAGGACCTGATCCCAATCCTCGCCCGTCAGCGCCGGAAAAGCGCCGTCGCGCGTGAGTCCTGCGTTGCAGACAATGCCGTAGTACGCCCCATGTGCCTCGATATCTGCGGCCAGCGCGGTTTTGCAGGCTTGCCGATCCGCAATGTCGAATTGCAGCACTCGGGCTGGCACGTTAAACGCCGCGATTTCTGTCGCCACGGCTTGCGCCGCCTCCACCTGCCCGCGACAGTGCACCACGATTCCGAATCCATCTCTTGCCAAGCGGATTGCGATGGCCCGGCCGATGCCTCGGCTTGAACCTGTCACCAAAATGGTTTTGTTTGTGTTTGTTTGCATCTCTGTTCTTACGATTGCGAATCGATCGTTGCGCGCACATCGTCCGGCAAAACCGCCTTCAAGTCAGCCGATGCGATGAGGGCGCCACCCGAATTTATCTCGCAAACCAGCCCGACAAGATTGCTTTCGTCCCGAAACCGCATATTGGCCACGATTTCGAGACGCGATTCCGGTGCGAAGTATGCGACCGAACATGTGTACCGTCGCGACCCTAATAGCAAGCCGATTTTCGGCCGGCGACCGCGCTGAACCTCCTCGATGCCGGCGAAGGCGGCAACTGCCTGCGCCATGTATTCGATCCCAACATAGGCAGGCACGCCAAGGCTCGCCTCGAAAAATTGCGAGCGTTCGCTGATGTTCACTGCGACGACAATTTGATCTCGGTTGTAGCGAACGAGTTCATCGAGCAGCGACATGCGGGACGAGTGAGGCACGATTTCATCAATGCGGTACGGAACATCCTGCTGCAGGATCATCGTGCAGCCCCCGTTCGCTGCGAGTCGATCGACAAGGTATAGCCGAACTCCAGGTTCGCAAGCCATGCGCGACCGGCCCATGGATCTGCAGTCGCGTAATGCACCTCAGTCACGACGCGGCCGCTGCGCTTAAGTCTGCGCGTCCCGGCAACGGGTTCGCTGATTTCCCATTCGGTGCCCGACATCTGGGACTGTAAGGCCTTGAGAGGCCAGTACACCAACTGAACGTCGTTCAACAACCGTTCCGGCGGCAGTGAATCCGGCATGCCCGGCGAGGATTCGGCTTCCACACGCGTCCCGTCAAACTTAATCGTAAAGGCGCGTATGCCCATTGCCGTCAGGCCAACCAGAGTGATGCGATCAGAAACGACAGCGACTGCGCAATTCAGCGTTGCCTCCCGCTCGCCGAAGGCTACACGCAAGACTTGTGACGCATTGACGTTGGCGCCGAGACTGGCGGGCGTCAACAGTGGCCAAGCTGCCGCGCCGTTCTGCATCGGCCGCGTGCCAACACAAGCCGGCAACGCGAACAGCGCACAAAGAACGATCGACCACTCGCGCCAACGAATCACGTCGGTGCTAGCCGTTGCGGCACAACTGTGCCAGCGTTTTGAGCCGACGCATCGTGTTTGGACCGGTGTAAGGATTGCTCTTGTCCCATGCATACCCGGCAAGGACTGAACAAATCATGCGACGAACTTCAGGCTGCTTCTGCGTGTAGAAAATAACGTCTTGCAGCGTGCAGTCGTACCACGTGGTCACAAATGCTCGAAAGGTCTCGACGCCGTAATTCAGAGGCTGCGCAAATTCTCCGTCCCAGTCCACGCGCTCGCCACGAAATTGCCGATCGAGCAAGCCTGCCGCCAAACTTGCCGACTGCATCGCAATCGTCACGCCGGAAGAGAAAACGGGATCGAGGAATTCTGCAGCATTGCCAAGCAGGGCAAATCCTGGACCGTGAAGGCGAGTCACTTTGGCTGCGTACCCGGTTATCTGGTCGATCGGGCGATAGACTTTGGCGTTGCTTAGCAATGCCGTCAGCTTCGGCTCGCCTGCCAGTAGCTGCCGCCATTTGTCCTCGAACGAGCCCGAGAATTTGGCCTGTTGTTCCGGCGTCGACACGACGCCAACGGACGAGATGCCGTTGGAAAATGGTATCAGCCAAGTCCAGATGTCGCGGTCTTTGGCATTGATGCCGACACGAATCTTTTGCCGATCGAAAGCGCCGGCGGGGATATGGTCGTAGACCTGGCCAAAAAGCGCCGTGCGGACCGGAAAGTCCGAAGGGCGATGCAGATCAAGCAAGCGCGGCAGCGTCCGACCGAACCCGCTGCCATCCAGCACAAAGCGGGGTAGATACTCTTTGAGCTCGCCGGCCTTGTTCTTCGCTGTCACCTTGGGGCGCTCACCGGACACATCGATCGCGGTGATCTCGACTTCGTACTGAATCTCGACACCTTGTCGAACGGCGTCGTCCGCCAGCGTTTTATCGAAGTCGGCCCGCGGCACCTGGAAGGTGAACGGCGAGCCGGCTGTCACTTTTTCCGCGAAGTTGAAATCGGAGTATTGGTCCTCTAATGCGAACGCCGCGCCATTCTTGAATTGAAAGCCCTTGGCGAAGACCGCCTCCGTCATACCCGCTTCGGCAATAAACTCAAGGCTGTTGGCCAGCAAACTTTCGCCGATCGAAAAACGCGGAAAGAGCTGCTTCTCCAGCACCAGCACTTTATAGCCCTTGCGCGCCAGGAGCGCGGCAGACACTGCACCGGAGGGTCCAGCGCCGATCACCAATACATCGATCATGTTGATTCACCAACTTGCTTCACTGAATTCTTACCGTGAGTCATACAACTCAGCATCACGAAACACCAAGAAAACGCGATGCCGCAGAGGAGCGTCACGCCGACGCTGCGAATAAACGGCGTTTCGCTGAACGCCAGCATGCCGAAACCGATGAGCGTTGTGCAGGCCGACAAGGTCACGCTCAGAATCGCGGTCATCCGCGCCGTTTGACCGTGCCGCAGAAAGATACCGTAGTCCACGCCTAATGCCAGCACCAGCAGCAACGCAAAGACGGTAAAGAGGTTGATCCCGATCCCAAGCCAGCCGAAAAGCCCTACCGTAGCGAGACAGGCGGCGGCGCTCGGCAAGACCATGCGCGCGCCCTCTCGCCATCCGAATCGCAGCCCCAGGACCAGCAACGCCGTTCCATTCGCGAAGAGCAGCAGCCAACTGGTTGCCTGCCGATAGGTCGCCATCACTGCAGAAATGTCGCGCGGCCGATCGATCAGTCGCACGTCCGGCAGTGTGTCCGTCACTTTGCGCAACCGCTCGACATCGCCGATCCCGGACAAAGTGATCACCGACGCATAACTTTCGCCGATTTTCTCCAACCAAAGATGTCGGTATGGAGCGGCGGCGGGTGAACGAAGCCACGAATCGACTTCCAGCGGTTGGTTAGCTTGGCGAAGCGCCAGCAATCGAGCGTCGATCTGGGATTCCGAGAAGCCGAATTGACCTAGCAAACGTGCGAACACGCCGTCCTCTTGATACAACTTCTCCTCGAGCAACACGCGGTCCTCCAGCTGCCGATGCTTGGAGGGCATGGCGCGAGTGACGGCCAAATACGAATTAAGCGCCCCATCGCGCCGCAGCCCGTCCAGTCGTTCGCGCAAGGCTTCTTCGTTTTCGAGCAGCGTTTGCACATCGGCCCCTTGAATGAGAAAGAACCGCGTCTCAACCCCGCTGCCCAAAAGAGCCTGCACCCGCTGTTCGGCCGCAAGCAGTTCCGGAGGCGAGGACTGCAGCGCACGAATGTCGTCTTGAACTTCGGCACGCCAGATACCGATCGCAACCGCCGCAGCGATGACGCCGCCCACTACCAGCTTGGCCGGCGTCCACTTAAATTGCGCCAGTCCGCGATCCAGAGCGCCCGCCATTTTAGGACCTCGCTCGGGAAGCGCGCCGCCCCCTAGCCAAGGAGTCGACATCAGCACTGGATACAGACACAGCACCGATCCGCAGCCCACAACGATGCCGATCATGCAGAACACTGCAATTTGCCGCAGCCCCGGAAACGGCATGAAAACCAGGCCCAGATAGCCGGCCAACGTGACCAGCATTCCGAGCAGGATCGCAGGCCCGACATGCGCTACTGCACCGGCCGGCGTCCAACTACTGCGCAGTCGGAAGCGATCCGCAAAAAAGTGCATGGAATAGTCAATGACTACGCCGATGAGACTGGCTCCGAACACCAGCGCCATGATATGCAACTTGCCGAAGATAAAATGAGACGCGACAACTGCCGCTGCAGCGCTCAATCCAAGCACGGTGGCGGCCAACAAGAGCGGCCGAATGTTACCGAACACGAAAAACAACAATGCCAAAACAGCGAGCGTCTCGATCGTACCGAACGTCGCGATTTCCGATTTCGCCTGAGTCGTTGCGGCCGCAGCATGCTGCAGAGCGCCGGACGTCAAAATCTGAATGTCCGAACCGGATTGGGCAGCTTTACTTGCCGCTGAGATCACCGGTATCACACGGTCCTGAACATCAGCGGAAAACGCACTGCCGACGGTCTCAGCCGTTACAAGTACGAAGAAACCCTCTTTTCGCTCCACGACGAGCATGGACCCATCGAGTCGCGCCTCGCCAATGGAAGGCACCTGCTGCTGCAGAAAATTACTCAATAAGCCAAGCGGATCCTCCGCAAGCGACACGACGCGCATCATGCCGGCCGGCGTGTAGGCCGCCCGCAAAGCGTCTTGGTAAAGCAGCTCCAACTCACCCGCCTTGATACGCTCCCGATCGGCATCGGCCAGCAGAAATGGCGCGTGCGTTCGATAACTTTGCATGACGGTGTTCAGGTCGCTGCTGAGTTCGAACTGCACAGCTGAAAACTCACCGCTTACATCAAGCTTGCCAGCAAACTCTCGAGCAGCCTGCTTTGCAGTCTCAAGATCACGCGAGCCCACTAAAAATAATTGCCGCTGCGACAGCGTCGCGGATAGCTTGGCGAGCGCCGCGTCGACAGCGGCATCGCGGCTGCTGGGTAATAGTGCGAGAACATCCGTGTCGATCACTAGGCGCGGCGCCACATAAGCGCCAAGAACGAGCAGCATCGCGGCCATCGCTGCGCCCCAAGCAATGAAGCGCGCGCGCAAGGCCGACTGGGCTGGTACTGCGATAGCCAAGACGATCTATTGCGCGGTCAACGCGAGTTCTTGCTTAGTCGGCGGACGCGCCAACAACTCTGTGTCGATTAACTCGATCACCGTTCGATCGCCATGACCGTCACGCAGCTCCACTTGCCGCACTTGCGCTGCGCCGGAAATGACGGCTTGCGTGAAGACGGCGTTCAATGCCGTGTTCTTCGGGCGCAACCCGAGCAACCACTGCCCTTCCTTGGCGCCAGGCTGCCCGAACAGCTGGAAGTCTTTATCCAGCGCCTTCAAGTCGACAGCGAACAGCGCCATGAATATCCCCGCCGCCGCTCGGACAGCCGGCTGAGTTGCGGCGTCGAGCTTGATCGCTTTGCCGCCCTCGTCCGTTTGCGACATGGCTGTGGGTGTGAGGACGAATACGGAATCGAACGGCTTCTGGGTATGCCAGTAAAGACCCCGCTCGCGCACGAAAACGAATTCGCCCACCGCTTCGAGTGGCGCTGGAATCTCGCTCAGATACTTGCGATGCAGAAATCGGCCTCGCAACACTTGGGTTCGCGCAATGTCCCGCGCCGGGGCCGCCAAAAGATTCTTGGCCAAGTCGTCGGCAGAGCTCGGATGGGCGAAGACGTCCGTTTCTGCTGCCATCGAGGTCGCAATCCCGAACGTAGCAAAAAGAAAAACAAGGGTCAGGCGGTTCATAACGTAATAGCCCTCACCTTTGGAGTACGCGGCGCCTCATCTGTCGGCTCGCTTCCAGCGGAAGCAACCGCGGCCGTCGCGCCGTCCGGCGCCGGCAATCCAAGCTTCTCGAACAGCACGACAGGTGACATCAGACACAACTCCCGTGTCTTCAAATCGACAGCCACTTGTAAAGTCTTGCCTTTCGTTAGCCGCGTGCCGGTCTGCGCATCCGCAACCAAATAGTCGATACCCAATCGGTATTCCCACTCGCGTAATGTTGCGGTCACTTTGATACGTTGGTTGAAGCGAACCATTTGCACGTACCGCACGTTCAGATCGATGACAGGCCAGAGGTAACCCGAATCGAGCATTTCGTCGTAGTTGTAATTGAACGTCTGCAACAGCGCGCAGCGGGCAACTTCGAAATACTTCGCGTAGTTACCATGCCAAACGATTCCTGCAGGATCTAGATCGTGAAAAGGAACCGTGATCTCGATTGTCGCTGTGCGCGGTGTACTCATAAAACCTCTTTCCGAGCGCCCACCAGCCGCCCGAAGAGGCGCGCGATCAACATGGGACTGCGCCAAAGCATCCCAAAAAACAACCTAGTGTGCATCCGGCTGATGCGGACATTGTCGCGCAGAGCATCGAAGTGCGATACGCCGTCTCGCGGATATACCACGCGTGTTGGAAAGTTGATGACTTCGATGCCGCGCCAAACCAGCCGTACAATGACCTCGGTATCGAAATCCATGCGCCGGCCAATCTTTACGCTGCGCCAAAGCGCCACCGATTCCGCCAATGGGTAAACACGTAATCCGCACATAGAATCTTTGACTTGCAAGGAGATAGTATTGATCCATACCCACACATGCGTGAGGTAGCGGCCGTACAACCGAATCCGTGGAACCGAGTCATCATACTGCGGGATGCCGGTGATTAATGCCCTGGGCGATCTTTGCGCCAACGCCAAGAGCTTAGGCACGTCGCCGCTGTCATGTTGTCCGTCCGCATCGATCTGCACAGCATGCGTGAAACCCTCGTCATGGGCAGTATTGCACCCGGTCATGACGGCACCGCCCTTCCCTTCGTTACGGGCGTGCCGAACGACTCTCAACCACGAACCCTCCAACCGCGAAAGGTTCTCGAGCACTGTGTTGCTATCGGCGTTCGAGGCATCATCGACCAAAATGCAAGGCACGCCGAGCGGTCGCAATGCGGCCACGACACCGGCAA
>WUUC01197709.1_pt1 | contig 18613 bp, 15 predicted proteins | sample 6278441 | NCBI WGS metagenome assembly WUUC01 (sample SAMN13675441, study PRJNA597444) | soil metagenome | isolation source: soil | place: USA: Washington | collected 2017-10 | reverse complement strand
CAGATGCGCGGGAACGGCGGCGGCGGGCGCTCGATCGTCAACATCGCCTCCGTGATGGGGCTGCGCTCGATCGGCGAGATCCCCGACGCGGCCTACGTCGCCTCGAAGGCCGGGATCATCGGCCTGACGCGCGAGCTCGCCTCGCAGTGGGGGCGGTACGGCATCCGTGTCAACGCGGTCGCCCCCGGCTTCTTCGCCTCGGAGATGACCGCCGAGCTCGGCGACGACCCTGAGGCGTTCCCGGACTTCCTTCTCAAGCGCACCCCGCTCGGCCGGGGCGGCCGCAACGGCGAGCTCGACGCCGCCGTGCTCTACCTGCTCGGCGCCGGAAGCAGCTTCGTCACCGGCCACGTGCTGAGCGTGGACGGCGGCATGGCGGTCCGCTGAGACCGCGGCCGGGGAGCGGCAGCCCGCCGCCGCTCCCCGGTCCACGCTTCAGCGGGCGAGCATCCCGCCGTCGAGCGGGTAGTAGGTCGCGGTCGCGAAGCTCGCCGCGTCGCTGAGCAGCCACGCCGCCATCTCGGCGACCTCCTCGGGCCGGCCCATCCGCCCGAGGGCGTGCATCGGCCCGACCGCCGCGATCGCCTCGGGCGTCATGGTCTGCTCGGACATCGGCGTGAGGATGAAGGCCGGGCCGAGCGCGTTGACGCGGATGCCGTCGGCTGCGTGGTCGATGCCGGCGACGCGCGTCAGCCCGACGAGGGCGTGCTTGGAGGTGACGTACGCGGACTGCTCCGGGTAGCCGGCGGCCGCCAGCACCGAGGCCATGTTCACGATCGAGCCGCCGCCGCTCGCGCGCATCGCGCGGATCTCCTCGCGCAGGCAGAGGAAGACGCCGTCGAGGTTCACGCGCATGACCCGGCGCCAGTCGTCGAGCGGATAGTCGCCGACGGTGTAGAAGCCGCCGGAGACGCCCGCGTTGTTGACCGCGCCGTCGAGCCCGCCGAGCTCGGCGACCGTCGTCTCGACCATCTTCGCGACCGACTCCTCGTCGGCGACGTCGGCCCCGATGCCGATCGCGCCGGGGAGATCGGCCGCGACGCGATCCGCGGCCGCCTGGTCGATGTCCGCGACCGCGACCCTCGCGCCGCCGGCGGCAGCGCGACGGGCGCACGACTCGCCGATCCCCGAGCCGGCGCCGGTGACGAGCACGACCTTGCCCTCGAGGTCGGCGCGACCGCCTCCGTTCTCAGACATGGACGTTCCCGCTCACGACCGGGATGTGGCCGACGACGTACGACTCGGTCTGTGCGACGAAGGTCTGGCTGTCCGCCATCGCCTCCTTGAAGACGTCGGTGTCGAGGATCGCCTGGAAGTCCTCGAGCGAGTCGAAGGCCATGACCGCGAACGCGTCGGGGCCCTCGTCGCCGGCCACGGGGAACACGTCGTACTCACGCAGGCCCGCGAACTGACGGGTGATCGGGATGTGCACGTCGCGGTAGTGCGCGACGAACTCCTCGGGCGACGTCCCTTCCTTGCGGTACATCGCGAACAGGACTCGGTGCATCAGCGGTCTCCTCCTCGATGGTGAACTGACTTCAAATATACGCCTGCAGTTGCCATTCGACAAGGCCTGTGCTCTAATTCTCCGACCTGAAGTCGTATCAGAACCGTGGAAGAGGAGAGACGATGATCAACCGCCGTGTGGTGCTGCGGTCGAGACCTGCGCACGTCCCTGAGCCGGACAACTTCGAGGTCGTCGAGTGCCCGCTGCCCGAGCCGGGCGAAGGCGAGCTGCTCGTCCGGAACCTCTTCTTCTCGATGGAGCCGGCGATCCGTGCGCGGCTCGACGACCGCATGACCTACATGCCGCCGATCGGGATCGGCGAGGCGATCCAGAGCCCGACGGTGGGCCGGGTCGTGCGCTCCAACCATCCGGGCTACGAGGAGGGCGAGATCCTCTTCGGCTTCAACGACTGGCAGGACTACGTGACCGTGTCCGACGACACGCTGCTGCTCGACCGCGTGACTGCGGAGGAGGGCGTACCGCTCTCACACTACATCGGCGCGCTGGGCGGCTCGGGGACGACCGCCTACGTCGGGCTCCACGACGTCGGCGGCATCCAGGCGGGCGAGACCGTGGTCGTCAGCGCCGCGGCCGGCGCCGTGGGCAGCGTGGCGGGCCAGATCGCCCGGCTGCGCGGATGCCGGGTCGTGGGCCTCGTCGGCTCCGCCGACAAGGCCTCGGTGATCACGGACAAGCTCGGCTTCGACGTGGCGATCGACTACCGGGCGACGCCCGACCTCGCCGCCGCCGTCGCCGAGGCCTGCCCGGACGGCGTCGACCTCTACTTCGACAACGTCGGCGGCGCGACGCTCGACGCGATGCTGCTCAACATGAAGACCTACGGGCGCATCGTCGCCTGCGGGATGATGGCCGGCTACAACCAGCAGGACCGCCCGCCGGGGATCTTCAACCTGTGGGAGATCGTCGCCCGCCAGCTGAAGATGGAGGGATTCCTCCTCCCCACCTACACGTCGTCGATCCCCAAGGCGCTCGAGGAGCTGCACGCCTGGCTGCGCTCCGGCGACCTCGTCGTGCTCGAGAACGTGACCCACGGGATCCACCGCGCGCCCGAGGCGTTCTGCCACCTGATGGCCGGGAGCACGATCGGCAAGACGCTGCTCGCGCTCGACGCCGACGAGGGCGTCATGCCGTCGGTGGCCAGCCTCGAGCAGCAGATCAGCTGACGGCCGCGAGCGCCGCCGCCACCCGGTCGGCGGCGGCGCGGCCCTCGGCGATCGCGTGCGCGGCGCGCCGCGGAACGACGGCGTCGCCGATCGCGAGCATCAGCGGCGCCACGGCGTCGACCGCGCGCGGGCGGCGCTCCCCCACGACGACGACGCGGTCGGCGTCGACGTCCAGCGTGCGGCCCGAGAGGGCATGCGTGAGCGTCAGCCCGTCCGGGCCGGCGGCGGTCGCCGCGAGCAGCGGCATGACCTCGAGCCGGCCGATGGCCCGGAGCCGCGACAGCAGCTGGACGCGGCTCTCGGCCGGTATCCCGCCGGCGAACGCGGCACCGGGCGTGACGAGCGTGACGCGGGCGGCGCCGGCGGCGAGCGCCGCCTCGACGGCGCTGACCCCCGGCCACCAGCCGAAGCCGTCGTCGACCACCACCACATGCTCGGCCCCCCCGAGCGCCTCGCGGCCCCCGGCGATCGCCGAGGACGAGGTCATGGCGTCGAGGTCGCACACCTCTTCGGCGCCGGCGGCGACGACGATCGCGTCGAACCCGTCGAGCCGTCCGGCCGGCGCGCCGAGCCGGAGCTCGATGCCGGCCAGGCCGCGCCCGTAGAAGTCGAGCAGCGGCGCCCAGCCACTCCGGTTCGGCGCGGCGGACGCGACGGCGAGCTGGCCGCCGAGGCGATCGGCGGCGTCGAGCACGGTCAGCTCGTCGAGGCCCGCACGCGCGAGGGCGAGCGCGCACTCGAGACCGGCCGGGCCGGCGCCGACGACGGCGACGCGGCGCCCGGCGACCTGCTCGGGCTCCCAGGCGAGCTCGAGCGGCGCGGCCGGCCGCCGCGGCTCGCCGGGCGGCGCGAGGTCGGGGTTGACGGTGCACAGCAGGAGCGGGTCGAACGTCCGGCAGTCCTCGTTGCAGGCGACGCAGGGCCGGATCTCGCTGCGCCGAGCGCCGATCAGCTTGCGCGGGAGGTCGGGGTCGGCGATCAGCGGGCGGGCCATGCCCACCAGATCGGCGCCGCGCGCCAGCGCCGTCTCTATCGCCTCCGGATGCCGGAACGCGTGCGACACGAGCAGCGGGCCGGCCACCAGCTCCCGCAGGCGGCCGATCTCCTCGAGCAGCGGGGGCTCCGCCGTCGCCATGTCGCGCACGTAGGTGGTCCGCACGCCGGCCGTGACGTTGATCCAGTCCACGTGCGGCTCGACGGCGCGGACGATCTCGGCCAGCTCCTCGCGCGTGGGCGCGACGTCCTCGGACGCGTCCACGCTGAAGCGGATGCCCAGCAGTCGCGACGGGTCGAGCTCGCGGATCGCGGAGATGACGCGCCCGAGCACGGCGATGCCGTCGCCGCGCGGGTTGGTCCGCGGTGAGAGGAACTGCTCGAGCAGGTAGGCGTGCGCCGCGTGCAGCTCGATGCCGTCGAAGCCGGCCTCGAGGGCGTGGGCCGAGGAGACGCGGAACGCCTCCACGACGGCGTCGACCTCACCTTCGCGCAGTGCGCGCGGAGCGACGGGCTCGCGCGGCGAGCGCACCGCGGCCGGGGCCACCGGCGCGTAGTAGCTGTCCGCCCCGAGCGTCTCGCGGCCGAGGTGCACGAGCTGGCAGACGGCGACGCCGCCCTCGTCGTGGATCGCCACCGCCCGGCGGCGCCACGGCTCGACGATCTCGGGCCGCCACGCCTCCTGGATGTTCCCGCGCCGCGGTGCCGACTCGTGCGCCACCACGGTTCCGCCGCCGATCAGCATCGCCGCTCCGCCGGCGGCCACGCGCCGCCAGTACTCCGCGTCGCCTGCGACCGGGAGCCCGTCGCGCACCAGCCCGCTCGCGTGCGCGGTGGCGACGAGCCGGTTGCGCAGTGTGACCGGCCCGAGCTCGAACGGCTGTGCGGCGGCGGTCATGACGGCACGACGACGGCGCGGCCGGTGAGGTGGCCGGCCGCGAGCTCGGCGAGCGCGCGGTCTGCCTCTTCGAGCGGGAACGTCTGCACGTGCGCGCGCACCGCGCCCTGCTCGGCGAGCGAGAGCGCCTTCACGAGCTCGGGCTTGGACCCCCCGAAGGTGTGGACGATCGTCACCTCGCGGTCCGGCGAGCGCCCGGTCCCCATCTCGGCGGTCAGCGAGAGCCGGCCGCCGCCTCCGCCGGTGACCACGATCGCCCCGCCCCGGGCCGTGACCTGCGCCGCGAGGTCGAGCGTGTCCTGGGAGCCGACGAAGTCGACGACGACGTCGACCTGGCGGCCGCCGTTGGCGGCGAGAACGCGCTCGACCGCCGCGCCGCCCGACAGGACGCCGGCGTCCGCCCCGAGCTCCTGAGCGTGGGCGAGCCGGGCCGGGTCGGTGTCGACCGCGAGCACGCGTGCCTCGGCCGTCGCGGCGATGAACTGCACGGCCAGGTGGCCGAGGCCACCGATGCCGACGACGACCGCGGTGGCGCCGCCGGTGAGCCACGGCCGGGCGCGCTCGACGGCGTGCAGCGCGGTCATGCCCGCGTCCGTCATCGGCGCGGCCTGGAGCGGGTCGAGGCCTCCCAGCTCGACGAGGCAGCGGGCCGGCACCGCGACGCGCTCGGCCATCCCCCCGTCGCGCGTGACGCCCGGCACCTCGGGCGCCGCCTCGCGGCACAGGTTGTCCTCGCCGCGCTCGCAGGCGCCGCAGCGCCCGCAGCCGAACAGCTCGTACACCGCGACGGTCGCGCCGTCCCAGGCGGAGCCGGTGGTGATGACCTGACCGACGATCTCATGGCCGAGCGTGACGGCTCCGCCGGCCCGCACGAGGTCCAGGTCGGTCCGACACACGCCCGCGGCCAGCACGCGCAGCACGACCTCGCCGGCGGCAGGCTCCGGCTCGGGCACGTCGACGACGGCGGCACGGCCGGGAGCGACGACTCGCAGTGCGCGCATGAGCCTGTATCGTACATGAATCGAATTCAAGTCGGGAAAATCCTGGACGCTCCCACTGCTGCTCTGCGCCGGCGTCACGTATGCGCTCTCGCAGACCCTGATCCTGCCCGCCATGCCGGCGCTCGTCGCCGAGCTCGACGCCGACCCGCTCGCCGTCTCGTGGCTCCTGACCGCCTACCTCGTGGCCGCGTCGGTCGCCACGCCGCTGATCGGCCGGCTCGGCGATCTGCTCGGCCGCGGCCGCGTCCTGACCTGGACGATGGCCGTGTTCTGCGCCGGCTCGGTCGCCTGCGCCGCGGGCGACTCACTGCCGTTGCTGGTCGCCGGTCGCGTGCTGCAGGGCGTGGCGGGCGGCGTCTTCCCGCTCGCCTACGGCGTCATCCGCGACACGTTCCCGGGCGAGGCCCGCATGCGCGCGATCGGGACGCTGTCGGTGAGCCTCGGCGTCGGGGCCGCGCTCGGCCCGGCGGTGGCGGGCGTGATCGTCGACCACGCCGGCCCGTCGGCGATCTTCCTGGTCGGCATGATCGGGGCCCTGCCCGCGCTGGCCGCCGTCCGCGTCATCCCGGCCGGCGCGCAGCCCGATCACGCCGATATCGACTGGGTCGGCGCCGCAACGCTCGGAGGCGGACTGGCCGGGGCGCTGATCCTGCTCACGCAGGGGCAGGCGCTCGGCTGGACATCCCCGCCCGCACTCGCCCTGGCGGTCGCGTCGGCCGTGCTGCTGCGGGCGTGGATGGCGGTCGAGCGACGGCGGCGGGCGCCGCTCGTCGACCTCGCGTCCCTGCGCCGGCCGGCCGTCGCCCTCACCAACGTCGCGGCCGCGTGCGTCGGCTGCGGGATCTTCATGGCCTACGTGCCGCTGGCGCCGATCGCCCAGGCGCCGGTGGCGAGCGGCTACGGCTTCGGCTGGTCGGTGACGGCGGCGGGCGCGCTGCTCGTGCCCCACGGGCTCGTGCAGATCGTTGCCGGACCGTGGGCCGGCGGGCTGTGTGCGCGCGCCGGGGCCGCGGCGACGCTGGTGCTGGGCGCCGGACTCAACACGCTCGCGATGGTCGCATTGGCACTCGTGCACGGGCCGCTCGCGCTCGTGACGCTCGGGGGCGTCCTCGGGATCGGCCAGGCGCTGGCCCTGACGGCGATGGCCAACCTCATGGTGGCCGCCGTGCCGGCCGACGAGGTCGGCATCGCCACCGGGCTGAACACCGTGATGCGGACGGTCGGCATGGCCGTCGGCTCGGCACTGTCCGCCGCGCTGCTCGCCGCCGCCACCGCTCCCGGGTCGGCGCTCGCGTCCGAGTGGGGCTACGTCGTCGCGTTCGGCGTGGCGGCCGCCGCGACCGCCGGGGCGGTCGCCTGCGGCGTCGCCCTGTCGCGTGGCCCCGCGGTCAGGCCCGCGCCGGTACGCGGTTGACGAGCGGCAGCACCTCGCGGCCGATCCGCTCGGTGTTGCGCTCCTCGAGGTCGACGCCGACCCCGCGCGTCCCGATGTACACGCGGCGGATCCCGAGGTCGACGATCGCCTGCAGGCGCTCGGCGCAGCTCTCGGCGTCGCCGACGATCGCGAAGCGGTCGATGAACGCCTCGTCGACGGCGTCGCGCGGATAGAACTCGAGCTCGCCGGGCCGTGCGCCCTCGGGCTGCGCGGTCCCGCCGCGGCTCGAGCGCAGCACGTCCTCCATCGAGTCGAGCGATCGCCGGATGGGCTGTGCGTCGCCGGCGGCCTCGGGCAGCGTGCGCCCCTCGAACCCCGAGAAGCGCGAGTGCGTCATGACGAGCCCGCGGATCGCCTCGCGCGCGCGTGACTCCTCGCCGGGATCGCAGACCGCCACCTGCACGTAGCAGCCGAGCGTCAGCTCGTCGGCGTCTCGGGCCGCCGCGGCGCACGCGTCCCGCGCCAGCGCGATCGACTGCCGCAGGCGGTCGCCGTCGTCGCCGACCGAGAAGCTGACGCCGTCGGCCAGGTGGGCGGCCAGCGCGATCATGCGCGGGCCGGTGGCCGCCACGTTGACGGGCGGGCGGGGCACGTCGAGCGACGGATCGATCGTGCCGAGCCGCGCCATCGTCGCCGTGGCGCCGTCGATCTCCACCTCGTCGCCGCGCAGGAAGCCCTGCAGCTGCGCCAGGTAGCGCTCGAACGCCGCGACCCGCATCGGCTCACGCTGGAGGACCTTCATGGCGCCGTCGCCGCGCCCGATCGAGAAGCTCGCCCGCCCCCCGGCGATGCCCTGGACGGTCGCCATGGCGTCCGCCGCGAGCAGCGGGTGGCGGAGCGGCACGGCGACCGCGGTGCCGACCTTGAGCGTCGTGGTGACGGCCGCCGCCAGGCCGAGCGTGACGTAGGGGTCCGGCAGGAGCCCGTGCGCCTCCCCGACGGCGAGGCCGTCCCAGCCGCCGGCCTCCATCCGCCGAGCCAACTCGCCGATGTCGGTGGAGGGCACCGGCGTCGCGCCCATGCGCCAGAACTCGATCGTCATGTCTGCCCCATCCTCGAGTCGATTAAGCGACGACGGCGCCGGCCCTTGCGGGCCGGCGCCGTGCGCCGACTGATCAGGTGGTCCGGCCGGGACCGCCTACTTGCCCCAGAGCTCGCCCCACTGGCTCTCGTAGTCCTCGACGATCGGGAAGGCCGGCCCGTCGAGACCGTCGGGCGCGTTCTCCTGCGTCATGAGCCAGAACTCCGGCGGGGTCTCCTCCACCGGCGCGCCGGCGAACTTGCGCGCCAGGGCGTCGACCATGCCGTAGTCGTACGAGTAGAGCGCGCTCGGGACGACGGCCAGGATGGTGCCCTGCTTGACCTCCTGGTAGACGGCCTCGTTGCCGCCCTGGCCGACGATCTTGACCTTGTCGGCCAGCCCGGCGGCGCGGATCGCGGCGGTCAGGCCCGGCGTGGTAGAGCCGGCCTCCGAGAGGACGATGTAGTTGACGTCCGGATGGCTGCGCAGGTACGAGACGATGCGGTCCGGCACGTCCTTGCCCAGCGCGGTCAGCGGGATCTCGAGCGTGTCGGTCTCGCAGTCCGGGCAGAGCTCGGCGTACTTCTGGTTGAAGGTCTCGCCGACCTCGGCCAGGATCGCGAACGCCGACACGTTGACGTAGACGGTGTTGGCGTCTCCGCCGCTGTCCTCGATCACCTTGGCCGCGAGCATCTCGCCGATCGGGGCGTTCTGCTCGGGCGACGCGATGTTGAAGAGGAAGTCGCTCCCCTGCTCGCCGACGGAGCAGCACGTGGCGAACTCCACGCCCGCCGCTTCCGCGTCGGAGAGCTGCTTGGCCAGCACGTCCTTGTCGGCCGCGTTGACGATCACGGCGTCCGCGCCGTCGCGGATCGCGGCGTCGAAGGCGCCCTGGACCTTCTCGGGCGAGCCGTCGGTGCCCACCTCGGTGACGTTCCAGCCGAGCTTCGACGCCGCCTCCTCGAGGATGGGGCCCTGCACCGCGCAGGCCTCGACGCCGCAGCTGATGAAGGTGATGTTCTTGCCGCTGGGGATCTCGCCCTCGATCGGCTTGCTCTGCGTGATCTCGGTCGGACGCGTCGAGAACTGCTGCGTCAGCTCGGCGGCGGCGCTCTCGTCTGCCGTCGCGGCAGCGCCCCCTCCCCCGTCGTCGTCACTGCCACAGCCGGCGGCGACGAGAACGAGGGCGGCGACTGCAGCGAGAACGTGCAGGCGCAGGCGGTCACGGGTGGTGTACATGGCGAATCCTCTCTTCTCTCGTTGATGCGGTTGAGGTCAGGCCTCGTCCGTGAGGTTCGTGGCGGTGCTGACGCCGGGCTGGTCGGTGCCCGAGACGCCGCCGCCGTGGACTCCGGAGCCACGACTGGCGACGGCGGTGCGGCGCTGGAGGCCGGTCACCGCGAGCGCGGCGATCAGGACGATGCCGACGAACATGGACTGCGACCACGTCGGTGCGGCGGCGAGCGCCAGACCGGTGGTCCCGGTGCCGAGCAGCAGGACGGCGATGATCGTGCCGCCGGCGTTGAAGCGGCCGTTCTTGAGCTGCGTCGCGCCGAGGAAGACCGCGGCGAAGGCCGGCAGCAGGTACGGCGTGCCCGCGGTCGGCGAGCCGCTGCCGAGCGTCGACGCCAGGATGATCCCGGTCGCGCCCGCGATGCCGCCCGAGACGAGCAGCGACACGAAGCGCAGCTTGTCCACCTTCACTCCCGCCAGCCGTGAGGCGTCGGGGTTGAAGCCCGTCGCGTAGAGCCGCCGGCCCGTGGCCGTGTGCTCGAGCAGATACCAGATGACGACCGCGGCGATCGCGAAGTAGAAGACCGGCAGGATGATCCCGTTGATGTCGGTCTGGCCGATGTCGGCGAAGCCGCCCGTCAGCGCGACGTCGCTGATCGGCGTGTCGTTGGTGATCATCGTGATCAGGGCGAGGATCAGCGAGCCGGTCGCCAGTGTCCCGATGAACGAGTCGATCTTGGCGACGACCACGACGAGCGCGTTGATCAGGCCGATACCGAGTCCGATGGCGACGCCGACGAGGACGGCCAGGCCGAGCGGCATGCCGCCGATCACGAACTTCGCGACGGCCACGCCGGTGAGGGTCATGACGTAGGCGAACGACAGGTCGAAGACGCGCGCCGCCAGCGGGATCGTGATCGCCAGGGCCGCGAGGCCGGTGATCGCGTTCGAGTTCAGGATCTGCTTCGCGGTGTCGAGCGTCGGGAACGTCTCGGGCACCCAGATCGAGAACACGATGATGATCGCGATCCAGACGTAGACGGCGCCGATCTTGTCGAACGCCATCCCGGCGGCCAGCCGCCGGCTGAAGGGCGGGCGGCCGCTCGGCGGCTGCGCGGTTTCGGTGGGCCGCGCGACGACGGCACCCCCAGGTGAGCTGGCGGTCATTTCAATCTCCTCCCTCGATGGCGCTCACGAGCGCCTGCTGGGTCAATCCGTCGCCGTCGAGCTCCTGGGCGACCGTTCCGTTTCGAAGCACGACGATGCGCGTGCACATGGCGAGCAGATCGCCCTCGTCAGACGACGAGACGATCACCGTCAGGCCCTCCTTCGAGAGCCGGGCGATCAGGTCGTAGATCGCGACGCGGGTACCGATGTCGACGCCGGCCGTCGGCTCGCAGAGCACGAGGATGTCCGGCTCGCTGGCGAGGCAGCGGGCGACGACGACCTTCTGCTGGTTGCCGCCGCTCAGCGTCGAGATCAAGGAGCCAGGGGTCTCGGCCTTGATCTCCAGGCGGCGCGTCCACTCCTCGACCGCGCGCTCCTCCTGGCGATGCGCGAGCTTGCCGCGGCGGCCGAAGCGTCCGAGGATCGACAGCGAGACGTTCTCGCTGACCGCGAACTCGTAGATGACGCCCTCGCGCTGCCGGTCGGACGGGACCAGCGGGATGTTGATGTCCTTGAGCTTGCTCACGTCCCGCCACTCGTCCGACTCCTTCGGCAGCCGCAGCTCGCCGGTCACCCGGTCGCCGCGCGGCGCGTGACCGGTGATGACGTACGGGAGCTCGAGAACGCCCGCGCCGGCGAGCCCTGCGATGCCGAGGATCTCGCCCTCGTAGACGCTCAGGTCGACCCCGCGCAGCCACTTGCCGGCGACGTTGCGCGTCTCCAGCACGATCGGGGCGTCCCGCTTGGTGGCCACCGGGGCGCGGTAGTCCGGATCGACGTCCTCGCCGACCATCAGGCCGGCGAGCGCGCGCGGATCGAGCGAGGCGATGTCCTTCGTCGCGACGAGCTGGCCGCCGCGGAGGATCGTCACACGGTCGGCGATCTCGAAGATCTCGTCCATGCGGTGCGAGACGTAGAGGACCGCCGTGCCTGCCTTGCGGACCTCGTCGACGACGGCGAAGAGGCGCTCGACCTCGTCATGCGGGAGGACGGCGGTCGGCTCGTCGAGCACCAGAAGGCCGCCGCCGCCGTGCCAGCCCTGGAGCGCGGCGGCGATCGCCACCACGGTGCGCTCGACCGGCGTGGCGGCCGCCAGCGGCTTGTGGATGTCGATGTCGACATCGAAGCGCCCCAGCAGCTCGCGGGTCGTCTGCTCCTGCGCGCGCCAGAGCACGCGACCGCCGAAGCCCTTGGCGAATCCGCCGTGCAGCGCGAGGTTGTCCTGCGCGCTGAGCTCGAGCACGAGCCCGAGGTCCTGGTGGACGAACCGCAGGCCGTCCGGCACCTCGATCCCGATGGCGAACGGCTCGCCGTCAAGCTCTGCCACGGCGTCTCCGTCCGGTTCGTGGTAGCCGGCCAGCGCCTTGATCAAGGTCGACTTGCCGGACCCGTTCTGCCCCATCAGCGCGTGGATCTCACCGGGGCGGACGTCGATCGAGACGTCCTGCAGGGCTCGTGTGGCGCCGAACGTCTTGGACAGCCCGGACACTCTCAGCGCGAACCCGTCGGATCCGCCTGGCGGCGCGACGACGCCCGTCGACGCGCCCGATTGGCTCATGGACTCGGTCAACTCCCTCTCTCCTCCGCGCCGGCTTCCCGGTGCGACTCCTAAATTGACTTCAGGTTAGGCGCAATATAGACACGCCGAGGGAGGGCTGTCAAGTCTACATTCAGTTGATGTTGGTTCAGTTTGCTGAAGCGGACGCCTACCGCGGAGCACCGCGACCGGCGGTATGGCGCCGTGCAGGTGTACTTGCGCGGCTCTGCCACAAGCAGTTGACCTGACTTCAGTTTGAGGGTACGGTGGTGCTTCAGTCCACCGCGAGGGAGGAGCCGGCGATGAAGCTCGGTCTATTCATGCCGACGGTCAACAACGGGTTCATCATGTCCGAGGCTGCGCCGCAGTACCGGCCGGACTTCGACTACAACAAGGAGGTCGTCCTCAAGGCCGAGCGGTACGGCATGGAGTTCGCCCTCTCGCTCGTCAAGTACCGCGGCTTCGGCGGCAAGACCGACCACTGGCACTGGGCGCTCGACTCCTTCACGACGATCGCGGGCCTCGCGGCCGTCACCGACCGCATCAAGCTGATCGGCTCGGTCGGCCTCCAGGCGCACCATCCCGCCGTCGCGGCCCGCCACGCCGCGATGATCCAGATGATCTCGAACGGCCGCTTCTGGCTGAACATCGTCACGGGCTGGCAGCAGTCCGAGTACGCGAGCCTCGGCCTGTGGCGCGGCGACGAGCACTACGCGAGCCGCTACGACTACGCCGACGAGTTCATCACGATCTGCAAGGAGCTCTGGGAGACCGGCGAGAGCGACTTCAAGGGCTCCTACTTCCAGCTCGACCACGCACGGCTCGCCCCCCAGCCGCCGGACCCGATCACGGTCGTCTGCGCCGCCTCGTCCGACCGGGGCATGCGCTTCACGGCCGAGCACGGCGCCTACAACTTCATCTTCGGCACGAACGTCGACGCCCTCCGCGAGACGAACAAGAAGATCATGGCGGCCGGCGAGAAGGCGGGCCGCGAGATCAAGTCGATCGCCAGCATCCACTGCATCATGGGCGACACCGACGAGGAGGCCGAGCGGAAGGTCCAGAGCTACTACGCAGGCGCCGACCTCGAGGCGCTCGCGCACATGTCGGGCCAGGCCGAGTTCGACGAGGCCGGCACGACGTCGCAGATCATCCAGAACCTCCGCATCGCGACGTTCATGGGCGCCGAGGTCCTGCGCGGCACGCCCGACACGATCGCCGAGAAGCTCCATGAGTACGAAGACGTCGAGGGGCTGGAGGGCCTGATGGTCTGCCTCGACAACCCGCGCGAGGAGATCGACCGCTTCGGCGAGCAGGTGCTCCCGCAGCTCGGCTACGCCCCCTCCCCCGCTTGACGCTCTGGGCGACAGCGACTAGAGTTCACTGAACTGAAGTCGAATCAGCTACCGGGAGCGGCGAGGGAGAGATGAGGTCTTCGATCGATACGGCGATCCGCGCGATCGCTCGCGGCGAGGTGGTGATCGTCACGGACGACGAGGACCGGGAGAACGAGGGCGACCTCATCATGGCCGCCGAGGCGGCGACGACCGAGAAGATCGGGTTCTTCCTCCGGCACACCTCCGGGGTCATCTGCGCCACGCTGCCCGGCGAGCGGCTCGACGAGCTCGAGCTCCCGCTCATGGTGGACGACAACCGCGAGTGCCAGAGCACGGCGTTCACGGTCTCGGTCGACCTCGCCTCCGGCATCACCACGGGGATCTCCGCGGCCGACCGCGCGCTCACGATCCGGGCGCTGGCCGACCCGCACGCCGACGCGTCCGACTTCGTGCGGCCCGGCCACGTCTTCCCGCTCCGCGGCCGTCCCGGCGGCGTCCTGGAGCGCCCGGGCCACACGGAGGCCGCCGTCGACCTCGCGCGGCTCGCCGGACTTCGCAGCGCCGGGATCCTCAGCGAAGTCGTCACACCCGACCACGCCGCGATGGCGCGCCGGCCGCAGCTCGAGCATCTCGCGCGCGGGCACGACCTGCCGCTGGTGTCGATCGCGGACCTCCGGCGGTACCGCCTGCGTCACGAGCCGCACATCGACAAGGTCGCCGAGGCCGCCGTTCCCACACGCCACGGCGTCTTCACCTGTCAGGCCTGGCGGTCCGCCGCCGACGACGTCGACCACCTCGCGTTCGTGCGCGGCGACGTCAGCGGGCCCGAGCCGGTGCTCGTGCGCGTCCACAGCGAGTGCCTGACCGGCGACGTCTTCGGATCGCGCCGCTGCGACTGCGGCAGCCAGCTCGACGACGCGCTCGCGGCGATCGACGAGGCAGGCCGCGGCGTCATCGTCTACCTGCGCGGTCACGAGGGTCGCGGCATCGGGATCGCCTCCAAGCTGCGCGCCTACGAGCTCCAGGACGGCGGTCGCGACACGGTCGACGCCAACCTCCACCTCGGCCTGCCGGTCGACAGCCGCGACTACGGGACGGCCGCCCAGATCCTGCGCGGCCTCGGCGTCGAGCGCCTGCGCCTGATCACGAACAACCCGGCGAAATGCGAGGACCTCGAGGGCTTCGGCCTCGAGGTCGCCGAGCGGGTCGGCCTGCCGCCGCGGCCGACGCCCGAGAACATCACCTACCTCGAGACCAAGCGCCGGCGCATGGGCCACCTGCTGGCCGGGCTCGACAACGACATCGTCCACAGGAGCATCCGTTGAGCGATCACATCTACAAGACCGTCGAGGTCACCGGCTCGTCGACCGAGAGCGTCGACGACGCGATCCGCAAGGCGGTCGAGAAGGCCGCCCAATCCCTCCGCCAGCTCGAATGGTTCGAGGTGATCAGCGTGCGCGGCCACATCGCCGACGGCAAGGCCGCCCACTTCCAGGTCACGATGAAAATCGGCTTCAGGCTGGAGTAGGCGGATGAGCCTGGACACCACCCAAGCGCCGACCGGCGAGCGCCACCGCCTCAGCTCGAACGAGTTCCGCGACATCATCGGCCGCTTCGCGAGCGGCGTCACGGTCATCACCGCACAGCACGAGGGATCGCTGCTCGGCACGACCGCGAGCGCCGTCAGCTCGCTCTCGCTCGACCCGCCGATGCTGCTCGTCTGCCTCAACAAGACGTCCGCGACGGGCCAGGGCATCGCGCAGGCCGGCCGCTTCGCCGTCAACATCCTCGGCGAGCACCAGGCCGACGCGGCGATGCAGTTCGCGAGCAAGGGCGACAAGTTCGCGGGTATGCGCATCCTGCACGGAGCCGGCGGCGAGCCCCTGCTCGAGGACGCGCTCGCCAACCTCGAGTGCCGCGTCGTCGAGGAGGTGACCGGCGGCACGCACTCGGTCTTCCTGGCCGAGGTCGAGCACGCGACCGGGCGCCAGGGCGCGCCCCTGGCCTACTTCCGGGGTCAGTTCGGCCGGCTCGAGCTCAAGCAGGACGACGACGCGTTCCGCGACATCCGCGCGAAGGTCCTCAGCCGCGAGCTGCCCACGGGGCGGCCACTCAGCCTCGACGAGGTCACCGAGATCGCCGGCGTCCCGCGCGGATCGGCGTACCACGCGCTCACGAAGCTGACCGGCGAGGGCCTCGTCACCCGGACCGCGGACGGCCAGTTCCGCGTGACCCCGCTGACGCTGACCGGCGTGATCGAGGGCCTCGAGGCCAGGCGCGCGATCGAGATCGGGGTGGCAGCGTGCACGGTCGGCCGCCTGGAGCCGGAGCAGCTCGCGGAGCTGCGCGCGGCGGTCGAGGCGACGCGGCCGGCCGAGCCGTTCGACATCGAATTCCACCTGGGCAAGTACCGCGGCTTCCACGAGCACTTCGTCGGCCTGGCCGGCAGCCCGGCGCTCGTCGACGCCCACCGGCGCGTCGACACCGCGGCGATGATCATGAGCGTCACCGGCGAGCACGCCGTCGACGAGGGCGCGTACCCGGTCGCGGCCGCGAGTGCCTACCGCCATCACGTGCGGGTGCTCGAAGCGTACGAGGCCGGCGACCTGGCCCGCGCGATCGACGTGATCCGCCATCACATCGACGACGCGATCTTCTTCACGCGCCGCCACATGGAGGCGGTGGGCGGCGAGCTGTAGGGCTCGCCGCCGCCGCACTCAGCCGTTCGGCGTGATGACGGCGCGCCCGCTGAGCGCGCCGTCGCGCATCCGCTGATAGGCGTCGGCCGCGCGGTCGAGCGGGAAGCGCTCGACGTGGGCGTGGATGAGGCCGTCGCGCGCGAGCTCGAGCACCTCCGCGAGCTCGACGGCGCTTCCCCAGTACGGGTGGCTGATGCTGGCGTCGAACGGGAAGGCGCCGAAGGTGAACGCCAGCGTCCCGCCCGCCACGCCGATGACCATCACCGCGCCGGCGGGCCGTACGGTCGCCGCGGCCAGCGCGATCGTGGCGTCGGTCCCCACGCAGTCGAGGACGAGCGTCGCGCCGCGGCCGCCGGTGAGCTCGAGCACCTCGTCGGCCGCTCGCTCGCCCGCGGTCACGGTGCCGGCGGCGCCGAGCTCGCGCGCCAGGTCGAGCTTTGCGGAGTCGACGTCGACGGCGACGACCTTGGCCGGCGACATCGCGTGCACGATCTGCACGGCCATGTGCCCGAGCCCGCCGACGCCGATCACGAGCACGGTGCTGCCCGGCACGAGCTTGTCGAGCGCGAGCTTGACCGCGTGATAGGGCGTCAGCGCCGCGTCGGAGAGCGGCGCGGCGTCGCGCGGATCGAGGTCGCCGAGCGGGACGAGCAGCCGCGTGTCGGGCACCAGCATGTACTCCGCCATCCCGCCGTCGCGGCCGAGGCCGCCGCCCGCGGCGCCGATCTCGGCCGAGCGCTCGCACAGGGTCTCGAGCGTCGTCCGGCAGGACCGGCAGCGCCCGCAGCCCCACGGCCCGTAGACGGCGACCGCCTCGCCCGCGTCCCAGCCCTCGACGCCGGGGCCGACCGCCTCGATCCAGCCGGCGTTCTCATGACCGAGCGTGAAGGGCAGCTCGTAGGGCAGCGTGCCGCCCGGCCACTCCATCACGTGCAGGTCGGAGTGGCACGCGCCCGCGCCGCCGACCTTGATCAGGACCTCGCCCGGGCCGGGCTCCGGCACGTCGACCTCGCGCAGCTCAGGCGGCTGCTGCCACTCCACGAGCTGAAATGCCTTCACGTCTCCCCCTCGGGTTGCTTTCGCGCTTGCAACGTGACTATACTGAACTCAGTTCAGTAGAGTCACGAAGAGAGAGGGGTCGGTCGTGGAGTTCGCCACACAGACGCGTAGCTATGACACGTTCTTCGTCGACGGCGGCTTCGCGCGGTCGCAGTCGGACCGGTTCGCCGACATCGTCTCGCCGCGCACCGAGGGGGTCATCGGGCGCGTGCCGCTGGCGACCGCCGAGGACGTCGACCGGGCCGTCGACGCCGCGCGGCGCGCGTTCGACCACGGGGAGTGGCCCCGCCTCTCCCCCGCCGAGCGCGCGGCCGCGTTGCGCCGGCTCGCCGACTGCCTCGACCGCCGCCAGGCCGACCTGACCGAGCTCGGCGTCGATGAGACCGGCTATCCGATCGCCTTCTCCGAGACCTACATGGCGACCATGCCGGCGCTCAACTTCCGCATGAACGCCGACATCGCCGAGAGCTACCCCTTCGAGGAGGAGCGCGACGGCCCCGCCGCGCTGTCGCTCGTCCGCCGCGAGCCCGTCGGCGTCGCCGTGCTGATCCCGCCGTTCAACGGCCCGCTGACGCTCGGCACGCAGAAGGCCGCGCCGGCGCTCGCCGCGGGCTGCACGGTCGTCCTCAAGGCCCCGGTCCAGGACCCGCTCGCGTGCTACGTGTTCGCCGAGGCGGTCGAGGAGGCCGGCCTCCCGCCCGGGGTCGTCAACGTGCTGGTCGCCGACGTCGCGGAGAGCGAGCGGCTGGTCACCAACCCCGGTGTCGACAAGGTGAGCTTCACCGGCAGCACGCCCGTCGGCAAGCGGATCGCCGAGCTCTGCGGTCGCGACATGCGCCGCGCCACGCTCGAGCTCGGCGGCAAGTCGGCCGCCATCATGCTCGACGACGTCGACGTGGCGAAGGCCGTGCCCGGCATCGTCGCCTGCAGCGTGGCGATGCTGCAGGGCGAGATCTGCACGGCGCAGTCGCGGATCCTCGTGCCCCGCTCGCGCTACGACGAGATCGTCGACGCCTTCGCCGAGCAGATCGCCGCGCTGCCGGTCGGCGACCCCGCCGACCGCGACAAGGTCATCGGGCCGATGATCACCCGCGCGCACCGCGAGCGCGTCGAGGGCTACATCGAGATCGGCCGCCAGGAGGGCGCGACGGTCAGGACCGGCGGCGGGCGCCCGCAGGACATCGACCGCGGCTGGTACCTCGAGCCGACGCTGCTCGCCGGCTGCACGAACGACATGCGCGTCTCGCAGGAGGAGATCTTCGGGCCGGTCGTCGTGGCGATCCCGCACGACGGCACCGACGACGCCGTCGCGATCGCCAACGACTCGCCGTTCGGCCTCTCGGGCACGGTCTGGACGGAGGACGAGGACGCGGCGCTCGACGTCGCCCGTCGCGTGCGCACCGGGACGTTCGCGCTCAACACCTACACAGTCGACCCCACCACTCCGTTCGGCGGCTACAAGCAGTCGGGCATCGGGCGCGAGATGGGCGTCGAGGGCCTGGAGGGCTACGTCGAGTACAAGTCGATCGCGGTCTCCGGGCC
>WUUC01234472.1_pt1 | contig 18615 bp, 20 predicted proteins | sample 6278441 | NCBI WGS metagenome assembly WUUC01 (sample SAMN13675441, study PRJNA597444) | soil metagenome | isolation source: soil | place: USA: Washington | collected 2017-10 | reverse complement strand
CGTAGCTCAGCGGACAGAGCAGGAGCCTTCTAAGCTCTGGGTCGCAGGTTCGAGTCCTGCCGGGGGCGCTTTCCGAAAGGGTGCGGGCGTTCGCGAGACGCCCGCACCCCTTTCGCCTTCCCTACGGGCGCAGGCCCGCGGTGTCCACGACCGCGTGCCCGACCACCGAGTCCCAGCCCGTCATGCCGAGGAAGGCGTGGGTCTGCCGGTCGAAGACGAGGGTGGTCGGCCTGCCGTCCACGGTCCAGGAGATGCCCACGCCGGGGCGGCCCGCGCCGTCCCGGGCGTTCTCGTCGACCTCGAGACCGTCGACCTCGGCGATCGCGTCGAAGAGGGCGGCCAGGGACGCGGGCTGCACGTAGGTCTCGGCGAACAGCGCGTGGATGTTCTTCCCGAACGAGTTGACCTCACCGGGCTTGCCGCCGTGGCCGGCCAGGTACTCGCGCATGCCCGCGGCGTCGGTCGGCAGGTCGGCCCGGTAGGCGGGGACCGGCTCGCACGGCTCCGTCACACCCGGGAGGGGCTCGCTCCCCTTGACCACCGCGGCCCGGCCGTCGCGGCAGCCGGGCAGGGGGATGTCCTCGCCCCCCTGGGAGATCAGCCCGTCGTGGGTGCCGTCCGCGGACAGCCACGCCTCCCGCACCGACCCGTCGCCGAGCCGGGTCTCGGTGTAGACGAACTGGTCGGCCCGCGGCGGGGTGGCGGGCTGCGCCCTGGCCGCGTCGGCCGCGAGGTGCAGGATCTCCGCCGCGTCGGCCCGGGCGGGCGCGACGCCGACCGGCTCGAGCACGCCGAGCGCGATCACGCCGGTGATGGCGGCGGCCAGGCCGACGACCGCCACGCCGGACAGCACGAGCCCGCGACGGCGGCGTGGTGCGACGGCGGCCGGGGCGGCCGTGATCCCGGCCAGCAGGCGCGCACGGGCCGGGGCGAGGTCCTCCTCCCCCGGCAGCGGGGTGGTGCGGGCCATGTCCTTGAGCAGGGTGAGGTCATCCATGGTTCACGGGCTCCCTGGTGAGTGCGGCGCGCACCTGGCGGCGGGCGCGGCTGAGTCGGGACCGGACGGTGCCGATCGGGATGTCGAGTGCCCGGGCGGTCTCGTCGTAGCTGAGGCCCTCCCAGGCGATCAGCAGCAGGACCTCCCGGTCGCCCGCGCCGAGCTCGGCCAGGGCGGCGGCCAGCAGCCGGTGCATGGCCTGCGCGGTGACCTGAGCCGCGACGCGGTCGGCGTGCCCCGGGTCCGGCTCCGGGCCGAGGCCTGCCCGCAGCCGGTACTCGCGGATCTCCGCGCGCTGGTGCTGCCGGGCGAGGTTGGTCGCGATGCCGTACAGCCACGGCCGGGCGTCGGGGCGGCTCAGGTCGTAGCGCTCCCGCCCGCGGAAGGCGGCCAGGAACGTCTCGGCGACCAGGTCGTCGGCGACCTGCCTGCCGAGCCTGCGGGCCAGGTAGCGCTGGACGGTGGCCGCGTGCCGGTCGAAGATCGCGGCGAACCGCTCCGGTCTGAGCAGCGACCCCTCGATGATCCGGGCGTCGTCCTCGTCGGGTGGGTGCATCCGGCTCCTCTGCTCGCGGGGATGGTGTCACCCGGCTATTGGCACGGCGCACGGATCGGGTTCTCGGGGACGGCGTTCCGAGGCGTCCGGACCGGTGCTCCCCGGGCACCGATGCCCAAACGTTCCTCCTGGAATGCGGCCGGATCGCTTACAGTGTGTGTGCGAGTGGTTCGAATTCGAGTTCCGGCGCCGATGGGTGTCCAGGATTTGTCACGTATTCCGGTGAGCGTGGACGGAGGAACTCGGTGTGACTGGGGTGTTCTTGAACTACCGAGTTGTCGACAACCCGTTGGGTGCGGCCGGCATTCACGATGCACTGGCCGGCCGGTTCGGTGAGGACAAGGTATTCCGCGACTGCGTGTCGCTGGAGGCCGGCAGCCATTACCCGGACGCCATTCGGGCGGCATTGGCGGGGGCCGAGGTGCTCGTGTCGATCATCGGCCCGCAGTGGCTCACCGTGCGGGACGACGCCACCGGCGAGCGGCTGATCGACCGGGAGCACGACTGGGTCCGCCGCGAACTGGTGTGGGCCCACGAGCGGAACACCACGGTGGTGCCGGTACTCCTGGTGGACACCCCGGCGCACGCGAGCCAGCCGCGGCCCGAGGACCTGCCCGCCGACATCCGCTGGTTCGCCTCCGTGCAGGCCTTCGAGTTCAGCCAGCGGCGCTTCGGCGCCGACCTGGACCGGCTCGCCGCGCGACTGTCCACTTTGGCGCCGAGTTTGTCGGCGAACGGCAGGGCGCGGCATTTCCCGGACGCGAAGTTGTCCCCGGCCGCATTCACGGAACTCGTCAACGCGCTGGAAGCCGTTCCGTGCATGTCGAACGACGACACCCGGTACCTCGTCGTGAGCCAGTTGAACCCCGCGATTTCCGGGGCCATCCGCCACTACCCGCAACGCCGCGCGCACCTGATGGGCATTCTGCACACGTGCATGAACTACGAGCACGGCGTGCCCGCTCTGGTGGAGCTCATCGCCAACCTCGAACAGGACGACTCGCTCCCGTTCCGGCGCCTCGTGGACACGCTGCGGCGCCTGCTGCCGGACACCGGGTTCCCGAACTGACTGCTATCGTCGAAAGCGGTTGATCGTGAGGAGATCTCCTTCGATGGTGGCTGAGGACGACATCTCCGGGTAGCTCCGGAGTCCGGCAGGCGGTGCGCGTGTTCGACGCCACCGCGTCCGGCCGTGTCCTCCTCCTGCCCTGTCGTCCCGGGCTGCGCACGCACGCCCGCTCACGTCTGAGAGCTCCCCGTGTCCACGATCGTGTGCTCCACCCTGTCCTTCTCGTGGCCGGACGGGACCGCCGTCTTCTCCGACCTCTCCTTCACCGTCCCCGCCGGGCGCACCGGCCTCGTCGCGCCCAACGGCGCCGGGAAGAGCACCCTGCTCAAGCTGATCGCCGGTGAGTACGTCCCCGACCGGGGGTCCGTCGTCGTGGACGGGCTCGTCGGGTACCTGCCGCAGACGCTGCCCCTCGCGGGCGAACCGACCGTCGCCGAGGTGCTGGGGATCGCGCCCGTCATCCGCGCGCTCGCCGCCATCGAGGCCGGGGACGCGAGCGAGGAGAACTTCACCGCCGTCGGGAACGACTGGGACGCCGAGGAGCGGGCGCGGGCGCAGCTGGACCGGCTGGGGCTCGGTGACATCGCGCTCGACCGGCCACTCGGGACGCTCAGCGGCGGTCAGGTCGTCTCGCTGGGCCTGGCGGCACGGCTGCTCGAGCGGCCGGACGTCCTGCTGCTCGACGAGCCGACCAACAACCTCGACCGGGACGCGCGGCGACGGCTCCACGACGTGCTCGGGGACTGGCAGGGGTGCCTGCTGCTCGTGAGTCACGACCGGGCGCTGCTGGACCGGATGGACCGCATCGCCGAGCTCGACCACGGGCGCATCAGCTCCTCCGGCGGCAACTTCTCCGCCTACGAGACCGCGAAGCGGGCCGCGCGCGAGGCCGCCGAGAAGAACCTCCGCGGCGCCGAGCAGGACCTCAAGCGGGAGAAGCGGGAGCTGCAACAGGCGCGGGAGCGCGCGGCGCGGCGGGCGAGCACCGGGGCGCGGACCAACACCGACATCCCGCGCATCGTCCAGGGCGGGCTCAAGCGGCGCGCGCAGGAGTCCGCGGGCAAGGCCGACGACGTGCACTCGCGGCGGGTGGCGGACGCGCGGACGCGGCTCGACGAGGCCGACCGGGCACTGCGCGAGGACGACACGGTCGCGCTGTCGCTGCCGGACACCACCGTGCCCGCGGGGCGCACCGTGTTCCACGGCGAGCGCATCCGGGTGCGGGAGCTGTTCGCGGGCGACGGGGTGAACCTGGCCGTCCGGGGACCGGAGCGGATCGCACTGACCGGCGGCAACGGGACGGGCAAGTCGACGTTGCTGCGGGTCGTGAGCGGCGGCCTCGCACCCGACGCCGGCCTGATGACCCGGGCCGACGGACGGGTCGCGTACCTGTCGCAGCGGCTCGACCTCCTCGACCTCGGCCGCTCCACGCTGGAGAACCTCCAGGCGTTCGCCCCCCGGCTGCCCGCCACGGAGCGGATGCACCTGCTGGCCCGCTTCCTGTTCCGCGAGGAGCGCGCCCAGCTGCCGGTCGGCGCGCTGTCCGGCGGCGAGCGGCTGCGGGCGACGCTGCTGTGCGTCCTGCGCGCCGAGCCTGCGCCGCAGCTGCTGCTGCTCGACGAACCCACCAACAACCTCGATCTGGTGAGCGTGACGCAGCTGACCGCCGCGCTGGGCGCCTACCGGGGCGCGTTCGTGGTCGTGAGCCACGACGACCGGTTCCTGGCCGACATCGGCGTGACCCGGTGGCTGCGCCTCGCCGACGGCGTGCTCACCGAGACCTGACTGCAGAGAACTTGTGCAGAGAGTCCTCTGCATGTCTGTCGTCGAGGCGTGCGCTCATCCTGTTCTTCTCCCGCTCCGGCGCGCGCGGGACCTGCCGGTCAGTCCTGCCGGAGGGCGGCCAGCGGACCGACGTACATCTGTGCCTTGATGGCGGCGAGGGTCTGCGGGGTCTTGCCCGCGAGCGGGCGGGCGCGTTCGAGCGCGGTGGACAGCACCTCGGCCTCCGGCGCGGCGACGTCGACGAGGCCGGCCGCCGCGGCGTCGGTGCCGCCGTAGCGCCTGCCCGTGGTCATGGCCTCGTGGGCGGTCGCGGGCGTGAGCTTGCGCTGGATCAGCGCGGCCATGCCCGGCGTGAACGGGATGTCGATGTCGACCTCGGGCAGGCAGAAGAAGCCGCGGTCGGCCCGCATCACGCGGAAGTCGTGGGCGAGGGCGAACATGGCGCCCGCGGCGAACACGTGCCCCGGAATCGCGGCCACGGTCGGCGCGGGGAACTCGAGCACGCGGGCCAGCAGGGCGTGCACCCGTCCGACGTAGTCCTGCAGCTGGTCGCCGTGGCTGCCGAGCCAGTCGAGGTCCAGGCCGTTGGAGTAGATCCTGCCGGTCGCCGTGGTGACGAGCGCGCGGGGCGCGGGCGCCTGCTCGACCTCGTCCAGCGCGGCGTTCACCTCGCCGAGCCAGTCCGGGCTGAACCGGTTCTCCCCGTCGCCGAGGTCGAGCACGTAGACGTCGTCGTCCCGCTTGAGCGTCGGCATGGGTCCTCCTGGCGGCGTGGGATCCGGCACTGCCGGAACCATACTGGTGAGTAACTTAGTCGGCCAGTACCGATCCACCGGACCACACTGAGTGGGTACATTCGTCCGTTTTGGGGTAATACCCCACGCGTGACTGATCGGGTAAGTGTGTTCGCGCCGTCTCCGCAACTGACCGTGACCATCGAGGACCTGGACGGGAGGCCGGACGTCCACCTGCACGCGGGCGGGCAGGGGTTCTGGCAGGCGCGGATGATCACCGCGCTGGGCACGCCGGTGACGCTGTGCTGCGCGCTCGGCGGGGAGACCGGTCAGGTGCTGCGCCACCTGCTCGGCGAGCACGACATCGAGGTGCGGGCGCGGGAGGTCGCCGCGCGCAACGGCGCCTACGTGCACGACCGCCGCGGGGGCGACCGCGAGCCGGTGGCGGAACAGCGGCCGGAGCGGCTGACCCGGCACGAGATGGACGACCTGTACGAGCTCGCCGTGGTGTCCGCGCTGGGGACGGGGGTCGCGGTGCTGAGCGGCTCGGTCGACGACTCGACCGAGGAGGTGGTGCCCGTGTCGATGTACGAGCGGCTGTCCGCCGACCTGGTGCGCAACGGCTGCCGCGTGATCGTCGACCTCGCGGGCGCACGCCTGTCGGCGGCGCTGTCGGGGTCGCCGACGGTGGTGAAGGTCAGCCACGAGGAGCTGATCGAGGACGAGCGCGCGGCCTCCGACAGCGTGGCCGACCTGGCCAGGGCCGCCCACGAGATCGTGGACTCCGGCGTCGAGCTGGTGGTCGTGTCGCGGGCGGCGGAGCCGACGCTCGCGGTGTACGGCGACACCGAGGTGCTCGTCACCGGGCCGTCGCTCGCGCCCGTGGACACCCGCGGCGGCGGGGACTCCATGACCGCGGGCATCGCGGCGGCGTTCGCGCAGGGCGAGGACATCGAGGCCGCGCTGCGGCTCGGCGCCGCGGCCGGTGCGCTCAACATCACCCGGCACGGCCTCGGCAGCGGGAGCGGGGACGCCGTCCGCGCCCTCGTCGAACGGGTAGAAATCGCACCGGCTGGGTAGTCGGTAGGACATGTCCCCCCGAGTACTCGTGACGAACGACGACGGTATCGACTCCCCCGGTCTGGTGGCCCTCGCGCGGTGCGCGGTGGAGCTCGGCTGGCAGACCGTCGTGGCGGCGCCCGCGACCGAGTCCAGCGGTACCAGCGCGGGACTGACCGCGGCCAAGGACGACCGGCAGGTCGCGGTCGAGCGCAGGACCCTGGCCGGGCTGCCCGGCGTCGACGCCTACGCGGTGGCGGCGCACCCCGGCCTGATCGCGCTGGCCGCGTGCCGCGACGGGTTCGGCGAACGCCCGGACATCGTGCTCTCGGGCGTGAACCGGGGCGGCAACGTCGGCCGCGCGATCCTGCACTCCGGCACCGTCGGCGCCGCGCTGACCGCGGCCATCAACGGCGCCCGGTCGGTGGCGGTGTCGCTGGACGTCGCGCTCGAGCAGAGCGCGGAGCACCACTGGGACACCGCGATGGCGGCCGTGCGCCCGCTGCTGCCGATGGTGGCGGCGCTGGAGGCCGGCGCGGTGCTCAACGTGAACGTGCCGGACCTGCCCGCCGACCGCGTCGGCCCCACGCGCTGGGCGCACCTCGCCAGCTACGGCCGCGTGCAGAGCAAGGTGACGCAGCTGGAGGAGGGCGTCATCGAGGTCGGCAGCGTCGAGGTGGAGGGTGAGCTCGAGCCGGGCACGGACGCCGCGCTCCTCGCCGAGGGGTACGTCACGGTCACCCCGCTGCACTCGATTCACGAAGACGAGCAGCTGATGCGTCAAACCCTTCCCGAATAACACACGATCGGGTTATTACAGCCACGCTGGCGATTCACTTCACCGTTGGATCAGGTGAATACACGTGCGCAGCCGTTCGGCGGGCGTGACGGTGGGCACCCGGAAGGTGTCAGAACATCGCACGCTAGGAGGCCGACGATGGTCAAGAACGAACCCGCACACGCGCTGTGCGGGCTGGAAGTGCGTGACTCGCAGGGCGAGCGGATCGGCAAGGTCCGCGAGGTGTGGACCGACGAGCAGACCGGACGCCCGGAGTGGGCCTGGGTCGACACGGGGTTCCTCGGCAGGCACCACGCCTTCGTGCCGCTTGGCGAGGCCGTGGTGGTGCCGGAGCACCTGGTCGTGTCCGTGCCGACCGACGTGGTGGCCGACGCGCCGAAGGTGAGCCCGATGGGGGACACGATGGCGGCGGTCGAGCAGGACGCCCTCGTGACCTACTACCGCGCCGAGGCGGTCGCATGAGAGGTCGCACAGAGAGGTGGGGTCCCCGGTGCGCCGGGCGCACGGTCCACGACCCCATTGGCGCGACGGCGGGAAAAGGGGGCCGGCCGTGGCGCGGAGAAATCTGAACGGGAGTTGCCCTGCCCCTGGCGACCGGCCCGGATCCAGGCTATGGCCGACCACGACCGGCCACAAGAGACCGAACACGATGGTGTGCGATCCCGCCTGAGGCGCTGACGGTCAACGGAGCGCGTCGTCCAGGTTGTCGTGCAGCGCCAGGACCGTGTCCAGACCGGTCAGGTAGATGGGCCGCTCGCACTCCCGGCCGGCGGCGACCACGCGCACGGTGGTGTCCTCGGCGCCCATCCTGGTCGCCGAGGCGAGCGCGACCAAGCCGGCCGAGGCCAGGAAGCTCACCGCGGACAGATCGATCACCAGCACCTCCGGCCTGCGGCTGAGGGCGAGCCGGATCGACTCCTGCAGCGCGGGAGTCGTGGCGATGTCCAACTCGCCCCGCACGCACAGCACGACCGTGCCCGCGCGCTGCTCGACACTGACGGCGAACTCGATGTGTGACATGCCATCCCCCTTGCGGGCGCAGGGAAAAGCGGCGGCAGGTGCGCCCCTGCGTCCCGCCGCCGCCGTTCCTTCGTCATGGACTCATGCCGTCAAGAACCGGGTGGTGACGAACTGCGCCGTCACCGTCATGCCGCCATGAGTCCTCCGCCGAGCAGGTCGTTCACCAGCAGTGCCAGGCTCAGCAGCAGCCGTTGCACCAGCGCGTTCAGCAGTTCGGCGACGGAGGGCAGTTCCTTCGCCTGCTGCTCGCTGTCCGGGAACAGCTGGTGCACCTGCTGACTGGTGGTCTCGGCCTCGTCGCCCGCCTTCGCGGCGAGCTCCCTGTTGCTCTCCACGGTGGCGTAGCGCTGCCCGGTCTCCAGCTCACCGAGCAGCGGCTGAAGGTCGCCGAGCGTCGACTTCGTCGCCGCCACGTCGCCCGCGTCCGCAGCGGCCTTGAGCGCGTCGTGCATCTGCTGCACGACCGCCGCGCCCTCCGCAGGGCTCGCGGGCTCGCTCGCGCCCGCGGTCGGCACCGTGACGGCACCGGTGACCGTCAAAGCGAGCGCCAGGGCCAGCGCCGCGACACGCCCTAGTCTCCCTTTCATCAAAACCCCTTTCGATTCATAAGATCGCATGGACCTCGCCCCCATGGTCACCCCCGATCCGCGAACAGCGCCAGCGTGCCGAACCGGCACCGGATCGGTCTGTACTCGCAGCGTCACCCTTGCAGCGGGAAATCTCGACAATTCACGCCACGGCGCGGTGACCGGAGGCCCCACGACGGTTCGTGTCGGCGACTCTGCGTGAAAGTGGCACCCGGATGATCGGGCCCCGCATCGATAGAGCTATTTTCACTTTCCTCCTGGTCATCGCGGTGGCGTCCGCGGCGCTCCCGTCGCTGTAACCGCCGCAACAGGTGGTTTGAAGCGCAATTGTCCGCACTGTCACCACTTCTCCTCCGCAGTACGCCCGACCGAGATCCTTGTTCCCATTTCGGCGGTGCCACGGGTAATGCTCACGGTCACCGTCGGAATTCGCGTGACGCGATGGAGTGGCGCAGGTGATCTTTCGGGGCACTTCGGAATTGATCGCCCGAATTCGGGGGTAACTTGCAGACGTCCGAGATCGTCTACCGATCACTTCAAAGGAGACTGCAAATGCCCAAGTTGGCTGGCCGCGGCGTTTTCATCGCCGCACTCGCCGTGCCGATCGCTATGGTGATCGCACCGCTGACCGCCACGGCGGAGGAGCCGGACGAGACGGTCGTCGCTGAGGAGCAGACGTCCGAGGTCGCGACCGAGGACGGTGCCGCGGCCATGGCCTCGGCCGGGTCCACGGTCACCACCGAGGACGAGGACGCCGTCGAGTCCGACGAGTCCGATGACGCCGACCACGAGGGGTTCCGCCCGGGACCTGACTGGTACTACTACGGTCCCGACGAGGACGACAACGACCACGTCACGTACGTGATCAACGGCATCCACGACGACGGTTCCTACGGGAACGAGTCGAACGAGGACGTCTACGTCGACGAGATCGACCACGTGGACGTGTACGACGAGGTGAACATCCACGAGGACGAGGACACCGACATGGTGCTCTCGCCCGCGCACGACGTCGACGCCGTCGAGGTGGAAGAGGACGCCACCGAGGTTGACGAGGACGCGGTCGAGGTCGACGAAGAGGTCGTCGAGGTCGACGAGGACGCGACCGAGGTCGACGAGGACGTCATCGAGGTCGACGAGGACGAGAACGAGTGGGCCGAGGAGGAGTCGTTCGACGCGGTCAGCTACGAGGAGACGTCCGCGGGTGCGGGTGCCGAGGGCGCGTGGGTGAGCTCGACCGAGTCGGGTGCCTTCTCCGAGGACGGCAACTTCGGTCACGGTGACGAGGCCTCGGGTGCCTACTACGAGGACCTGACCGCCGCTGCCGGCAGCGACGGCGCGTTCATCGACTCGACCGAGAGCGCCGCGGGCGAGCTCTCGGGCTACGGCCACGGCTGGGGCGACGACGTCGCCGGCGCCTACCACGAGGAATTCGCCGCGGGTGCGGGCGAAGAGGGCGCATGGGTCGACCAGGTCGAGAGCGCCGCGGGCGAGCTGGGCTGACAAGATCAACCACGGCGCCGGCTCCCTCCCCGGGAGCCGGCGCCTTCCCGTGGGGAGACACGAAGGTGACCCAGACCCTGTTGCCGGAGAACGTGTTGTCGGACAAGGAGCTCGCGGTGGTGCGGTTGTTGGCGGAAGGCTTCCGGATGAAGCAGGTTGCGTCCCGGCTGGACATCAGCATGGCGGCCGTGTCGATGCGGCTGCGCCGCGCGGCCGAGGTGCTCGGCACCGCCACCGCGGTGCAGACCGTGGTCACGTGCGCGCGGCTGGGTCTGCTCGACCCCGACACGCACCGGGCCGCACGGATCCGGCGGGGGCTCGCCGACCGGCACTCGTCGACGTGCGCACTGCTGCGGCCGCCGGAGTGTGACTGCGCGGTGGGTTAGCGCACGCGCCGCGGGGGTCGTACCCGCTCGAGGTCGCTCTGGTCGAACGTGTCGAACTGGGTGAGGATCGGCGCGAGCTTGGCGAGGCAGCGGATGACGATCTGGGAGATGTTGGAGGACGACGTGTTCATCACGGCGGCGATCTCCCCCACGCTCAGCCCTTCGAACAGCCTCAGCCTGGTGATCTCGCGCTGCCGTTCGGTCATGTAGTCCATCACCCGCAGGATCCGTTGCCGCACCTCGCCGGCCGCGACCCGCCGGACCGCGACGACCGCCGCGTCCTCGACCGAGCCCGGCTCCTCGTCGAGCACGAGCTCGACCCGGCCGACGCACAGCTCGGCCGTGAGCTTCACGAGGAAGTCCCGCCAGTCCGACCCGTCCGCGGGCGGATCACTGATGGCCGCGACGAAGGCCTCGTGCACGACGTCGACGGCCTCGAGGTCCGCTCTTTCCCGGATGCGCCGCGCCGCCACCTCGATCATGGCGGGACAGCATTCGGTGTAGATCTGCTCCCAGTTCACCGGAGCGCGGACCTCCGCCTGTTTCCGCGCATGACTGACACCATTTTCCTCGGACATCGACCGATTACGACATGCCGAACCGCCGTCCGACTGAAATTGCACGCGGACGGTCGTCGGTGAATTCGTTCGCCCCCAGGCAGGTTGTTTTGCCGAAGGGCGGAGGGCGGGGTGGAAATCCCGCTCCTCCGCAGGGCCCCTTGATACTACCGGTAACCGATCGTACACAGAACGCAGTGTACTGCTCAGCGCTGCGGCTGGTCGCTCGCGGCCTGATAGGACGTTGCGGCCTGGTCGTGGGGCGCCTGAGCATCGGCGGCGACCTGGTGGGCAGCCTGGTCGGCCGCCGCGTACTGCGTGCCGCTGTGCCTGGTGGCGTGCCCGGCTCCACTGTGGGTGGCTTGGTCGGGGATGGCGTCACTCTGCTGGGTGACGTGCTCGGCGGCGCCGTGCTGCATTCCACTGTGGGCGGCGCCGGTGTACTGCGCTCCGCTGTGGTGGATGGCCTGTTCGGCGCTGTACCGGGCTCCGTCCGGCACTCCGCCGGTGGCCTGCTCAGCGGCACCGTACTGGGCTCCACCGTGGATGGCCTGCTCAGCGTGGTGCTGGGCTCCGCCGTGGTGAGTCGCTCCCGGCACTTCGCTGCCGGCCTGCTCGGGGCCGTCCGGGGCTCCACTGTGGTGAGTGCCCTGCTCAGGGTGGTGCTGGGCCGCACTGGCAGCCTGGTCGGTGCCGAACTGGGCCCCACCACGGTGAGCGGTTGACTCGCCACCGAACTGGGCGGCACCGGCAGCCTGCTGAGCGTGGTGCTGGGCTCCACTGTGGTGAGTGGTCTGCTCAGGGTGGCGCTGGGTCATGTCGGCAGCCTGGCCGGTGCCGTATGGGGTTCCATCGTGGGCGGTCTGCTCGCCGTCGTGCTGGGTGGCCTGCTCGGTGCCGTACTGGGCTCCACCGTGGTGGGTGTCCTGCGCTCCGCCGGTGGTGTGCGCGGCGGTGGCCCACCAGATCCCGCGGCGGGGTGCCGAGGCCCCGGTGTCCTGGTGGGATGCATCGGCGGCTTGCTCGGCAGTGGTACGCGATTCGCCTGCGGCTTGCTCGGCGGGGTCGTGCGATCCGTCGGCGGTCTGCTCCGGAGTGGCGTACCGGAACCTGCGGCGGCGAGTACTGCGGGCTGTGGATGCGGACTGGGAAGCATCGGCAGCCTCGTCGGTGCCGTGCTGCATGCCGTCGGCGGATTGCTCCGGCGCGGCGTACTGCATTCCGCCGTGGCGGGTGGCTCGGTCCATGGCGCCGTGCTCTGCTGCGCCGGTTGCCTGGTCGGTGCCGTGCGTTCCACTCTGGAGGGTGGTCTGCTCGGCGCCGCTGTGCTGCGTGCCCAGGTGGTGGGCGCCTGCTTCGCCCTGCCTCGGGGCCGGGGGCTGCTGGCCGATGGCCTGCTGCGCGCCGGTGTGCTGCGCGGTGGCCTGCTGGGAGCCGGTCTGCTCGGCGTTGTCCCGCTGGTCGGTGTTGCTCCGCTGGGTCGGGCTCATCCACTGCTCGGCGTCGTCCCACTGGCCGTTGTCCCACTGGGCGGCGCCGTCACTCTGGTCGGTGCTGTCCCACTGGGCGGTGCTGTCGCCCCGCTCGGTGTCACCTCGCTGGTCGGCGCCACCTCGCCGGTCGGTGTTGCTCCGCTGGTCGGTGTTGCCTCGCGTGTCGGGCTGTTGCCTGCTGGGCTGCTGCGTGCTCGACCATCGTGGGATCGTGGGGTGTTGCGGGGTTGCGGCCTGGCGTGTCGCAGCCTGCTGTTGTTGTGCGTGGGCGCCTACCGTGGCCGCGGTCTTCAGCGGCTGGGTTTCGTCTGCCGGGTGGCGGGGTGGGGGCATGCGGTGGCTCAGGGCGCCGCTGTCGAAGAACTCCTGGAGGGCCGACTCGCTCTCGCGCAGGCCGCGGAGCAGGGTGTTCGCCTTCTCCAGTGCGTCGTGGATCACTGCTCGGGCTTCCTCCGCTGCCTGGGCTCGGCAGGTGTCGGCCTCGTGCTGGGCCTGCTCGATCAGTTCGACGCGGTGGCGCAGGAGCTCTTCGGCGCGGTCCGTGTACTCCTTGGCGGACTGCTGCGCCTCCGCGCGGATGCGGTGTGCGTCCTGCTCCGCGGTGTCGATCAGCCACTGCACGGTCGCGGACGTCTGGGAGTTCGCCGGGTCGCCGGTCTCGAGGGCCACCGCCCGCGCGACCGCCCGGTCCCGCTCGGCCTGGGCGTAGTCGAGCGCGGTGCGGAGCTCGTGCAGTTCCTGGTCGACGGCGTCACGGTCGTAACCGCGGAACCGGGTCGGGAAAGCGAACACGTCCTCTGTCATGTGCGGCACCCTTTGTCGATCGAGTGGAGAGCCAGCGGGTGGAGAGCCAGCAAGGCAGGACCGGCCGAAACCGGTCCTGCCTCATACCCGTGGGCGAGGACTCAGTCGTCCTGAACCGTGCCGCCGTCGGAGTTCTCGCTCGAGGCGCAGTTCTCCGGGGTCGCGCCGACCGCGTCGCTGCTGCCCGGGGAGAGCACCGGGACGCCGATGCCGTTGGCGACATCCTCGACCGGGACCTGGACACCCAGGACGTTGATGTTGTTGTCGCACACGCCGACGTTGGCGTTGACGTTGTGCAGCACGTCCAGGTTGGTGAGGTTCAGCAGACCGACCTGGTCGCCACCATCGCGGCCGCCCGCGTAGTAGTCGGAGTCAGCGGACGCGACGCCGCTGAAGGGAACCACGCCGGCCGCGATGGCGGCGGCGCCGACGATGAGCTGTTTCAACACGGAAGTACAAACCTCTCGTTGGTGGGCAGCGGGTTCACCGCCGCCGGGGAGACGGGTGGATCAGTTGTCCTGGACGGTGCCGCCGTCTTCGGACGACGCGGAGGCGCAGTTCTCCGGCGTGGCGCCCTCGGCGTCGTGCTCGCCCGGGGACAGGATCGGGATGCCGATGCCGTTGGCGACGTCCTCGACCGGAACCTGCACGCCGAGCACGTTGATGTTGTTGTCGCACACGCCCGCGTTGACGTTGACGTTGTGCAGCGCGTCCACGTTGTTGACGTTCACCAGACCGATCTCGCTGTTCTGGTCCTCGTCACCGGGCCAGTAGGCCGGGCTGTCGGCGCCCTCGGCGGAGGCGAACCCGCTCATCATCGCCATACCGGCGGCCACACCCGCCGTAACAAAGCCAATCTTCTTCAACATCTCGGGATTTCCCTACGTTTGATTGCGCGATCAACTTGCCAGGTCCGATCTTGCTTTGACCGGGACGCGACAGTAGCGCGACCGCGTTCCGGCTCTCCACTTCCGGAATACCATTGGACCTTGTAATACTTCGTTGATGTCTTTCCGGTGAACGAGCACCCGAAAACCGTCGCACTGTGCGATGTCGAAAACACTCGAACGGGTGGTTTTTGACGCGGCAGTGGCGGCGCTGAGAACGCTCTGACGGTGCGTGTTTCCCTAGTCACATGAGCGAGTCGACCAAGCCCGCGGGCGTGCCGATCCCGCGCGACGAGACCGACGTCGTCGCGCGGGCCGAGGAGGAGGCCGAGTCGCTCCGGGCCGCGGGCAGGCCGCTCGGCACGCCGGGCAGGCCGATGAACCGCCGGTCGGCGTTCTTCGTCGGGTTCACCGGCGCGGTCGGCGCGCTGGTCGCGCTCTGCGCGGGCTACCTGGTGGTGCGCGCGGCGGACGTGCTGGTCCTGATGCTGATCGCGTTCTTCATCGCGGTGGGGCTGCACCCCGCCGTCCGGTGGCTGACCGGACGCGGCCTGCGGCAGCCACTCGCGGCCACCGCCGTCGCCGCCGGCTTCGTGCTGGCGCTGGCCGGGTTCCTCGCCGCCGCGCTGCTGCCGCTGATCGACCAGGCCGACCAGCTGGCCCGGCAGCTCGGCGAGCTGTCGGCCGCGGTGCGGGACCAGGACTCCGTGCTCGGCAGGCTCAACCGCCAGTTCCAGCTCGAGCAGCAGCTCCGGGGGCTCGCGGGCGGCGGCGGGGCGCGGGCCGCGATCGAGGCGCTGACGGCGGTGTTCCTGGTGCTGGTGCTGAGCATCTACTTCCTGGCCGACTTCCGCCGCATCCGCGCCGTGCTGTACCGGCTCGTGCCCGCCCGGCGGCGGCCGCGCGCGATCCTCATCGGCGACCAGATCTACGCGCGGATCGGCGCGTACCTGCTGGGCAACGTCCTGGTGTCGCTGGTGTCCGGCGTGGTCTCCTTCGCCTGCCTCGCGGCGTTCGGGGTGCCCTACGCGTTGTTCCTCGCGATCATGGTCGCGGTGCTCGACCTGGTCCCGGTGGTCGGCACGCTGATCGCCGCGGTCGCGGTCGCCGGGGTGGCGCTGACCGTGTCGGTGCCGACCTGCGTGGGCGTCCTCGCGGTGCTCACGGTCTACAAGGTCGTCGAGGACTACGTGCTGCTGCCCAAGGTGATGGGCCGGGTGGTGTCGGTGCCTGCGGTGGTCACGGTGGTCGCCGTGCTGATCGGCGGCGTGCTGGCCGGGGTCGCGGGTGCCGTCGTCGCGATCCCCGTCGCGGCGGCGGCGCTGCTCATCCTCCGCGAGGTCAGCATCCCGTGGCTGGACCGCACGTGAGCGCGGCCGCGCACAGGGCGGCGACCTCGTCCCGGTCGGTCTCGAAGTGGTCGCGGCCGGACGGCACGCCCACGCCCGCGTAGGAGACGTCGCCCGCGTCCGCCGTGCCGACCGGGCGGCGCGGTGCCGCGTGCAGGTCGCTCACCCCGGTGGCCACCACCACCCGGGCGGCGTTCGCGGCGCGGACGCCGCCGCAGGCCATCACCTCGATGTCCGCGCCCGCCCGGGCGACCAGGTCCCGGACCAGCGGTGCGCCGTCGAGGGCGGAGCGGCGGCGACCGGACGTCAGCACCCGGGTGAACCCCAGCCCGACGATCCGGTCGAGCGCCCGGCGCGAGTCCGCGCTCACGTCGACGGCCCGGTGGAACGTGGTCTGCGCGCCCTCGGCCGCCGCCACGAACGCGGCGCAGGCGTCGTCGACCCCGCCCTCGGCGGTGAGGGCGCCGACCACCACGCCGGCCGCGCCGCACCGCCGCGCGACGGCGATGTCCCGGACGATGAGGTCCAGCTCGTCGCGGGAGTAGCAGAAGCCGCCCGGCCGGGGGCGGACGAGCACGTGCACCTCGACCAGTTCGGCCGCCGCCTCGATGAGCGCCGCGCTGGGGGTGAGACCGCCGTCGGACAGGCCTGCGCACAGCTCCACGCGGGTCGCGCCCGCCGCCGCGGCGACCCGCGCCCCCGCCACCGACTCGACGCTGATCTCCACTCGCATGGGATCGAGTATCCAGCGTGACCCCGGGCACGCCGGCCCGAGAACCCGCGGCCGCTCAGTAGCGCTCGGCGTACCGGGTGGGTGGCTCGCCGAACATGTTGCCGAAGTCGCGGATGAAGTGGCCCTGGTCGGCGTAGCCCAGGTCGGCGGCCAGCACCGCCCAGTCGATCGCGCCGCCCTCGGCCATCCGCTCGGTCACCTCGCGCAGGCGGTAGCGGCGGATGACCCACTTCGGGCCGATCCCGACGTACTCGGCGAACAGCCGCTGCAGCCCGCGCACGCTCGTGCCCAGCTCGGCGGCGACCTTCTCGACCCTGGTCAGTGCCGGGTGCGCCGCGATCGCGTCCACGGCGGCGGCGGCCTCGAACGCACGCGGGTCCCCGGCGTCGGGGAGGCGATCGAGCAGGAGGCGTTCGACGGCCGCCACGTCCACCGGGTCGGGCAGGTCCGGCCCGAACACCTCGCGCGCGTCGAGCACGCGGTCGGTGATCGTCGAGACGGGGGCGCCGAGGAACGGGCGGAAGCAGCCCGGCCGGAACGCCACCCCGAACACGCCGCCGACGCCGTGCAGCACCTTCACCTGGTGGCGGCTGACGACGCCGTTCACGAACGCGCCGTGGTCGTGGAACGACAGGTGCACGTTCGGGTACGGCACGATCTTCTGCCGGTACGGCTCGTCGTAGTCCCAGTCCACGACCCAGTACCGCGCGACCCACGGCGCGAGCGCGGGCGAGGGCGTGGGGAACGCGTGGCGCTGGTACCTCGTCCAGGCACTCCCCAGCTCGCGGACGTCCCTCTCCACGGGCCCGAGTCTATGTCGCGTTTGTTCAAGACCGCCCGCGCGGCGGCCGCCTACCTTGGCCGCCATGTCAGATCTCATGCCCCGCGCGGCGGCCGCGATGGCCGCGGTCGTCCGCGGCCTCACGCCCGGCCTGCTGTCCGCTCCCACCCCGTGCGCCGACTACGACGTGCGCGCCCTGGTGAACCACCTGCTGTTCTGGGGACCGTCGCTGGCGGCGGCCGGGCGCAAGCAGGTGGTGCCACCGCCCGCCGCCGCCGAGTCCGACGTGGACCTGACGGCGGGCGACTGGGCCGCCGACCTGCTCGCGCAGCTGGACCGGACCGCCGCCGCGTGGTCGGCGCCCGACGCCTGGGAGGGTGGCACCCGCATCTTCGGGCCCGACGAGACGCCCGCGCCGGTCATCGGCGGCATGCTCGTCGGTGAGCTGGTCGTGCACGGGTGGGACCTCGCCCGCGCCACCGGGCAGCACCTGCCGGTGGACGACGAACTGCTCGCCTACCTGTACGAGGAGGTCAGCGCGGGCGCCGAGCAGGGGCGGCAGATGGGGGTGTACGGGCCCGAGGTCCCCGTGCCCGGCGACGCGCCGACGCTCCACCGGGTCCTCGGGCTGACCGGTCGCGACCCGGCGTGGGCGGGTGCCGCGGCCTCCTCGGCCGCGGGCTGAAGCAGCCGCCGACTGTTCGACACAGCACGGGCGGAAAGTGACAAGATGCACGCGTGGACGTGATTGCGCGCAACAACGTGGTCCTCACCGGGCCCGCCGACGCGCCCGTCGTGCTGCTCGCGCACGGGTTCGGCTGCGACCAGAACCTGTGGCGCCTGGTCGTCCCCCGGCTCGCCGAGGACTACCGGGTGGTGCTGTTCGACCACGTCGGCGCGGGGAAGTCCGACCTGTCGGCATGGTCGGCGGAGCGGTACTCCGCCCTGGAGGGCTACGCGGACGACGTGCTGACCCTGTGCCGCGAGCTGGACCTGCGGGACGTCACGCTGGTCGGGCACTCGGTCAGCGCATCCATCGCGGTGCTCGCGGCGGCGACCGATCCGTCCCGGTTCGCGAAGCTCGTGCTGCTGACGCCGTCGCCGTGCTACCTCGACGACGGCGACTACCACGGCGGGTTCTCCGCGCAGGACATCGACGAGCTGCTGGATTCGCTGGACAGCAACTACCTCGGCTGGTCGGCGGCGATGGCCCCGGTCATCATGGGCAACCCGGACCGCCCCGAGCTGGGCGCGGAGCTCACCAACAGCTTCTGCGCCACCGATCCGGAGATCGCGCGGGTGTTCGCGCGGGCCACCTTCCTGTCGGACAACCGCGCGGACCTGGCCCGCGTGACCCTGCCGACGCTGGTCGTCCAGTGCCGGGAGGACGCGATCGCGCCGCTCGAGGTGGGTGAGTTCGTGCGGGACCAGATCCCCGGCAGCACGCTCGTGACCCTCGACGCGGTGGGGCACTGCCCGCAGCTGTCCGATCCCGAGCCGACCGCGGCCGCCATCG
>WUUC01135053.1_pt1 | contig 18630 bp, 5 predicted proteins | sample 6278441 | NCBI WGS metagenome assembly WUUC01 (sample SAMN13675441, study PRJNA597444) | soil metagenome | isolation source: soil | place: USA: Washington | collected 2017-10 | reverse complement strand
GTAGCCCGCGAGGGTTAAGGAACATCTGAGAAGCGCGCGAGAATTTACATGAACGTCCACGGCCTGTCAACAAATTCATTCGGAGAGAACCCGCCGGACGCGGCTCTGGCGGCAGCCAGGACATCAGACGCCCTATCCGTTCGGTTGCCGCAACGCCAGCCACACGCGCCAGCGCGCGGTGGCTGCCGCCAGCCAGCGTCGGAATGGCTGCGTGAAACGCATCCAGTAGAAGTACCTCGGCAGTTTAAATGTATGTTCGACGTCTCCGACCCGCAGCGACAGCGTCATCGCCGTCGGTCTGGCGAGAGCGATTCTGACGAGATACGAGCCATCGAACCGATCGATGATGCCGACGACCACCGCGTCGCGATTGACCGCGGCTTTGATGCTGTCCCTCTTGGATGGGCCTATCAGGTTCCCGGCCCGGTCACGGGGTGTGAAGAGCAGCTCGACCGGCTCTCCGCGTTTCGGAATCCGCGAGATGGCATAGTCGCTGAGACGGGGGTCGAACCGCTGTCGTGGAGCGAATGCGTAGTGCACGTAACGTGTGACCGTGCCGCCACACGCCGGTGCACGCACTTCGACGATGAGCTGGTAGATGCCGTCGGTCTTCTGCGGCCGGAGGTCTACCGAATAGCGGAAGTCGCGTGTCGCCCCCGCTACCAAGTCCGTCTGCTCAACGGCGATTCGGGGAAGAGTCAACTCGCGCGGGGTGCGAACCGCGACCGCATCGTGCGTGGGGCGCGCGTCGGAGTCGGCTGCCGAATGGAGCACATCATCCTCACGTAAATCGCTCACCGCCAGACTGTCGCCGGACGGGTCGTCCTTTGCTCGTCTGCGGGCGAGTGCGAGTTCTCGAACGCGGATAGCCTGGCCGCTCTCGCGGGGCGCGAGCAGCGTCACGGCGATCTCCGCGCCGGGGATAGGGTGGTCTCCGTGCAGCAGGTCGAAGTGGATGCGCGAGGGTTCGAGTACCGCGAAAGCAGAGAAGTGCGTTCGGAACTTCACAGGCGACTCCACCAGCAACGCTGCCGTGAACCGCGTGCTTCCCGCCTGTTGCCCCGCGATCACATGCAGGTGCCAGACGCCTACCACTTGCGGGCCGATAACGTCGTCGTCGTCGTCGAGCGGAGGCAGCATCACGTCGAAGAAGGCCGAGCCGGGCTGCGCCGCGTAACGCACCAACGGGTTCGTCGCCGGGGTCACGGAGGTGAAGCGCGTGCCATCCGGGGCAATGAGTTCGAGGGTGAGTTGCTCCTGCAACTCCTCCCAGATGCACACGAACTTGAGCCGTCGCTCGCACTTCGTAACGTGCATCGGGATGTCTCGCGTCTGGCCGCGTGAGATCGTGCCCGTCGGGTCAGCGGCCATGTTCATCCGAAATGCGTCGGCCAGCACCTGCACGAAATTCTTGCGCAGGAGCAGCGCGTCGTCCGCCGCGAAAAATTTTCCCTTCGACGAAGCCGCGAGATGGCTCAGCCGTTCCGGCGACGCGTAGATGCCCAGGCCCATGGCGATGGCGTAAACCTCGGCCCCGGCCGCCAAGACCTCGGGGAGCACCTGCTCCTCCAGGGCGTGCGGGGCGTTGTCGGGGCGCGGGCGCAACTCGGCACCCGCGGTGAAGACGAGCAGCACCAACCGTTCGGGTGGCACTGCGGGGGCCAGCTTCGGCAAGTCCACCTCTAGTTGGGCGAGACCCAGCAACAGTCCATCTTCGAGGTTGTTCCCGGCTCCGGCGACGAGATCGTGCATTCTCCCCAGCAACGCCGTCTTAGCAGCGGCGTTGCTGGGGAGCATTGCTGTGAACCGCCGCGCATTGAATCCGAAAAGCACGCTCCCGAGAAAATCTCCCTGCTCTTCCGGCATCAGCTCGACGAAGAGCCGCACCGCGGTCTTGAGCAGCTCCATCCGGTCTACGCCCGCGACGCTGAAAGACATGAACATGCCCTGGTCGAGCACCATCGAGACCGCCGTCGGTTTAGCCAGGACAGCACTCCCCGAGAGCGGGACGAACACCGTCGGCCGCTTGGGGTCGTTGCTCCTAACAATGAGCGTGCCGTTGTAGTCGCCCACGGCGGGCGGAGCAAAGACGACGACAAATGTTCGCGACCCCAACGGCGGAATCACCACGTTGCTGACGCCAAACGTCGTCGGCACCCGTGTCGGGGCAGGGTCGTCGGTCAACGGAAAGACGGCGTTGCCCGTCCCGATGACTTGCACCGTGAGCGGAAGGCACGGACTCTTGTTATCAACGACGACGCGCTTGCCGAAGAAGTACTTTGGGAGCGAGGCACCGAAGTAGAGGGATGCAGGGCGTACCTCTATCTCCGGCGGCGGGGTCGGCAGTGCCGTCCCTTCGAGCGGCACGACGAGAGTCGGCGTCGACGGATCGTCGGACGTGATGGACAGGGTGCCGGGTGCCGTGCCGACGACGGCGGGCGTGAATGTCACAGTAAGCAGGAGACCGCCATTGGGGACGAGCGTCGTCGGCGCAGAGGGTGCGACGGCGTAGGGCCCCGTGGCGCTGATCGAAGTCAGTGCGAGCTTTCCTTTGCCCACGTTCTTCACGACGACCGTCTGCTTCTTGTTCAGGCAGACGGCCACGTCACCGAACGCGAGCTTGGTGGAGGATGTCGCGATCTTGCCCGGTGCCGCGACAGGCACGAACTCGGTGAGCGCGAGCGACGAGATAGAGGAGATAGCACTGTTGGCGGTGGCGATCACGGTGGGGGTTGCTCCCCCCAGATTTACGAGGCCCACCGTGTTTCCCAGCACCGCGCCTGTCGCCATGAGCCCGCCCGACTGAACAATCGTTCGCCCTCCGCCCGTCCCAGGGTTAAATAGTCTAACCGTCGGGCTGCCCGGCGTAGAGAAGTCAATGATCGCCACTTCGACCTCGTTGGTCGAGCTGGCGACGACCCTGTTCCCGTCGATGCTGATCGACGAGATGCTGGCGAGCGTCGTGTTCGCGACGCCGAGCACGGTGCGGGTCGCAATGTCTACAAGGGCGACCGACGCGCCGCCCTGATCGCCAACCGCGGCGCGCGTGCCGTCGAGGTCTGCGACGAGCGGCCCGTTCAGGTTGGGGAAGAAGCCTGCGCGGGTCGGCGCGGCCGGGTTCGCGTAGTTGAGGATGTCAATCGTGTCGTCGTTGGGGCCGGCAGCAATCGCACGCGTGCCCGCGAGGACAATAGAGGCGATGCTCGAAATCCCCGTGGTCATGAGCGACACGAGTTTGGGCGCGCTCGGGTCGGCGACGTCTATCAACGCTGCGCGCAGCCCGTTCATCTCGCCGGCCAGCACGCGCGTGCCGTCGAACGAGAGACCGGCGATGCCGAAAAGTCCCGTGGCGACACTCCCGAGCCTGGCGGGTGCCGACGGGTCACTCAGGTCATAGAGTTCGACCTGGCCGCCGTTCATGTTTCCGACGGCGGCCAGCTCGTCGTTTGTGTCGAGGGTGCACGAGCCGCCGAACACCGGCGTCGTGTGTGAGACGGTCGGCGTCGCTGGAGTCGTGAAGTCGAGCACGGCGAAGTTGAAGTTATTAGGTCCCGACGCAATAATGAGACGCATAGGATGACCACCTTAATTTTATTGATCTAAGTGGAGAGTACACCCAACGCTCGTCATCAGAGGGGTGATTCCTGCAACCCCGCCGAGCAGCGCGATGATGACGGCCGGGGCCGCCGGTTATTCAAGAGGATGTACAAGGGGAAGAAGTGAGCACGGAAGAATATCTAGCAAGGCCGGGCGATGCCATCCGTTTACGATCCGGTCCCTACGCCGGTGCCGTGGCTACTGTTGTGAGCGTGCACCCGGATGAAAACTATCCGGCGGAAAACAGCCTGGTGATGGTCAAGCTCGCGAACGGCCGCATCAATTCCTGCTACATGCGTAACCTGGAGAAGTTGCCCCTGCCCGATGACAGCGGCTCATCGGAGGCGGGCGAGAAGGGCGGGAACTCGTGATCGACGTGGTGGAGTTCCGGTCTATTTTATCTCCGGCGCGGCGTTTACTTGATGTTTACGGCAGCGATGAGACGTCGGACTTGCCCCGCACTTCACGTGCTCCAGCCCGAGCAGCACCGTCGGCGGCATTAGTTTGAGTCCTCTCGCGACTGGGTGTCGCCATCGTCGGACACGTCAATGCGGGTGACGCCCTCCGACGACACTCCCTCGTCATCCCCAATCAGCCTCGCGGAGTCGTCCTTCTCGCCCTGACGTATGCGTTGAACCTCGACGTAAACCTCCATGACTTGACGCCTGACTGACTCCAGCGCCTCGCGGAAGTCTTTCAACAGCACGGCGTGGTCGAGAAGATGCACGCCCATCACGGCGGACAGCGCGAGCAGCAGGTGCTGTACGAACTCCGACAGGTAGAAGATCGAAATCGCGTAGATGAGCACGAAGGCCAGGAATATTATCGCCGCTATGCCTGCGCGCGTCCCCGTGGTGGGCTGCCACACGCGGCTCCTGCCGAGCTTAACGACCTTCTCCTTCAGGTCGCTGACGAGGAGCGCGCAGTTGACGGCTTCTATCAAGTCATTACGGAACGCCTCGACCTCCTCCTTGTGTTTTGGGTTGCCCGCCGGGTAGAAGGTGGGCGGCTTGGACATTTGCCGCAGCGGGACGTTCTCCTGAGTCCGCTCCCGTTCGCGCGTCTCCGGCCACTTGGAGATTAAGACGGTGGGGATGTTCGGGTAGCGGTCGAGTATTCGCTCGCCGAGCGCCTCCTGCTTGTTTGTGAAGGTTGACGGGAAGAACATGTCGAGCACGATGCACCCGATCACGCCCGGCGACTTTAACTGATCGAGCTTCTTCTCGGCTTCCAGCGGGTGATTAAACCACAACACCTTTACGTCCGCCACGCGCGTCTCAATCCACTGCTTGATCTGCTTGCCGTCCCTGTCGTTATTCTCGACCAACATGACTACTCTCATCTTCGGCCTCCTCCTCCCCCTTCTCACCCTCCTTGAACCTCAGCAGGATCATCTCGAATATCGTCTCGTTCCCATCGTTGCGGCTGAGCACCAGACGCCCGCCCCACCCCTCGACCACCGTGGCCGCGTAGTAGAGCCCGAGGCCGTGCCCGCCGCCGGACTTGTCCCGGTTGAAGGGCTCGAACAGCCGCTCCTGTACGCGTGGCGGGACGCCGTCCCCGTTGTCTATCACCGACAGCACGACGCGGTGCGCGTCCCTTTGAAGCTCGTACCTGACCATCGGGGTGTAGCCCTCTTCCCCGCGAACATCCCGGCTGATGACCGCGCGCGCCGCGTTAGAGAAGAGCGCCCGCACGACGTTTTCTAAAAGGGACTTCTGCGCGAACACCATAAACTCATCCGGGCGGTCGACGTGGCCGTCTACCACTTTCGAACGGAAGAGGGGCTGGCTTGCGGCGAACTCTTCATAGACCTTTCGGACTACCTCGACGATGGGCACGGCCTCGGGACTGACCTCCAGCTTGCTCATCGACTTCATCTCTTCCACTTCCAGAAGCAGCGCGTTCCTCACCTCCTGATACTTCTCATGGTTGCGAAAGTCCTCGGGGGCGAGCAGTTGATTTATCGTGCTGTCCCAATTGTGAATGGGTGCCGACACCAGCGCCTCCAGAAAGTTCTTCACGTCCTGTTGTAGCTCGTTGGCGACGATGGCCGTCCTCAGCGGGAAGGCCGCAGCGCGCGCCGACTTGGGCTCGAAGCGCAGGCCGACATTCTCCTCATTCTTCGTTGACCTCACGAAATTGCTGGCGAAGAGGTAATGTACCTTCCCGAGAACCTCCTCTATCGGGACCTTCTCCTCCCACACGTCCGGCCCGAAAGTCTCCGCGTAGAATTTCGTCCTGGTGGCGGGTGCCTCGTCGCGCGAGCGGCCGTTGAGGACGAAGAAGACGGCTGCCACCACGAGGAAGCTGAAGCCGCCGATGGCGAGCAGCCCCACGACCTGCATGTAGAGACGCACGGGCACGCCGTGGGATGTAAAGAAGGCGGCGATCAGGATGCCGGCCGCGCCCGCGCCCGCGTGGACTGCAATCGCCTCGGCGGGGTCGTCAATCTTTACCCGTCTGAAGACGTACTCAGACCGCAGGAGCTTCGACGTGGCGAACACTGCGGCACCGCCGCACATCCCGACCGGCAGCGCGAGCAGGTAGGAGTGGTTGAGCAGTAGGTCTGAGTTGGCCGTGATGGCGACCATCCCGCCCATCGTCGCTGCGAGCACGTCGAAGGGTCGCGCGAGCCCGCCCCCGCCGACGAACTCCCTGCCCAGACTCAACAAGTCGTCGAGCCCCAGGTTCCCCATCCTGATCCACTTGACCACAATATCCGACAGGGGGCTGAGGAGCATGATGGAGAACCCCCCGGCGCTGGCCGCGCAGCACGTGGCGATGATATAGAAGCCCGCGTGCTGAAACTCGTCGGCGTCCCGGACGGAGCCGCCGTTGAAGCCCATCCAGCCGAGCCACAGGAATATCACCCCGCAGGAGACGAGCGGCAGCGACCTCTCGCCCACATAGTCATTTATCTTCTTGTTAATCGGGTCGTACTTGTCCAGCCTCGGCCCCGCTATCCATGCGGCGGCGGCCGACGACATGCCGCCGAGGAAGTGAACCACCCCAGACCCGGCGAGGTCGTGAAAGCCCGCCTGATGCAGACACCCGTCCGACGCCCACGCCCAGTGGCCGACGACCGGATACACGAAACCGCCGATCACGAAGGCGATGAGAACGTTTATCGTCAGTGTAGTCCGCTCCGCTATGGCCCCGGAGATGATTGTGGCCGAGACGGCCGCGAAGCCCGTCTGGTAGAACTGCCACTCCATGCCCAGGTCGTGTGCCGACGGGCCCCAACCTATCAGCCCACCGAATACGTCCGAGCCGTACATCATGCTGTAGCCGACGACCGAATAAGATAGTGACGACGCCAGCAACATCAGGAACGTCTTGATAGCGATGCCCGACATGCTGCGCTCGCGGACGAAGCCCGTCTCCACCAGCATGAAGCCGACCTGCATCAGGAAGACCAATATCGCGCAGAAGACCCACCAGATTCGAAGCTCGGGGGCGGCCATTTCCGTCGCGGGACTGATCTGCGACATCAGGATATGTTGCAGTTCCGGCATTGCTCATCTCCTGTCACATCCGACCGGCTGCCTTACCGTCAGGCTGCGCCGGGCGACCGACATCCCCGGCCGCGCGATGTGGCGGCAAGGGCCGTTCGAGGAGTCTTACAGTGACCTCAGCTTCTTTCCGCTGGAAATCCTTGAGAGATATCAGTGTGTCTGGGAGGGTGTGAGCACGGGTTACGCATAGGGGCTCCTTTCAGGGTAAGGTGAGTTGACGAGGCGGAAAAGATTCGTAACCTGCTTGGTGGGCAGAAGATATTACCGTCCGGGGAAGCTGTCAATGATAAAAACGTGACCTGTCAACCCCAAGTAGAGATGGGCTTACCGAACCGGGGACGTAAGCCTCCGGGTGACGGACGGCGAGTTGAAGACGCAGAGTGGGGTCTCACGTTCTTCGTGCTAAAGCATTCTATATGCACAGAACAGGTAGGCGTCTGTAACTTCGCCAACATCCTTCGGGAATCTGAACACACCTACATCACGATCATCGGACGTGCTCAGTGAGTCTAAGTCAACGTCCAGCACGCCGTGGAAAAGCCCCGGCCAGTCGGCGCTGGCTACGCACGCGACACTACGCACGTCGCAGCCGCAGTCCTCTTCCTTTATCTGACCGGCACGCTGCCCCTCAAGAAATTCGACGACGTGGTGCGCGCTCGGGTCGGCCCCGTGTGCCGCGAACAGAATCTCCAGCCGCCTGACGTCGACCCTTCTGTTTCCGGGCAGGTACGGGAACATGTTCCGGCGCAGTTGCAGACCCAACTCCCGACAGGCCGGGCGGCCATGCCCGACGCCCGCGAACAGGTGCCACGCTTCGGGGAACTCGCGCTTGATGTCGAAGAAGCGCACCCCCGCGCCCGGCAGGTTGTGCTGCGCGCATTCGTTGGCGGCTTGGCGGAGCCGCTCCCCGCCCTCGCGCGCCGTGAAGTCCAGGTGCATCAACACGTCGCTCAGCGTCTCCATGTCGAACTGGTTGTTCTTTAAAGGCAGTTCTATCCGCCAGCGGCTGACCACGCCCGCGAACTCGAACGGCAGGTAGCGGTCGTCGCGGAAGTTGAGTTCGAACATCCCCGAATCGTTCTGGCCGCTGGAGGTCGCGATGGCCTCGGTGGCGGCGTACGTCGAGACGAGGCGCGGGTCGTCGGGCCTGGCCCGGTAGCCGTTCCCGCAACCCTCTTCGCGACAGCAGGCGTGCTGCGGGTCGGCGAGTCGCGGGTCGACGCGGGTCTTACTGCTCAACAGGGTGAGGCGGCTGTGGACGCCGGTGTAAGGCCCCGCCACGCACGGGATGGTCAGCTTCAAGTTCTTGATGCGCCGCATGTAGTGGCCGGGGTAGTCCAGGTCGAACATCCATTCGTGAAACTCGACCTCGCAGTAACCGGTCGTACGCAGTTGCAGGAAGGCCAGGGGGAAGTGCGTGCGCAGCGAGAAGTGCTTGGTCAGCTCGTACTCGCGGCTGTTCCCTTCCAAGTAGGAATTCTCCATGAGCCGGAGTGCGAGTTGTAAACGCTCGCCGGAGAGAAGCCCTTCGTGCAGGTTGTCCCAAACCTCTTCGGGGATGAACTGCCGCGTCGTGTAGCCCTGCTCAAAGTTTAGGGCCTGCTGCGCCGCCCGCGCGTAGACCAGCGCCAGCTCGTACATCTGGTAATAGATGGCGGCGGTCTCCTGCTGCATCCAGAGGTAGAGTTCGTGGCTGGTGAACTTATCGCGCAGGAAGTCTTGCACCCCGGCGGCGTTCTCAATCTGCCGCTGGAGGTTGTTGAGTTCCCGCTCCGCGTTGGCGAGTCGGCGCTCGCTCGCGAGGATCTGCCTCTCGCTCCGCGCGATCTCAATATCCAGCTCCGCGACGCGCTCCTTCCATTCGTCCTCCCGCCGCTGCCAGCCCGCTTTGGTCAACTCCAGATTGGCGTTGGTGTTGGCGATGTCGGCGAGCGCGTTCATGATGCGGCCGACGGTGAGGAGGGTGGCTTCGGCCAGCTTCAGGCCGAGCGGCAGGTGCGTCTGCGAGACCGGGACACCGGCGTAGATGTCGGGGATGATCCCCATGATGCCCGCCGCCCCTTCGGCGATGTTGGCATTGAGCCGGAACCCCTGGGCGAGGTTCGTTAACAACACGAACAGATTCTCTCCGTTAATCAGACCGGTGGCGATGAGGTTGGCGTTATACAGCCGTTGTGTTATCGCCAGCTCTTTCGTTTTTATGAGCGCCTGCCTCTCCCAGTCTGCCTCCCTCACCTGATCTTGCCGTACTTTCAAAGACAGGTTGAACATCTGCTGCTCGTGCATCGAGCGTATGGCGGAGAGGTATTCGGCGTCGCCCTTCTCGTAGGCGGACAGCAGCGCGCCGCCCAGCGCGCGCACGTCGGCGCACACGTCCTGCGCCTTCTGGAACAGCGTCGTGAAGCGGTAATGGCTCGGCGGCCGACACCAGTCGCTCTCGTCGGCGCACACGTCCTGCTCGATCTTCCAGCAGTCGCGCACCTCGCTGTCGCCGAAGTAAGGCATGTCGAGGTTGGCGCGCCCGTTCTTCAGACGCCTCGCGTTCAGGCAGTGATGGACGAGGCTCAGGCGGTCTGTGACGCCTGCGTAGAGGCACATCAGGCGCGGGTTGACGGGTGCGCAGTCGGGCTTGAATTCCGCGACGGTGGCCGCCTCCCCGCCTTCGTCTTTCGAGAGGACGGTGACGGGGGTCGTGCCCAGAATCCTTGCCGCCGTGCCGAAAATCTGACGGGCGTGTTGGAACGACTCCGGTCTGTTCTTCCGCATCAGCGCGTCGCCCCGTTGCAGGAGCGTGTCGAGGTAGTGCAACAGGACGGCGCGGTCTTTGACCTCGGCATAGGAGACCGGGTCACTAGCGCAGCAGCACTCGACGGGGGCGTGCCCCTCGGCGGGGTGCGGCGGAGTTCCGTGCGGCGTCGCCGCGTCCGGCGCTTTCGGCGGGCAGATGTGCCAGGTGTTGTTGCTGAGCAGCGGGTTGTATAGAGACTCGTACCACTTTAAGGCCGCCTCGAAACGGCAGTGTGCCCGCAGGTGTCCGGCGACGACGACGGCCGGGCTGAACATCGAGGGCGGCACGAGAGGCGCGCCGGGCTCATACCAGGCGAAGAACGGGTAGGAGGCGAGGCCGCCGACGAGCGCAGGGCCGGGCGCGTTCACCAACTGCGGCAGCACGACGGCCTCGTCCGTGGCGAGGTCGTAGTGGTAGCCCGGCGGCGGCGTCGAAGGGTAGCCGACCGGGGTCACGCCCCCCGTCACCTCGAAGTGGAGCGAGTCGCCGACGCGCCCGAGAAAGACGAGTTGCGGCGTAGTGCCCGGCGTGACGCGCACGCCTTCGTACGACTGTCGAGGAGTCTGGGGCTCGTTGTTGTGGAAGCGGCTCCAACGCAGGTAGACCATCGGCTGCGAGTTCCAGTCGAGCAGCCCCGGCAGTTTGGCGGGGCGGTGCCAGTCGGTCTCCGGGTCGTTGGCGGTCGCACCCCACTCTGCCACCTGCGACCTCTTTTCGTAGTAGCGCGTCTCTTCGAGCCAGAAGTAGTACTCGTCAACGAGCGGCGGGTGCGGCTTGCCGCACGCGGCGCAGCAGGCGGACGAGCCCGACGGGCCGCACTTCGGCTCGAACGTCGTGGTGGCCGGGGGGACGCCCGCCGCGGCGACGCGGACGAACCTCGCGCCCATGCGAACGGCCGCTTGCAGCCACAGCGGCAGGTTCGACGCGGGGGATTGAGTTACGCCCGTCTTCAAAGGCGCGACCCACGTCGGCCGCGCGTGTCGCTCCGGCGTGCCCAAGACGTCGAGCCCTTCCCTCGCGGGACTCAGGAGTTTGACGGTCGCGGGCTCGCGGTGTTGAAGGAGAGCCACGCCCGGATGCGCGGGCGGGCGCGCGCCACCCCAGGAGGCCAGACCGCCCGGCACCGGCATGGTCAGCGCCGCGCGGCGCAGCTCCGACTCAAGAAAGCGGAAAGCCTCCGTCTGCTTGGCCTTTTGCAACTCGTTCCACTCGACCCAGTTCTCGCGGTAGATGAACCGGCGCTTGCAGGCTTCCCAGGTGCGGAAGCTTGCGAAGTGGCGCTCCCACGTCGAGACGAACTCCGGCGTGACCGTGAACGCGGGCTCAAGCCCAAGCCGCGCGCGCTGCACGAACAGTTGAACGGCGCTCACCGCCTCCTCTATGCGGCTGGCCTGCTGACAGAGCCCGGCCTCCACGTCGAGCAGCAGAAGCTCGCTCAGTTGAGCGGTCTCGGTGGCGAACCCGCCCCACGGGAGCGGCACGCGGTTCATGCACGTCAGGTACCTGCACAGCGCCGCACGCCCGCGCAGGCGGAGCCCGTCGTTGAGGCGCTTGACCTCTTCGTAGCGGCGCGGCTCGCCGTTCTCGATGCAGCCGTCGCGGTAGAAACGCGTCAGGTTGTGATTGCCGGAGTCGGTCACGCCGAAGGCGGTCTCCGGGACGGACGGGTCGTCCGAAGCCCAGCGGTCGGGCAGCGCCTCGCGAATGTCTTTCGCGTAAAAATGCTTGTGGAGCGCGCGGAGATACTTCTCCGCCGCCCAGACGCGCACGGCCCAGAGGTCGTCTTCGAGGTCGGCCGACGTGACCGAGTAGCCTGGGTAGTACTGCAAGACCAGCGTGTCGTGCCGCACGTCGATGCCGAAGAAGTGTACGAGGTCGGCGGCGCTGTCGGCGTGCAATTCGACCGACTCGTGAAAGAGCAGCCACGGCGCACGCTCCGGCGCGTCGCGTGTCTCGCGGCGCATCGACGTGTAGCCGAACAGGCGCACCCACCAGTCGAACATCGCCGCCGAGCGTTGGGCGGAGACGGCCCGGCGCTGATCCTGCGACGCGGGCGGCGGGTCGTAGTTGTCGAGGACGGGCAGGAAGTTGAGGTTGAACTCCGCCTTGTGCGTCACGAACGCCGAGCCGCTGCGGTAGTAAGATTGCCCGGCGAAGTTGACGGGGTGCGCGAGCATGTAGCCGAGTTCCGACTGCCCGTCGTCCGCGATGCGCTCGGCCGAGAGCCCGAAGCGCTCGGCCAGGAGCAACGCCTTCAAGGCGCGCTCGTAAGTGCGGCGCATGTCGCGCATGGTGCTGGTGTGATGCGCCGCGAGAAAGTCTCGCGCCGCGCCCGTCACGTTGATGCCGTCGAGCAGCGTCGAGTCCTTATGGCGACGGAAGAGCTTGTCGTGCGGCACGGCCAACCACTCGGCATCCGTGTCCGGGCCTTTGTACTTGAGCTGGAAGCCGGTCGTCTGCGGGCACACGTCCTCCGGCCCGTCGAAGACCAGGGGCTTGCGCTCAAGCTCGATGGTCAGCTCGTAGAAACCTTTCTTCAGCGCGACGGGCTTCGCGCAGTCGGCCGGGGCTTCTTCCGCAGGCCAGTTATGACTGAGCAGCACCCATCTCTTTTGACCGCGCGTCAGGTTGACGACCCAGCGGTGCGACTGGTGGGACTTCTCGAAGTCGGGCACCTCGCCCGCGGGCGTCGGCGCGCCCGCGCTGAAGCCGTACTCGCCGTCCTTCTCGATTAAGACCAGTCCCTTCCAGCGCAGCTTGAACGGCTCGGCCCCGCCGAGCATCCCGCCCGCGACGTTCGTCATCGCGAACCCGTTGCGCACGGCGGCGAAGCGCAGTTGCCCCGGCGAGAACGTGAGACTCATCGAAGGCAGGACGGTCGGGACGGGCGCATTCCAAGCGTTCTCCTCCGGCCCGAAAGCGTCCACGCCGCCGCGCACTTCGCGCCAGCGAAGGGTCTGCGCGGCGTCGAAGTATTCGGCCTGCATCCCCGTGCCCGTCAGTCCCAACAGTGCAGCGTAGGCCCCGCCGCTCGGCTGCGGCCAGGTGACCGCGGGCGGCTGGCCGTTGTCGTTCTCCCACGGCGTGAGGGCGAGATTCTCGTCGCCCAGAAGGTTTTTTAATATCAGGCTTGCAAGCTCGGCCCCTTCGGGATTGACGAGGCCGGTGATGCTGTCCGTGTGCGCGGCCAGATGCTTTGCGATGACCCGAGAGCGCAGGTGGAAACGCGCGAACTCCGTCCGGAACCACGCCCAACGCTTCGACTCGTCCGGCTCTTGAATCAGGCGCTCCTCCGCCTCGCCGAAGTTGTCGAAGACGAACGCGAAGTGCGCCAGGTCAACGCGGGGCGAAAAGTAGAGGTCTCGGACGGCCTGCTGCGCGTTCGGCGGGAGTTGGTGTATGCGGCCGAGCTTGGCCAGCACGGCCTCGTCCGTCAGCGGGAGTTGTGTCCAAAGCTCCTGCGCCGTCGCGTCGTAACGGAAGGGGCCGTCGGGCGGCGTGTTCCACATCCCGGCCGAGGTCGGGAGCGGCAGCGAGACTCTGTACTGACGTTGGAGCGGGCCGACTGCGATGCCGCTCTCGGCCAGCACCGTCGGGAAGAAGTGCAGCCCGAGCGAGAGCCAACGGTTCGTGCCCGACGAAGGCGGCGCGAAACCGAACTCGTCGCGCAGCGCCGTCTCCATGCGCGCCCAAGTCCAGCGCCCGGCCTCCTCCTCGCTCACCTCCACTGCCAGCAGTCTCTTCCGCAGCGCGTGGAGCGAGTTCTCTTCGTCGTCGTCGGGCAGGCCGAGCGGCGAGTCCTTCGCCTCGTTGCCGGTCTGCAAGGCGAAGGGGTCGTCGGCCTGTAGGTGTTCGCGGTTGGTGAAGAGGAAGAGAATCTCGCCGACGCCGAACTCGGACTCGTAAATCTTCGTCAGCACCTCGGCGAAGACCAGCGTGTGAGTCGGGCGCGCGTGCCAGGTGTCGGTGGGGTTGTTCGGGTCGAAACCGGCGAGCGCCGACAGGTCGTCGAGGTTGGAGAGGAGAAGCTTGATGAACTCCGGCCCGCGACAGCGGCAGCCGTGCGTCTCGACCGAGTACTGCTGAATCCGGTCGAGCAGGTGTGCGACCGCCCAGTCCCACTTCGCCGCGCCCGCGACCCAGAACGCGAGCAGGTGCAGACGGTCGGCCCCGGTCGCGCCCGCCGCGGGCGGCGTGCCGTCGGTCAGCGACAGTTGGAAGTCGTCGCACAACATCCGGAAGGCCGCCAGTTGGCGGATGAAGTCGGGGTTGATGCCCGCCCCCGTGAACAGCCCGAGCACTTCGCAGATGTCGCGCAACTCGGTGAACGTGTAACCGGCTTTCGTCGCGTCGCGCAGCTTGCGCCACAGGCGGATGAAGATGGCCAGCCGCCTTAAGGACTCCTCCGCGCCGGGCGGCTCCTCGAACTCGATGAAGTACTCGTCCGGACAACACGGCTCGCACTCGGGGAAGCCCTCCTCGCGCCCGCCCTTCAGGTGGAACCTGACGAACTGCGCACGCCACAGCTCCAGGAACTCGCAGTAGGTCAGGCACGTCCGCCGTAAGAATTCGTCGAGGCGCGCGACCCTCTCCTTCCAGTTCACCGTGCCGGGCGAGGTCAGGCTGGCGGGCGCGAAGCCGTAGACGGCGGCCAGCGCCGAGGCGCTGAGGTTGCTCTGGAACAGGACGGCGTACTCTTCCGGCGTGATGCCGAGATACCCGATGGCGATGTCGAAGCGCACGGGGTAGCAGAGGCGGTGGCGCTGAAACTCCGGCGTCTCGTTGGCGGGGTCGAGGACGAACTCCGTCACGTCTTTGCGGAAGCAGAGCATCGTGGCGAAGCGGTCGGTTCCCAGTTGGCGCAGGTACGTGCGCGCCACGTCGAGGGGCTGTGAATAAGGCAGACCGCACGCCGAGAAGTCGCTCTTCAGTTTGTCGTAAGCCGTCTGTCGGGCCGTCGGCACGGCGGGGGTCGAGTGTTCGGGCAGCGCCGCGAACATCGTCTCCGGGTCGTGCAGGTAAGCGCCGGGGGTCGGGTGCGGGTTCGTCTTCAACTCGTGTCCGCCGACCTGACTGCTCGAAGTGTTGTAGACCGCGCCGGAGGCGAGGCCGCCCGCGACCATGTGTTCGAGCGATTCGTTCACGATGTCGATGAGAGGGAGCGGCACCTTCAAGTTCGACCCTGTCGCGCGCAGACTGCCCAGCGGCCCGCGGCGTGCCGCGAGCACCGCGGCCAGAGGCTTCCGAGGCTCGGCGGGCAACGGCTTGTCGCAGGTGGAGTTCTCGGCCGCGCGCAGGAGTTCGTGCAGGTACGCCACCGGCCCCAGCGGCGAGCGGTGCGCGGGCGGGACGCAGTTGACGATGGAGCCTTCGGGGTTGACGGGCTTGAAGCCGGGCGGTCTCGGCTCGGCGTGATGTTCGGCCGCCCCGGCGTTGTGCCAGATGGCTTCGGCGTGCGCGTGAGCGACCGAGCCGTCCAGAGCCTCTCTGAAATCTGCGAGCGAAAATTCCTGAACGCTCTGAGCGTCGGTAAAGCCGCGCGCCCACAGCGCCTCGATGACCGAGAACTGAAGCTGAAGCGGCTCGATACCCTTCGCCAGCCTGACGACGCCGCGGATGCAGTTCAGCCACGCGGCGAACTGCTGCTGCGCCGCGGCATCGCCGGGGAAGATTTCACTCAGCACCTGCGCCAGTTGCCCCGGCTCCCATTCGGCGAACGAGAAGCCGTTGGGGAAGTGTGCGAGCAGCGCGTCGAGCGGATTGCCCGGCGGATGTTCGAAGAACGGCGCGGGCTCCGCGGTCGGCGCGGGCGATGATTCAAACACCTCTGGGACTTCAAAGAACTTGCCGAGGTGGCGGATGAATGCCAGCGTCCGCTCCTCCGTCGTGCCGGGGCCGGTGAAGTCCGGGAGCAGGCGCGGGTCGGTCAGCAAAAGGGCTTTCCAGTCGTCGTCGGTCTTGGCCACGAGGTCGTCCACGTCCTTCACGCCGAACTCTTCACCCGTGACGGCCGCGACCAGCGGCCCGTGCCCTGCGGTGATGGCCGTGAGGAGTAGTTCCAGATGTCCTTCCAGCGCGCGTGCGGGCAGCTCGCTCCAGAACGTGCGCGGCTCGGCCTCGGGGAAACGTAACCAGCGGCTCACCAGCGCGCGCGCCGGACTCACGTCGCCCGCGGGCGTCGGCCGCGGGAGCACAAAGACGGGCGCGGCGGTCGAGTCCGCCGCGCCCAGAGCGCGCAGTCGTCGCGCGGCCTGAAAGCGGTTGACCTCCGGCGGCTCGGCGTTGAACAGGTGTTCGACGAGCCCCTGTTTGATGTTGGCGATTGTCTGCTCCTCCGGGTTGAGGAGGGCCGACTTCAGGCGCTCCTCGCGTCTGACCTGCGCCGGAAGCAGCGCCGCGAAGGAGTAGAAGTAGGCCGCCGGGACTTCAAAGCCCAGGGGCGTCTCCGCGCCTTCCAGCATCACCATCTGCTCGCGCGCGGGGTCGGCCGGGAAGACCGGGAAAGAGAGTCCGGCGCGCGTCGCCCAGCGTGTCTCGCGCTCGCACCAGATGGCCGCCGAGACCGAGAAGACGAAGTTGGTCAGTTGCTCGGCCTCGCTGTTGAGCCCGGCGTAATGCGCCGCCAGCGTGTTCTCGAACGTCCGCCGGTCGCGCTCGTCGTCACTCTCCGCGCCCTGTGGGCCTGTGTACAACTCTTCGAGCGACCGCGACGGCGCGGGCAGCGGGTGGGTGGCCGGGTTCGAGGTAAGCTCATACGCGATGTGGCGACACTGCTCGCGTGTGAGATCGGCAATGCCGTCCGTGCCGCCCGTCTCGGCGGTCAGGACTCGCTCCATCGCCGCCCGCAGGCTCTCGAAATTCGGGGCCGCCACGTCCACCGGCTCGGCCGCGGTCGGCGCGAGCTGCTGCCTGGGCGCGGGCAGCGCAAGGTGCAGGCTAACGGGTTGGAGCTTCGGGAAATCGTTCGGGCTTTTCGGCAGAGGGGCGGGCGCGACCGGCACGTTGTAATAGACCTGCCTGTGAACGATCTCGCCACCCGCGCGCGTGATGTCCAGACGCACGTCGGCCGTCCCGTACTCGCGCCCGCCCGGCGGGTCTGGGATTTCGATGACGGCCGTCGCCAACGCAAAGAAGGTTCGCGCCGAAAGGCCCTTCAAGGTCGTCACGGGGACGACCTTGAAATGCTGCGTGATGCGGCTCCTCGCATCCGGGACGGGCTCGGGCTTCTGCGAGGGCGAGTCCGGCAGCCTCGGCGCGACGTAGGCGGCCGTCCCGAACGCGGGCGCGGTGCCTTCCGGGTCACCGAGCGAAACCTCGTGCGCAGCGATTGCCAGCCCGTTGAGGTAACTACCGAATTCATCGCCGGTGGCGGGCGGCGCGTCTGGGTGCAGGCGGATGACGAGCAGCGACGGCATAGGTTTCTCCGTTCATGAGCAAGTGATGCGTATCGTTCTTCCCTACGTTCTATATGAGCGGCATAAGACTCCACTTCCCGAATCAGTTATTACCGCCCCGAGATGAAGAAGGCATGGATGAGTGGACTGCAACTTGAATCTGTTGCTCTACTGCCATTCCACTTCACTACTACCAACTGAACAATGTCCCACCGCCTTTAGTGGCTTTCATCTTATCCAGCCCTCTGTTTAAGTTTTCCTCTAAAGATTTACCCGTAAACAGGTATGAACCTATAGTCCCTATAAGGTACCCGGTGGCAACTGCCGCTGCCGCTGCGAGGACTACCGGAGCAGATGCGATGACGGCAACTGCCGATGCGACAACCGTAAGGCCCGTCAAAACATGCCCGGCTGTTATTTTCTTGCTCGTGTATATGTCCGAACCTAGTGCTAACGCACTAGCAACGGGGGCCGCCCTTGAGAGGAACTTTGCAACAGTGGCGGCTTTGGTGACGATGCCTGTCGGCACCTTAATGGAATATTTGGTCTTGGGAATGTAAACGGTTGATTTCTTGAGAGCGTACCCTTTCGCCGCGGCTATTGCTCTCTGTTGCTTCGGGTGTAACAGCGTGGCTGTGGCGGCTCCGGATGCCTTCTTTAAAATTGACTTGGCGGTTTGAAGTGGCTGATTGGACTCTTCGACAATCACATCTAAGTTGTTTTTCTTAACCGGCCCTTCAGCTTTCGTAATTTCCACGGACGGAGACTGTAGCGTGGGGGTCACAGTCTTTTTTGTATCGTCTTGGAGTGACTTACTTGCGGTAGTTTCTTTGGAGTCTGTTTTTTTACTCCCTTCATCCGCTATTACCATCTGCCCGGTATTTTCATCGAAACTGGCTCTATAACGCGTATGGTCTTTATTCCAGGTAGCGATGGCATCAGAGGTACCCTTATCGGGTACTTTCTTGGTGCTCTTACCCTTGATCTTATCGTCATCTCCCGTCGTTGCTGTCGCCTGTAATCCTCGCGGGTCAGAGTAACAAACGGGGCTATTTCTGCCGTACCTGTAAAGGTTGATCCCGTCGCGTATGCCAATGGGGTCAGTACTCAACCACCTGCCTATCCACGGTAAATAATATCTCGCGGAGTGATATTGCATACCGGTTTCTTCGTCTCTTTCTTTACCGGTATGGCGGTAGCGTTTTGGGGTGTCGGTCTGATTGCGCACAGCCTGATACGACGTGCTGCCGTAAGGGTAATACTCTTCATACGAGATGATGTGGGCCCGGTCGTCCAGTTCCAGGCTTGATGAGCCGAGGTGATTGCTATATTG
>WUUC01061595.1_pt1 | contig 18635 bp, 11 predicted proteins | sample 6278441 | NCBI WGS metagenome assembly WUUC01 (sample SAMN13675441, study PRJNA597444) | soil metagenome | isolation source: soil | place: USA: Washington | collected 2017-10 | reverse complement strand
CGGTCAGGCTCGCCAAACTCGTGCGCACCGATTTGAACGCGACCACGCCTGTCGGCTCGCCTCTGCTCACAGTGACCAATCATCCCACGCCGCAGACCACCATCTACTATCCTGTTCTGTTTGGCTTAAGCACCGCTCAAACCACCTTCTCGTGGTCGCGCGGTCTGATCCTTAATCATAATTACATCACGGGCAACGAGTTGATGACCCGTTATCAGAAGATTTATGGCATCGGCCGCCTGCTCGGCGACGGCGTCATCGTCGGCGACGGCGTGATTGTCGGCGACGGCGTGATCGTGGGTGATGGCGTCATCGTCGGCGATTCTTTGATGTTAACGAACGGCGTCATAGTGGGCGACAACATCATGGTCAGCAATGGCGTCATTGTGGGCGACGGCATTGTCTTTTGCGGCAGCAACCTGCTGACAGGCGTCGGCGTGATTGTCGGCGACGGCGTCATGCTCGGCGACGGTGTCATCGTCGGTGATGGAGTCATCGTCGGCGACGGCGTCATCATCGGCGATGCTTTCGTGCATGCGCAGGCGGCGACGTTATACGGTGACGACACCGGCTGCATGGAAGCGGAAGCGGATGACGGAGTTGATTACTTGAGCTACTAATGACTCGATTCATCCCGGTCGTCGCAGGCTGTTTACTTGATCGCTCGTCCAACTCGAAAAGATTGATCGTGAGAAACGCTTCCATCACACAATCAACGAGAGGTCTCGTTCCGCCCGTCCCGGCATTCCTTCGCCGTGCGTCGGTCGGAGCGGCGGCCAACGGAGTCGCACAGGAGCAAGAGGCAGAGGTTCTTGCGTTTCTCGCCACGCGTCCCACGCACACCGCGATCATGAGCGGGCTGATCCGTGACAACGGAATAGTCAGCCCGCTCAATCGAGGTTGGTTTTATGTGTACCGGACATGGCGCGGCGTACTCGAAGGCGTGGCCTTGATCGGGCATGTCACGCTCGTCGAAGCGCGCAGCCGCGCCGCTCTGGAGGCTTTTGCATTTGCCGCTCAAAAGTCTTCGAACGTTCACGTGATTATGGCCGAAATAGATAAAACGGAGCTTTTCTGGAAATACTATCAACCCTGCGGTCAACGCCCGCGCCTGCTCTGCCGCGAGTTGTTATTCGAGCAGCGCGGGCCTGTGGAGAAGCGTGAGCCTGTGAATGGTCTGCGGCAGGCTACGCTGTCCGATCTCGCATCGGTCATGGATGTGCAGGCTCAGATGGCATTTGCAGAGAGCGGCGTGGACCCCATGCAGACCGACCCCGCAGGGTTTCGTCAAAGATGTGCGCGCCGCATCGAACAGGGGCGAGTCTGGGTCCTGGTTGAGGCCGGGCGTTTAATCTTCAAAGCCGACATCATGGCCGACACACCGGAAGTGAACTACCTCGAAGGCGTCTGGGTTAACCCTCAAGAGCGCAGGCAAGGCTACGGGCTGCGTTGTATGTCGCACCTCGCGGAGAAGCTTTTGACTAAAACCAAATCAATCACGGTGCTCGTCAATCAACGCGCACGCGAATCGCACGCTTTCTATCGTCGTGCGGGCTACGAACTCTCCAGCTACTACGACACGATCTATCCGTGCCCTTAAATGCCGGACAGGAACGGATTAGATATTGAACGTGAAGATAGAGGCTATGAACAGACAGCGTTTCACAAAACCATATATCTGGTCGGTCGTCGCCGTGGGCATGGCGGCCTGTCTCTATTCCGCTTACCACTTACCCGTGGCGCGTCTCGACCTGCACTTCACGCTGCTGGCGCTCATCACGATCAGCATCACCTCGCGCATTAGCATTCAAATCCCGCGCCTGACCGCGCACATCACCGTCTCCGACACCCTCGTCTTTTTGATCATGCTGCTTTACGGTGGCGACGCAGCCGTTTTAATCGCGGCGGCGGAAGGCTTGAGTTCAACCTCCCGCATCAGCAAGAAGCTGCGCACGCTTCTGTTCAACACCTCCCAGATCGCCTGCGCAACTTTTCTCACCGTTCAGGCGCTCAGATTTTGCTTCGGGCGCATCGTTGATCTGCCGCGTCAAGGGCTTTCCGCGAGTTTCATCGCTGCGCTGGTCGTGATGGTGCTCGTGCAGTACATCGTCAATTCCGGCCTCGCGGCAGTTTACGAATCTTTCAAGGGGAACCGCCCCATCGCCCAAACGTGGATCAAACATTACCTGTGGACCTCAATTACATATGTCGCGGGCGCTTCGGCCGCCGGTATCGGCGTTATTCTTATTAACTCCATCGGATTTTATTCTGCGCTCATCACAACCCCGATCATCGGTATCATTTACTTCACCTACCAGACCTATCTTAAAAATGTCAAAACAGCCGAGGAGCAGACCGAACAGGCTCAACGCCACGTCGAAGAGCTTAACCATTACATCGCGGAGCAGGAGCGCATACGCGAACAATTCTCTCAGATCGAGAAACTCTCCGCGCTCGGAGAATTGGCTTCCGGCGTTGCGCACGACTTCAACAATACGCTCGCCGCAATTCTCGGCAGGGCGCAACTGATGGCGATGCGCACACAGGACCCGGAAGTAAATCGCGGTCTCAAGATCATCTCTAAAGCAGCAGAGGACGGAGCAAAGACAGTGAAAAGGATACAGGACTTCGCGCGGCAACGCCGTGCACATGACTTCGCGCCCGTCGCCGTCGGGCAACTGTTATTGGACGTCGCAGAGGTCACGCGCCCGCGTTGGAAAGACCTCTCCGAAGCCAACAACGTGCACATCAGTCTGGAGACTCATATCCACTCGACGGCGTTGATTAACGGGGATGCTTCGGAGTTGCGCGAAGTGCTGGTCAACATGATCTTCAACGCGGTGGACGCGATGCCAGCGGGCGGGCGGCTCACGCTCTCGACAGAAGAGAATGACGGGTGCGTCGAAATCTGCGTCTGCGATACGGGTGTCGGGATGAGCCCGGAAGTGCGCCTGCGCATCTTCGATCCTTTCTTCACGACAAAGGGGCAGGACGGCGTAGGTCTCGGGCTCGCCGTGAGCTACGGCATCATCCGTAGGCACGAAGGAACTTTCAAAGTCGAATCGGAAGTCGGACGCGGCACGACGTTCAGAATCAGTCTTCCCATCGCATTGGGCGTCGCCCCGGCGCAAAACGAGTCCGAGATGAACCCGCGACTGACGCTCGTGCCGACCTCCAATAAGATGAAGATTTTAGTGGTGGACGACGAACGACAAGTGCGCGAGTTGATGGGCGAGATATTGGAATTCGAGGGATGCGAAGCGACGCTGGCGGAAAACGGCAACGAAGCGCTCAGGCTTTTTGAATCGGGAAAGTTCGACGCCGTGTTCACGGATGTCGGCATGCCGGGGATGAACGGCTGGGAGTTGGCGCGCGCCCTACGCGAACTCGATAGCGAAGTGCCGTTGGCGGTCATTACAGGGTGGGGCGAAGCCGTCAGTTCAGATGAACAGGGGACGGCACAAGTGAACTGGGTGGTCTCCAAACCCTTCACTGTGAGCCATGTGACGGAGATCACCGCGGAGCTTTCCCAGCGGCGCAACAACGCTTTCAGAGACACGCCAACGATTGCCTTGAGGGGCGCGTGACGAAGAATCCTTCAATAGCTATCGAAGCAGGTTTATTAAATATCAACAAAATCATACGGGCGGTGAATTAATGTCAGCCACAATACACGGCGGGAAATCCAGAATCCTGATTGCCGACGACGAACAGCAAATCAGAGACCTGTTATGCGAGTTGTTAAGCGCGAACTATGAATGCGTGGGGGTCAATTCAGCCGAGCAGGCATTGAGGCTTCTGCGCGCGGAGAAGTTCGACCTGATTCTGAGCGACATCCGAATGGGCGGCCTGAGTGGTCTGGAAATGGTTCCGCACGTGCTCAGTATCGCGCCCGAAACCGTGGTCATCATGATCAGCGGCGGGCAAACAATCGAGAGCGCCATCGAAGCTCTGCGCGTCGGCGCGTTTGATTACATCACCAAGCCGTTCGACCTGCGGCATGTCGAAGTGGCCGTGCGTCGCGCGCTCGATCATCAGGCGTTGCGCGCTTCAAAAAAGCGTTACGAAAATGACTTGAAAGAATTGATCAAGCAGCGCACGGCGCAGGTTGACCATTTATCGTATCACGATGTTCTCACGGGCTTACCGAACCGCACGTTGTTTGAAGACCGCATCGCTCAAGCCTTACTTTCAGCGCAGAGAAACGAGCAGATGCTGGCCGTGATGCTTCTTGATCTCGACCGCTTTCAGACTACGAACGACAATCTGGGGCCGGTGGTTGGAGACCGTGTGCTTTGTGAAGTGGCGGAAAGATTGTCCACCTGCGTGCGGGGCGGCGACAGCATTGCACGCCTGGGGAGCGACGAGTTTGCGATCCTGTTAACTCAGATGGAGAACGCGGAGGACGCGGACCGTCTACATCAAAAAATCGTCGCGGCCTTACGGCAACCGTTCCATTGCGGCGCACACGAGTTGTATATCACCGCCAGCAAAGGCATCAGTTTCTATCCTCTCGACGGTACGGACGCACACTCCTTGTTGAAGAATGCCGGGGCCGCGCTGTGTCATGCTAAAGAGCAGGGCGGAGACGCTTATCAAGTTTACATGGCTGACATGAACGCCGGGTCTTTAAAACGTCTGGCGCTGGAAAACAGTATGCGCCGCGCTTTAGAACGCGACGAGTTCATACTCCACTACCAGCCGCAAGCGAACGCAGGCACGCAGAATATCACCGGCGTGGAAGCTTTGGTGCGATGGCAACATCCTGAGTTGGGGTTAATCTCTCCGGCCGAATTCATTCCCCTCGCAGAGGAAACCGGACTGATGGTTCCCCTCGGAGAATGGGTCTTGCGCACCGCCTGCGCGCAAAACAAAGCATGGCAACAAGCAGGCTTCCCTCACCTGAGCATGTCCGTGAATCTCTCGCTGCGCCAGTTTCGCCAGACCAATCTGACGGGCATGGTGGGACAGGTTTTAGAGGAGACAGGACTTGACCCGACTTACCTCGAATTGGAACTGACGGAAAGCTCCGTGATGATGAACACGGAGAGCGCCGTGACGACGCTCAGAAAGCTACAGGCTCTCGGGATCAGGATCGCCATTGACGACTTCGGCACGGGCTATTCATCGCTCAACTATCTGAAGAACCTTCCCATTGACACCTTGAAGATAGATCGCTCATTCGTGCGCGACGCCGCGACCAACCCGGTTGATGCAGCCATTGTTCAAGCGATCATCACACTGGCGCACAGCCTCAATCTGAAAGTGAAGGCCGAGGGCATAGAAACTCAGGAACAATTGGATTTTTTATGCCTGCTGAGGTGTGACGAGATTCAGGGTTATCTGTTAAGTCGTCCTTTACCCGCCGAGGCGTTGGAAAAACTGCTGTCGAAAGATAAAACGTCGTCTCAGACGAAAACTTTATCTCAACTAATGCCCGACCCTTCCCCCCTACACAAAGGCATACACGCTCAACCGCTGAGAGCGTTGTTTTGCTAGTTAGAGAAGTCCGGTCAACGTCAAGTCAAGGCGATTTACAGTCAAGTTAAGGTGATTTACAAATGATATCTTCGGCTCAAAAATTATCGGTCGTTGCCTCTCCTTCAACATATTTGGACCCGCGCGATGTGAGCGGCGACAGGCGCATTCTCATACTGGACGAGGACGAGGTGCTGCGCGTAACTTTCGCCAGTTGCTTGATGGAACGTTATTCCTGCACAACCGCGAGCAACGCGGAGGAAGCTCTCGCGGTGTTAGCGAGCGAACCCGTCGCGCTGGTTATCATGGACATGATGTTGCCGTGCAGAAACGGCGTCGAACTTCTACGCGAGATCACCAGACGCTTCCCCGACACTCTGGTAATAGTGGCATCGAAAGCTGATCGAACGAAACTCGTCGGCAATGCCTTGCGTCACGGCGCTTATGATTATCTCGTCAAGCCCTGCGAGCTGGATGTGCTCGAACTGAGTGTGGAAAGAGCTTTGGAGCACCGTTTGCTGCGACGCGAAGCGGAACAATATAAGACGACGCTGGAAGAGCGCAATACAGACCTCGCGAGCCGCCAAGCCGAACTTGAGCGTCTGCGCTTGCAGATGCTCAACGTGAGGAAGATGGCATCGCTCGGCCAGCTCGCCTCCGGTCTCGCGCCCGAACTCAATAACAACGCCGTCTTCATCTACGAGAATATCGAATTCCTGAAACATAGCGTCGCAGGACTTGAGGAACTTCTGCGCGTCTACGACGGTGCGACATTGCCCGCGCCTCTCGCCGCCGACATCAACGTCGTCAAGGAAAAGTTGGATTACGCACACTCGCTCGAATCGCTCTCCTCAATCGTCAACGATTGCCACGAGAGCGCAGAGCGCATACGCGATGTTGTTCAGAACCTGCGCCTCTTCTCCTGGCCGGATGAGAGCAAATTCAAAAGGGTTGATCTACATGAAGGCGTCGAATCAACCATCCGTCTGCTTGCGCCTTACTTCTCCAATGGCGCTGTCGAACTGCAACGCGACTATTGCGGGCTTCCGCTCGTTAATTGCTACGCCGGACAACTCAATCAAGTGTGGATGAACTTGCTGGACAACGCGGTCCACGCCGCCGGGCGCGAAGGCCACGTGCGCATCTCTACCCGTCTGGAAAATCGTAACGTCTTAGTCACGATCAGCGACACGGGAAAAGGTATCGCCCCGGAACATCTGGATAAGATTTTCGAGCCGTTCTTCACGACGAAGTCTGACGGGGAGGGCGCGGGGCTGGGTCTCTCGATCACACGCGAGATTGTGGAACGTCATCACGGGTCCATTTCAGTCGAGAGTTGCCCCGGTCTGGGAACGACCTTTACGGTCACGCTTCCCGCCTGCGTCTAGCTCTTACCCGCCGCACACACTGTAGAAGTGTCCATCCACAAGCTAAACGAATCACGCAGAACGGAGTTTCTTAACATGCCCCATAAGATTCTGATAGTTGACGACGAGGCGGCCAACCTGCGCCTGCTCGACAGACTTTTTAGCCCCGATTTCAACGTCATCACCGCTTCGTCCGGCGAAGAAGCGATCCTCATACTTGAACAGCAAGACGTGACGCTTCTCATTACAGACCAACTCAAGCCCGGCATGACCGAGATCGAACTCTTAAGACACGCCGCATCGCTCAGGCCGCATATCGTCCGAATTATTCTCACCGATTACACGGATGTCGGCGCGCTCGTCGAGGCGATTAATTGCGGGCAGGTCTATAAGTATGTGACGAAACCCTGGAACAACGCCGAGCTACGCCTGACCGTGGAGCGCGCCATAGCCCATTATGAGACCAACAAAGCGCGACACGATCTCGCACATACAAATCAACGCCTCGTCACGCGCATGAAAAGAATGACGCAGGGCTTCTTGCTCTCCGTGACGGACGCGCTCGAAGCCAAAGATGAATACACGCGCGGGCACGCACACAGAGTCAGCGGCTACGCGACGGCAATCGGTCGGCGTATGGACCTCGCCGCTTCCATGCTCGAACAACTCTCGCTCGCGGCCTTCCTGCATGATATCGGTAAAATCGGAACGCCCGACTCCATTTTCCTGAATCCCGGGACGCTCGAAGCAGAAGAGCGCGCCGTCATGCAGCTTCATTCCAAGTGCGGCGCGCGCCTGCTCAGAGAAATTACAGACACGGCAGACATTGCCGAGGCCGTGCTTCATCATCACGAACATTTCGACGGCACGGGCTATCCCGCCGGTTTGAGCGGCGAGCAGATTCCGCACCTATCGCGCATCATTCTCGTGGCTGATGCCTACGATGCTATGACTAACCCGCGAGCCTTTCGCGAAGCATGGGATCATGAGTCTGCGCTCGAACAACTACATAAGAGAAGCGGTGCGCAGTTTGATCCTCTGGTCGTACAGGCTTTCTCGGAAGTCAACACGATCATACAAGCGCCCTCCGTCGCCAGCGTTGATTTAAGCAACGTGACGCTGCCCGTAACTTCGGGCGCGCTCGACGTAAATTATCTGCCGGGAAGACACCGGTTGACGCTTGACGATACGCGTACGCAATGCAACAACTAATAAACGGATACATCTACAGGCTACCGGACGGCAACAGTATGCTCGCGTGCAGAAAGGCCATGCACTGGCTGTTCTATAATGCGCAAAGCAGCCCCGCGTGCAGCGACCTGCCTGACTACGAATTGGATGCCAGTGGTATGATTCTCTTCGCCGGGAGACCCATCGGCTGGACGAGCGATGATTTGATACCGACGGGCCGCACAGGATTCATCTCATCCTTGAAATCACACACGCGATGATCAGGCGGCCTTCGGAATTGCATCCTGAGCGGAGGTGTAGACATCAAACGGGTTCTCCTGCAAATATAATATGCTTTCAAAAGGAGCCAGTGATGAGCGTAGAAGCAAAACGGCGCATGGACAGACTCACATCACAAGAAAGAATTCTGAACGCCCTCGAAGGCGGTGTTCGCAACTGGGATGAACTCAAAGGCTTGACCTATATTCAGGAAGACCTTCTCGGCATCAACTTGGGCCAGTTGCTCGGCCTGCGAAAGATTTGGACGGCACATAAAAATGATGTCAGAGTTTACGGGATAGAAAAAAGGAAAGGACTTGTGCCCAGAGCCTCCCACCAGTCAAGACGCGCCACGGACCTTTAACGCCTTAATCTTTAACATCTGCTACAACTGAAAAAGCGCCGCGCCACATAGTCGCGGCGCTTTTTTCATTCCTCCGCGTCTATCGAGTGGCCCGCCCGAAAGATTCCCTTCGCCCTCAATTTGTTAACGACGATTTAAGGCTCCATTCACGTTACGTTAAATCGCGCGCCATATTCTTTCATTTGCACTGCCGTATACATTTCATAGTCCAAACGCTTAATCGCATAGCGCCTTGATCGAGCTACACCTCGCTATACGCGTTGCATATTCGCCTTAAAAAGTTTCGCCCATGTATCCACAAAAAATTTCTGTCGAACTACAGGAGACGACCATGCAAGTGTCCGTTGAAAAGAACCCGGTGAAGAACCATAGCCGAGCGGCGACTCGATGGTTGCTGCTTCTTTCCTTGATCGCCGCATTCGCCTTCCCTTCGAGCGTTTCGGCACAATCCAACCCGACCGGAAGTTTGAGCGGCGTCACTAAAGACGCGAGCGGCGCAGTGTTGCCCGGCACGAGCGTCACCGTGCGAAACCCCGGCACAGGCACAACCCGCACCGCCGTCACGAACGAAGAAGGACGCTGGACGGTTCCCGCGCTCGCGGTCGGCACTTATGAAGTGTCTTATGAACGCGCAGGCTTCAAAAAACTGGTCGCGGAGGGCGTCGAAGTCGAAGCGGCCGTACCGCGCACGCTCGAAGCCGCGCTGGAAGTAGGCGAAGTGACCGAAGCCGTGACCGTCACGGACAGCGCGCAGTTGCTCACGACGGAGACGGCGACGACGTTTCGCCAGATCACTGCTGAACAACTCGTGAACGTGCCCACTTCCACACGCAGTTTCACGCAACTGCTCTCGGCGGAAGCGGGCGTCAACACGGACCTTTCGCCCGTGCTGACCAACAGCAACGGCAACCAGTCGCCTTCCGTGAACGGCACGCGCACGACCTCTACGAGCCTCTCCTTCAACGGCGTGGACGCGACCAACATCACTTCAAATGAAGGCTCGCTCAACAATAACATCGCGCCCGCGCCCGAAACGCTCTCCGAAGTAAAACTACAAACGAGCTTGTATGACGCCTCGACCGGCAGAAGCGGCGGCGGCAACTTCCAACTCGTCACCAAATCGGGAACGAACGGCTTCAACGGCTCGGCTTACTACTACGTGCAGAACGAGAAGTTCAATGCCAACGACTTCTTCTTCAACAAGGACGGCATCGAACGCCCGAAGGCGCGGCGCAACGAAGGGGGCTTTACTCTCGGCGGCCCCGTCGTGCGTGATCGTTTCTTCTTCTTCGGCGGCTACCAGCGCACGCAGGCCAACACAGGCTTCGTCCCCACGGCTTCGAGCATCACCGTCCTGCCGCAGGCTCTGCAACTCATCAGCGGCGAGCGCACGAAAGAGAATTTGTTCAACGCCTTCAGAAGCCTGAACCCCGGCATCACCGCCTCCATCCCGAACGCGAACGCGATCTCGGATGTCGCCGTGCGTCTCCTGAATCTGAGAAACCCCGCGACGGGAGATTTTCTCATCCCCGCGCCGCGTGCGGGCGGCTCGCTCGTCGGCACGGACGGTAATGTCGCCGCGAACGTCGGCGGCAACCCGTACATACGCCAGCGCAACGTCTTCCCCGCAGAGTTTCAACAGGACCAATTCACACTCAAACTCGACGGTCGCTTGACGGCGAAGAACACTCTGAGCGGAACGTTCTTCTTCTCGAACTTCCCCGGCCTCGACCCGTTCCCCGATCCCGGCAGCCTCGCTTCGCCTATCACTCTGAAACGCTCGGACCGCAACCGGACGCTCGCCGTCTCCGACCAGCATATCTTCGGCCCACGCTTCATCAACGAAGTGAGGTTCGGTTTCTTCTCGCTAAACAACACGCGCATCCTTGACGACCCGTTCCTCGCCATCACCAACGAATCGGTCGGCATCCCGAACCCTGCGGTCGCTTTCGATCAGGGGCCGGGCACGCTGCGCCTCGGCCACTTCGTCGGACGCCCCGGCACGATCCTCGAACGCTTCTCTTTCGGCGGCCCGAACGACACCTTCAATCGCCGCGAGCAGCAGACTTTCAGCATCGCCGATAACATGACGCACATACGCGGCAATCACACCTTGCGTTTCGGCGGCGAGTTCAAGCGGCATCGTTATAACACTGCGTTGCCCGAAGAGCAGGCGACGGAGTTTGAGAAGTACGACAACTTCACGCAGTTTTTGCGCGGCGTGGCGACCGAAGCAGACACGCAGTTCGGCGTCACCGAAAAGAGCTTCCGCTTCCGTGACCTTTCCGGCTACGTCGCAGACGATTGGAGAGTCAACCGCAAGCTGACTTTGAACCTCGGCCTGCGCTACGAATGGTTCGGCTGGCCGGAAGAGGCGCTCGGGCGCATCGGCAACTTCGACCCGTCGCTCGTCACCGATTTCAACAATCCTCTGAGCGGTTTCCTCGTCCCGTCGAACGTGCAAACGACGGGCTTCAATGCGGTGGACACGGCCATCCTCGCGACGGCCAAAACCCCGACCAGGCACACCTTGAACGGGCAAGACCTGAACAACTTCGCGCCGCGCTTCGGCTTCGCTTACTCGCCGCTTGAGAGCAGCAAACTCGTCATACGCGGCGGCTACGGCATCTTCTTTGATCGCCCGTCGGCGGCGTTCATCAACACGGTCTTCAGCAACTACCCGTTTCTGCGCGAAGCCGAAGTCACCTTCCCCGGCAGCAACGTGCCGCTCCTCTCCGCGTTCTCGCGCCAGGACCCGAACTTCGCCTTCAATCAATATCTGCCGAACCGCATCATACGCAGCAGCGGCGCGGGCGGCACATACACGCTGCGCGACAACACCAACGTCACCTCGGGCGCAGACGGCACGCCGAATCCCATAGACCCGCTCACGGGACTACCGCTTCGCGGCAACATCGCCGAGACGTTCGAGTTCCGCGCCGTTGATCGCAACCTGCGCACGCCCTACGTACAGCAATGGAACGTCGGCGCACAGTATGAACTCTCGAAGAACCTGCTCGTCGAAGCGCGCTACGTCGGCACGAAAGGCACGAAGCTGTTGCAGGCCGTCTCCTTCGCTCAAGGTTATGACCTGAACGACCCGAACGCGCCCGACTTCATCTTCGAGCGTTTCAATCAAGCCTACGTCGCGGCGGGAAGCCCGAACGGCGCGCTGGGTGTCGGTGCGACGGCCAGAGAAAGAGGGCGTGGACGCGCCTTCGGTTTCGCTAACGCCGCGCTCGGCGGCTTCGTTGATAACAATCTGGCGAACGCAGCTGGAAGCGTGATCAGTTTTGAAGCGCGCTCGCCTTACCTCGGCTTCGACGTGCCGGAAGCGATCATGCTGACCAACTCCGCCTACTCGATCTACCACTCGGCGCAGTTCAGTCTCACCAAACGCTTCTCGCGCGGCCTACAGTTCAACGCGGCCTATACCTTCTCGAAGTCTCTCGATAACAGTTCCGCCGATCCGGGCAGCACTGCGGGCGGCGGCAAGCCGGACCTCCCGAACGTCGGCTTCACGGCGCAGGGCAACGCCTTCGATACCGACGCCAACCGCGCCGTGTCGGACTTCGACCGGCCGCAACGCTTCAGCCTGAGTTTCGTCTATGACATTCCGAGTTTCGGCTCGACCTCGAAGTTCCTGACGGGCTGGCAGCTTTCCGGTTTCGGTCAGGCTCAATCGGGCACTCCCTATTCCATCTTCTCGGCCGAGGTGACGACGGGCACGGCGGCGCAGTACAACGATGTGCGGCTCGGCTCGGGCGGCCTCTATCGTCTCGCCTTCGGGCGGCCATCCTTGTGCGGCACGCTCGATCAACTGCGACAGTCCGGTTCCGACCCGACCGAGCGCGCGTTCGACGCTTCGGCCTTGTGCTCTCCGCTCAGCCTGGCGGGCGGTTATCCGAACAATCGCGGTTTCGGCAATCTCGGCAGAAACGTGTTGCGCGGGTTCAGCCAGAAGCGTTTCGACATAGGACTCGCCAAGCGCACGTCGCTCACCGAGAGCGTCAATCTCGAACTGCGCTGGGATGTCTTCAACGCTTTCAACAACGTCAACTTCGCCAATCCGAACAACGTCATCGGCACGGCCTCCACCGATTTCGGCAAGATTACAGACACCATCGGCGGCCCGCGCGTGATGCAGTTCGGCGCGAAGTTGAAGTTCTAAACGCGTCTATAGGGGTGACAGGTCGAGGAGTAAAATTCTTCCCCTTCCTGTCACCCCTGAATTGATCGGTGGTCACAGTAGTTTTATGAGCGCAGAGTTAACTTCTCATACATCATCGCCGGAGGGAGTGTCCGGCGCGGACGTTTACGACGACGGGAACTTGCGCGTCGAGCACGACAACTATTATGTGGCCTGCGAAGGCCGGTCTCTCAGACTCCCGCGCTGCGAGTTTCTGTTGCTCTCCCGCATGGTCGGCAACGCCGGGCGGGTCGTGCGTGCCGAAGACCTCTGGCGTTACGCCTGGGGTGAGAGCAAACCCTATAACGCCGACAGCCTGCACGTACACATCTACCGCCTGCGCAACAAGCTCACCCCGTTCCGGATCAAGATCGAGACGATGATCAACGTCGGCTATCGTCTGATTCCATTCGAGAGAGATTGCGCCCGCACGCCGGACGCGCCTATCCTTCCTTAAATTCGGGATCGCGATCCTGTCGCAATATCCTCATGCCTACACGGCGCAGGTCTAGCGTTTCGGCCTGCCGGAAGACTTCGACCACCTCTACAGGTTCTCAGCCCTCCACGACCGTGTGGCCGGAGTCGCCAACCTCACACACACAACAGTACACTAAGAACTTAAGTCAGGCTGGCCTAGACTGCGGCGGCGAAAGGCTTTAGTCTGGAGTCGTAACCCCCCAATAATCCGGGCGCTGTTTTCAGGATTTTGAGGAGCGGAAGTGTGCCTCACAGGACCGCGCCGGTAGCCGGAGACTTCGACAACATCCGCGCCATAATCCGCGCTCTGCCGGAGATCAAGGGCTGTCTTGTGTTGGATTCTGTCAACGGCGGCGAGGGCGTAGAGGCAGCCGCCAGTCATTGCTCCGAGACCGATCCGACAACTCACGTCTGAGCGACGCAGATGAAGAAAGAGATTTCCCAGGACAGTCAAGACCTCTTCCGCTTGCTCGCGGAGAACGTACGCGACTATGCCGTCTTCGTGACGGACCTCGAAGGGCGCGTCGTCAGTTGGAATCCGGGCGTCGAGACACTGCTCGGGTACGCCGAAGAGGAGTGGGTCGGCGCGCACTCGTCTATCATCTTCACGCCGGAGGACCGCGAGCAGGGCGCTCACCTGTGGGAGATGGAGACGGCGCTCAGGGATGGACGCGCCGAGGACAGACGCTGGCACGTGCGCCGGGACGGCTCCCGCTTCTGGGCTGACGGTGTGCTGATGCTGCTCCGCGACGAGAAGGACGACCCGCAGGGGTTCGCCAAGATACTGCGCGACAACACAGAGGCCAAGCTGACCGAGGAAAGGCTGCGCGAATCCGAGGAACGCTTCCAGCGTCTCGTGGAACTCTCACCCGACGGCATCGCCGTACATGCCGAAGGAGCGGTCCTCTTCATGAACACCGCCGGGGCGAAACTGCTGGGCGCCGAAAGCCCCGAACAGATCGTCGGCAGGTCAATTGCGAGTTTGGTCCACCCCGACTATCACGGGTTAATCCGCGAACGGATCGAGAAGGTGAGCCGTGGGGAGACGCCGCCTCCCTCGGAGATTAAGTTCATGCGGCTCGACGGGACGGTAATTTACGGCGAGTTGGCCTCCGCCCCTTTACTCTATCAAGGCAAGCCCGCGGTGCAGGCCGTCGTCCGCGACCTCACACGCCGCAAGCAGGCAGAAGAAGCGTTGCGCGAAAGCGAGAAGCGTTTCCGTCTCATCTTTAACCAGCAGTTTCAGTTCATGGCGATCCTCTCGCCGGAAGGCGTCCTGCTGGACATCAACGAACTGCCGCTGCGCGTCGCGGGCGTCGCGCGCGAGGAGGTCTTGGGTCAACTTTTCTGGGAGACGCCCTGGTGGCAAGGTCTACCGGAGATGCAGGCGGGTTGGCCCGCACGCCTGGCCTCTGCCGCGCTCTCAGACACGCCCATCTTCAGCGTTGATTCGTATCAGGCCGCCGGCGGCACGCGCGTCGCGGACGCTTCGATCACAGCGGTCAAGGCTTCGGACGGGCGCGTCGAGTTCTTCATCATTCAGGCGTCGGACATCACGGAGCGTAAGCTGGTCGAGGAGGAGCGCGAGCGGCTTCTGCGGGAGGCGCAGGAGGCCAACCGGTTGAAGGACGAATTTCTCGCCACGGTCTCGCACGAGTTGCGCACGCCGCTGACGGCCATACTCGGCTGGGCGCACCTGTTGCGCGGCGGGCAACTCGAAGGCAAAGGCGCGGCCAATGCGCTGGAGACCATCGAACGAAACGCCCGCTCACAGTCGCAACTCATAGACGACCTTCTGGATGTCTCACGCATTGTCACGGGCAAGCTCCGCCTCGATGTCGTGCCCGTCAGCCCGCACTCATTTATTGACCCGGCGGTGGAGGCCGTGCGCCCCGCCGCAGAGGCCAAGGGAGTGCGTTTGCAGAAGGTTATTGACACGGGGATCGTGACCGTTATGGGCGACCCCACCCGGCTCCAGCAGGTTGTGTGGAACCTCTTGACGAACGCCGTCAAGTTCACGCCGCGCGGCGGGCGCGTGCAAGTGAGACTGGAGCGTGTAGATTCTCAAGTCGAGATAGCGGTCGGCGACACAGGCGCGGGCATTAACCCGGAGTTCCTGCCGCACGTCTTCGAGCGTTTCCGGCAGGCCGACCAGAAGACGACACGCAGCCACGGCGGGTTGGGGCTGGGCCTTGCCATCGTGCGCCACCTGGTGGAGTTGCACGGCGGCACAGTCCGCGCCGACAGCGCAGGTGAAGGGACGGGTGCGACGTTCACAGTGATGCTGCCTGTCGCCGCCGTTCACCGTAGAGAGGACGCGGAAGAAGTGCGCCTGCACGCGGCGACACGGGAGAGGCTGCCGTCACACGAGTGCCCGGAGAGACTGGACGGCCTGATGTTGCTCGTCGTAGACGATGAACCGGACGCGCGCGAGTTGCTTTCCGTGGGGCTCGGGCAGTGCGGCGCTCAGGTGACTACTGCGGCGTCTGCACAAGAGGCGTTCGAAGCGGTGCGGGGAGGAAAGTTCGACGCCCTGATCAGCGACATAGGGATGCCGGGCGAAGACGGCTACGAACTAATCCGCCGCGTGAGGGCGCTGTCGCAGGAGGCCGGGGGGAGGATTCCGGCTGTCGCGCTAACGGCCTACGCACGCGCGGAAGACCGCCTGCGGGCGTTGCGCGCGGGCTTCGAGATGCACGTCTCGAAGCCTGTGGAGTTGACCGAGTTGGTCGTCGTCGTCGCCAATCTCGTTCGACGGGTCGGTTAGTGTCTAAGAGCGACTCGCGAGCTGTCGCCTGACATTGATCTTAAAAAACTGAGGCCGACTGAGCCCTCGCTGCTCAGTCGGCCTCAGTTTATTCGCGCGCGCCGCCTTCGTTGACCTCGGGCGGCGTGTGCGAAATGCTTAACCCGCTTGTCCTACTGTCCTCTGCCTGTAGCCTTCGTGCTCTGCGTCTTCCGTTTGGAGTTCGGAGAAACGACCGCCGTTGCGTCCGTCAACGCCTCTACGTTGACGAGGAAACGGAAGCTGCCTTGCTCCTGCACTCCGAGGAGGAACTGCACGTCTATCGTGTTGCCGGGCGCGAGCATGCCTCCCGGCAGCACGACCGTCAAGGTCGAGTTCAGCCCACCGCCGTTCGGTTGCGCGGGCGTCTGTTCGACCGTGAGCCCTGTGACCGTGACGACTTCCTGCCCTTGCGAGTTTGTTACCACGCCCGTCGAACTGAGCACGCGCATGTCTGCCTGCGGGCTCGACGCGACGGGCGAGTTCAGCGTCGTGATGTCAACGACTCTAAAGCGCAGACGCGTGATGGACGTGTTTGTGCTGTTCTTGAACCGCCGCTGGATCGAGAGCGTCCCGTAGGCGTTCGGCACAACGGCAAGCACTTGCCCGCTGCGTACGCGGTTGGGCGGCGCGGTCGAAGCCGTCGTCGGTTCGATAAGCGAGGACTTGATCGTGGCGTTGCGCTGGGTCGGACTCAGAGAATTCTCCGGCCCCGGCGCGCCGAGTATCGCAGTGCGCCCGTTCGACGTTGCGCCGTTCACTTCCACAAAGTAGAAGTCGGCCTCGTTGTTCCCCGTGTCCTGCGGCAGCCCCGAGGTCAGCTTACGCACGAAGCTGTGTTGGAGCGGGGTGTTGATGCCGCCTGCGGGCGTCAGGGGCGTGCCCTCGAAGAAGGCAGTGCCGGTGAAACCGACGGCGTCGAGTCGCTCGCCAGTCGTGAACGACGCGGGGTTGCCCGTGCGATAGAGCGCAAGTCCGGAGCCGTCGCGAATGTCTGCGTTGTAGGAGGCTGGTCCGCCGCCCGCTTCCTGCGGCGTAACGTCTGCCGCCATGTATTCCGACAGGCTTAAGCTGTAGCCCAGACCATTCGTGATGAGGTAGTGGCCGCGCGCGGGTATGAGCGTGCCAACCGGGATGGTGAACTTCGCCGTCAGGAGTTCGGTCGGGTCTGCGTTCAGAGGATCGTCTGAGACGATAGCCCAGCCGCGAGAGGCAAGCGCGGGCAGCGGCGAGGAGTCCACGACTATGAAGTCGGAGTCCGAGTTGTTATAGAGTTCGATGAACTCGTCGAGTTCGCCCGTCTCCGGCCCCGCGCCATCGGGGTCCGGGCCGCGCAGGCGAAACTCGCTGATAACGATCTGCCCCGTAGAGGGCGCGCCGTCGTCGTTGAGGATAGCGCCTGTGCCCTGCCCGTCCGAGATGTTCGCGCCCGTGACGCTCGTGACGTTGACGTTGAACGCCTCGTTAAGCTCCTTCAACGTATCGCCGTTAACTTCCACGGCGAACTGGTAGGTGCTCGCGCCCTCACTAATCATCACGCCGGTGACGCTTCTCGGCTCGTAGTCGTTATCGGCGTCGGTCGCAGTATCGTCTGAGGTCGCGATGTCGAAGGTGACGCCGCCTGCGGGCGCAGGAGAGTTGAGCGAGACCGTGAAGGTGAAAGTTGTCTGCCCCGAGTTCCCTTCAGCCCGGGTCACATCGGAGACGGTGAGCGAGGGCAGGGCCGCATCCGCCACGGCTGCCTGAAAGCCGCCCGAGACCGAGAAAGCGCCGCCGGAAGACTCGCCTATAGCGCCCTGCCCGATTGAGCCTTCGACTCGGAACGCGCCGGATGTGCTTGTGCCGCCACCGCCCACGACAGCCGACTGCGTGAGTTGCGGGACGGATTGAGCGTGCGCCGGCGCGGCGATAAGTATGAGAAGGATGATGATGACGCTGTTGCGCATTAACGTCACCTGCTTTCTTTGCAAACCTGCGCGCCGGGATGATCCAGGCAGAGTAGTTTCTTGAGGCTCTCGATCTGCCCCTGCTGCTGCTGGACCTGCTGCTGTAGCGCGTCAATCTTGGCGTCGCGGTCTTTCAACTCCTCGTTTAAGCCTTGAATCGCCGCCAGCGCCACGCCGTCCGGGTCTATGGTCGCGATGGTCTTGTCGCCTTCGCCGACTTTAAACGCGGCGAAGAAGTCCTGCGCCATCGGGCCAATGTGGCGGACGGATTTGTCCTGCGACTTGTAGTTCCAGGTCGAGATGGGGAGGGCGAGGACGCCGCGCAGGATAGCGCGCGGGTCTACGGCGGCGAAGTTGGCCTTCATGTTGCGGTCGGAGAGGTTGTTCCACGAGCCGCCGCCCGCCGGGAGCGTTACACCCGCCGAACCGCCGGAGTTCGAGGTGAGCGTTGTCGAGCCGTCGCTCGCCATCGTGAGCTTGCTGTTGGTGAGCGTCATCGTCGCGGTCGTACTGTTGAAGATGAAGCCCGTGGTGAGCGCCGTGTTCGTGTAGAAGAAGGAGCCGTTGACGGCGCGCACGT
>WUUC01092379.1_pt1 | contig 18637 bp, 8 predicted proteins | sample 6278441 | NCBI WGS metagenome assembly WUUC01 (sample SAMN13675441, study PRJNA597444) | soil metagenome | isolation source: soil | place: USA: Washington | collected 2017-10 | reverse complement strand
TATATTTATATTTATATTTATATTTATATTTATATTTATATTTATATTTATATTTATATTTATTTATATAATAATATAATATTATATTATTTTTATATTATATTATTTATATATTAGACTTTATCTTATAAATTAAACTATTTTATTTTTATTAAGTAATCTTATATAAAATTACTATACTTTACTTTAAAATTTAAGCTACAAGTATAACAAACTCTAAATATTAAATGTTAAATAATGTTGTATTATTTTATTTTTATTATTTATATCCTGCGGGTCCGGAGGTAATTATATTTTAATATATTATTTACTAGTTATCCGATATATCTATATTATATAAATAGGTATTTTATAGAAACAATATAAAATATTTATTATATTATTATTTACTAATACATTCAAATATATTATATATCAATTAAAGATTACAAGAGTGAGGTGATTCGAACACCTACCAGTGATTTTGGAGATCGCCATACTAGCCAATTAATACTACACTCTTTTTATTTTTATTTTATTTATACCCGGAGGTAATTTAGAAAAATAATTAAATAATATATAACCTACTACTTTTAGTAATTAAATTAATATTAATATATTAAATTCTATAAAATAATTTATTTTTATTTATACCCGGAGGAGCCTGCGGCTAGGAGGTAATTTTAATTTAATTTAATTATTTAATTTATTAAATTTTATTATTATTATTATTAAATTTATTATTAAATTTATTATTATTAATTTATATGATTAGGTCTATCTTTACTTAGTTAATAAATTTAACCTAATAGTGATTAGTACTCTATCCTTAAGCAAAGATAATAGTATTGTCAACGAAGCGCGATTAAGAAATGTCAGTAAAGGATTGGAGGGGGGGTTTAAATTTTATTAAATTTTACTTAATTTTTTTTACTTAATTTAGTAATATATGTTCTAATAACTTGTTGAAATGTAAATAAAGGTAAAATATATTTAGAAAAAATAAAAATTATAGAAAATAAAACAATAAATGAAAAAAGTATTTGATTAAAGAAAAAGAATGGCATTAATTGTGGCATGATAATATTAGTATTAATTAATTAGGCTCTAATTTAATTTAATTTATTTAAAAGAACTATCTCTGCTTAATTAAGCTTTTATAGTTTTTGATTACTATAATATAAATGAGATATTGAGGGTATCTTAATTAATATAAATTTTAGATATTAATTTAGAAAATTATTTAATTTATTTTTTTAGATTCACTAATTTTATAACTTTTCACCATTCTATCATCCATTTCTTTTTTAGTTAAAAAACTTCCACTACATTATAATAATACTTTATTTAATTTAGTGGAGGTTTACTCTACAAATTTTTCTTTATTTTTTAATTTAAAGAGCTAAAATATTATAATGTTTTTGTGGATAATGGCTCATTTGGTAGATGGCTATTTAACTTAAGGTTAAATAATTAATTAGGTCTACTTTTAAGATAAATAAAAATAAAAATAAGTAATTAACTAATTAAATAAGTAATTAACTAATTAAATAAGTAATTATTTAAGAATATAAGTAATTATTTAAGAATATTTAAGAATATAACGGAATATTTAAGATTATAACGGAATATTTAAGATTATAACGGAATATTTAAGATTATAACGGAATATTTAAGATTATAATTTAACTCGGTTTATTTTTGTTTAATCAAATACAAATTAAAATAAAGTATATATTTGATTACAGAATTAAAAGTAGAAGTTAAAATTTAAGTAAACTATCTTTAAATTTAAATATTATAGTAATATATTATATTATATTGTTTTATATTATATAAAATATTTAATTCTTTTAACTAGTTAGTAATTCGTATATTAGTACAAAGGGTTAAGTTTACAGATGGTTCTGTAGTAGACCTGCAAAGTCTAAAAAGTTAGGGTTCAATTCCTTCTTAACTCTATTATTTAAATAAAATTAAATATTACCTCCTACCCTCCGGACCCGGAGGACCCGCAGGCTCCGCAGGCTCCGCAGGGTCCGCAGGCTCCTCCTACTCCTCCGGGTCCGCAGGCTCCTTCGGCTCCTACTACTCCTCCGGGTAGCAGGGTATAAATAAATTAACTGCGGAAAATTTCTATTATTTAACATAATTCTATATATTAACATATGTCTTTAAAAGATACAGTAAAGGTAATATAAGGTATTCAGTGTACATATTAAGGATTATAAGTAATTATGTAAAATAATTTGTTCTAATTTAAAATTTAAATTTAAATTTAGTAATGGAATTAAAGTAATAGGTGGTGTACTATTACCTGTATTAAATTATTTTACTTATAATTAATTTAATAAATTACGTTATTTTAACTATATTTTAAGTTGTGTATAAATACATAAACATAATAAAGAATTTAATTTATAAGAGTTCTCTTAGTTCAATCGGTTAGAACTGCATTCTTCTAAAGTGTTAATTTTGGTTCGAGTCCAAAAGAGAATAATTAAATTAAAATAATTTAAACCTAAATTAATTATAAAATAAATAAATAAATAAGATTAAAATAAATAATACTTTAATAAAATTAAATAAAATTATAAAATAATCTCATTTCTAATAATATCTATTTACCAATACAATTAGTAATTATATATAAATCTATAAACAAAAATTGGGATATAATATTAAATATATATTAATAATAATATAATAAATATAAATTAAACTTGTTAGAATATTATTCATAAGCTTCAATACTATCGTTTCATCTGTCTATCTTAAATAGCAATAGATAGGTATAGTCCTAGATTTTTTTAGTTTTAGATATACTTAAATTAAATTATAATTAATGGTTAGGTAAAGTATAGGTAATCTTTAAATAATAAATATTAAATTATTTATACCCGGAGGAACCTGCGGCTCCTCCGGCTCCTGCGGCTCCTGCGGCTCCTGCGGCTCCTGCGGGTCCGGAGGTATTTTTAATTTAATATTTGTTTAATTTTATTGAAAACACCTGGACTTGAACCAGGACTTTCCCCTTAAAAGGGGGACACTCAAACCACTCGAGTTCTGTTTCCTAAATTTATCTATTAATTATTTAATTAACAATTACAATTTAAACTATTATATTATTATTAATATATTAATTTTTATTTTGTTTTATTTAATTCTTATTTAAATTTACATATTCTTTTACTTTACTTTAAATTAAATTAAAAATAAAATTAATTTCTTCAGTAAATCTCTAAAAACTTAATATTTTACTTAAAATATTACATCTCTTATAATGGGGGGGGGGGGGTTTAATAATTTATATAAATATATAAGTTAGAGATAAGGTAATATATTACTATAATTTATTTTGAGGGTAGTAAAACCATTTTATAATTATTTTTTAAACAATTTCCTATATTAATCTTTTGTAATTCTTCAAATTCTGTAGATATAATTATAAAATTTAAGTTATTATTATAAACAGTATCCAAATTATTAGAGATATTATCTTAAATCATACTAATTTTTGGTGGCTTTACTAAAAATATGAAGATCAAATAGAATAATGTTGATTATTATTTAATTATGGGTACTAAAGGCCTTAATATTTTAAAATATTTTATATTGTTTTAAATTGTAATTTATTATTATTTATATAAAAAAGAGGCAATAAAGTAAAATATAAAAATCCCCTGTAACCTATTTTGATATAATTACCTCCGGCTCCTCCTACCCGCAGGCTCCTCCGGGTCCGCAGGCTCCTCCGGGTATAAATGAATTTATTTTTTTCAGGTTATAAATTATAATGTTTTATTATTAAAATATTAAGGTTATCTCCACTTTTATTTAATTGAAACAAATATTAAAATAAAATTAAAATAGAGTTTTAGTAAATTAAAATTTTACAAAAGTAATTTAGTATATAATAAATTGTTATTATAATTATCTTTACCTCCGGGTAGCAGGCTCCTCCGGGTATAAATAATAATAATTATTAAACTATTAACTAATAAATTTAAATTATTTATCTTTTTATTTTTAATATTACTGAGTTGACCAGACTCGAACTGATATAAGCCATTACCAAAAAATGGTGTTTTTCCAAATTAAACTACAACTCAAAAATAAAATACTAAGTTTAAATTAATTCCAATTTTACCTAGTGGTGTATAAATATTAAATAGTATTAATTATTAGTTAATTTAAGATAGTTAACAAATATTTAATATTTAATTATTATTTATTAATTATTATTTATTAATTATTATTTATTAATTATTATTTATTAATTATTATTTATTATTCCTTTCCAATGCCCTTTGTATTCAATATCGCACTATTTTAATTAGTACATAAGTAAATTTTACCTTCATGTACTTATTCTTAACTTTAATTTGCCGATATTCAAATTAATTAATCTTTACTATTTTATTTTACCATATTCTACAATCATATTCTATGATTCCTTAAGGTAACTTACTATCATTGTACTTTAATAAGACAGAAATCTTATTTCCTTAGGAAAAGGTAAATAGATACTTGTGGTTGTTTAGGATATATTATTATTTAAATAAATTAAATAGAAAGAAGGGAATGGGTAATAGTAAAATTAATCAATAAATATTATACTATAATGCCGAAAACTGGAGTTGAACCAATATTTAAATCTTACAAGGAATTCGTTTTACCAATTAAACTATATCGGCTTAAAATTAATAAATATAAATAATATATAAAAACAAGGTTATCTTTTCTTTATTACAACAGTAATTTTTCTATTAAATAATAATATAATTTTATTTAATATTTATTTATTTTTATTTTGCCTCGGGAGAGAATTGAACTCCCATCTCAATTTCTTCAGAATCGCGCTTGGACCACTAAGCAACCGAGGCTACATATTCTAATTATTATTTTATTTTCTTATTTTATTTATACCCGGAGGTAACTTATTTCTTATCCTTATTTTGTTTTTATAATTATTATTAAAATGAACTTAAATAAAAACCTATAATAATATATATTTATATTCTATACTTGTTCTGGGATTATGAAATTATTAATTTATGTTAATTTATATTATATTAATTTATATTATATTAATTTATAATATAAATAAATTAATTATAAGAATTTAAGCTTTAATTTATTTAATATATGGAGAAAGATAGATTTGAACTATCATATTTGTAGTGCAAATACAACTGATTACCATTATCAGATTCCCCCTTAAATTTATTTATTTAATATTTATTTATTTATTATTTATTTATTTATTATTTATTTATTTATTATTTATTTATTTATTATTTATTTATTTATTATTTAAAACTAAAATATTACTATATTAAGTATTTTATATTATTTAATAAATATTAATTTACTTAATCTCTTTTATATTTCTAAGCACTAATAAAATATATTTTATTAAATTTTATATTTTTAAATGTTAAGATTATCTAGCCTCAATATAATATATAATATATAATATATAATATATAATATATTATAATTTTCTATACTTATAAAATTTAAGTTAAATTATATATGCTTAATAAAATATCCCTTTCAATATTATAATAAAAATAAATAAAATATTCTTTTTAAATAATCTTATCTATTATTAATAATTTATATGAATATATATATATTACATATGTGTTCTTATAATTTACTAACATATTAAGTCAGAATTATAATAATAAAAATAAATCTTACCTACGGATCCTACTACCCCCACCCTCCTCCTACTCCTCCTACCCTCCGGCTCCGCAGGCTCCTCCGGGTATAAATAAATCCAATAAATTAATACCTTAATCTGTACGCATGTTTCCAGGAACTCTCTTATAAGTTCTCTTTCTCTAATATAAAATATTCTAAATCAAAAGAATCTAATAATTTAATATAAATAAAATATTAAATTCTTTATCATTTATACCACTATTAGGTATCTATACTCTTATCAAATACCTTTAAATTATCAATTTCCCTTTAAGGTTAAATTATTAATTTATCTTTAAGTTTAAGTACTTAAATTTCTTTAAAGGTTAAAAATATAAATTCTATTAGTTAAAACAAGTAGTAGAGTGGAAGGTGTCCCCTATCTAAGAGAGAATCTAAGAGAGAATCTAAGAGAGAATCTAAGAGAGAATCTAAGAGAAAATCTAAGAGAGAATCTAAGAGAGAGGGGGGGGGTAGGAATACCCGTCGATGAATATTTTTAGTCCACTTTAATAGAGAGAGTATGATTTATTATATTAATCTCTTTACTTTAAAATGTTTATAATACTTGTTTAAAGGTGTGTTTGATTAATATTGAGGTTGATAATAAATCCTTATATATTATATTATATATTTATAGTATTATCTTAAAATTATAAACAAAATATTAAATATTGTCACAATGTTATTAACTAATTTTATGTTTCCAGAATTTAATTCTTTATTATTTTTACCCGGAGGTATTAATTTATCTACTGTTATAGAATTATTTAACCCTATAAATACTATTATTCTTATTTCAAGTATCTCTATATTATTACTTCCTTTCATTATTTTCAGTAATGCTGAAAGATTTGTTAGAGGTATTTTTACAGGTGCAGGTATTGGTATAGGTAAATTAGTTGTATTTGCTTTAGCTAGTAGTAGTAGTAGTAGTAGTAGTAGTAACACTTCAGGTGATAGTACTCCTAATAGTGGTAATACTGTTCTTCAAATAATGGTGGTGGTACAAATACTAGCGGTTCTTCCAATAGTGGAGGTACAGAATCTAGTGGTTCTTCAAGTAGTGGAGGTGGTATAGATTCTAGTGGGTCAAGTAATAGTAGTAATAGTAAATCTTAATTATTTTTAATACTTCCTTTTATTTTTACATTTATATTTGTTAAATTAAATAACAATAACTTATTCAGTTTTCTAATTTATTCATTGATTTTATATATTTATTAATAAAATCAGATTAACCAAAATAAAATATTAATTTATTTTTTTATCTAACTTTAATAAGTTATTGAGTTAGTTTTTTTTTTTAATACTTTTTAAAAGATTTTAATAGTATTTTTAAAGAATAAAATCTTCTTACAATTAAAAAAATAAAATTAATATGAATATAATTAAAATAGGAAATATAAAGACAAGTTCAAATAATGTTTTTAATCGTACAATTTATTCATATGATGAATTTAATATGTTTTGTTTTATTAAATTTATTATGGAACATTTATATCTTAATAGTACTTATACTATAATGATTAAGTTAGGTTTTTTTAATAGTAATAGTAATAGTGTCTTTTATATGTTAGGATCTCAAATAGGTATTAAATTAAAAGATTCTCATGATATAGATAAATATAAAAATATATATAATATTATTATGTTAGGAATAGATGAAGTAATCTCTAGGTATGTTGTAGAATCATTTTCGGACACTGTAGAAATATCTTATAAGTTTAAATATTCCTAAAAGTTTAAATAATAGTATAATTACTGTACCTAAATCTGTTTTAAATTCTGGGGATCTAAGTAATTTACTTACTTTAAAATATTTACCTTTAACTTTTAATATGAGTGATTATGGTTTTTTTAGTAGAAGAAGAATTAAAAAGAATCTATTTAACTAGACTTATCTCTAATATTAACAATTCTGGTATATTATTACCAGATCTTTTTTGATAATAAATGAAGAAATATTAAATAGTTAAAATATTTGTATAAAAACATTAAGTAATAGAGGAAATAACGCATTAGACACAGTAATTATAAATTTATTATTAAAGGATTATATAAACATTTATAAAAATAAAATATAGGTTTAGTGAATATAAATAAATTAATTAAAGCTAATTTATTAGAGAGTAAAAATGGTTATATAATACTTATCTATGAAATAAATACAGGAATTTGTTTATATGAAGGTATTGATGTTTTAGTAAATCAAGATCTTTTTATTAGATATTTTAATAAATTTTGTTTAACTATTAAAAAGGGTAAAGTTATTAATATTTCTCGTTCTTTAGAGTTTAAACCAATTCAGTCTCCTCGTTTTATTAGTACAACTATGTCTAATCCAAATATTGGTGTATTAGATATTGAAACTTTTATAAATTCACAAGGTTTTTCTCAAGTATATATTCAAATCCTACTTCACTTAAAAGTATTTTTATAGATATTTCCTTATTATTATTCAAATCATAATTTAATAAAGGAATTTCTATTTCTCCATTTTTATTACCAAAAAAATCCAATTATTTTTATACCGGAGGAGCCTGCGGCTCCGCAGGGTAGCAGGGTAGCAGGGTAGCAGGGTAGGAGGAGCCGGAGGAGCCTGCGGGTCCGTAGGTTTTGTTTTTTAAAATGAGTATATAATTTATTTAAATCTTCAGTTGCTTCAAACAAAACTTTAATAATATTATTATTTAATAATTTATAATCTATACTATTATTAATATTAGAGATTTTACTTAATAGTAAACTATTTTGTTTAGAGATTAAATATTATTCTATTACTCCTTGAATTTTTTCTTTACTATTATCTGAATATAATAATTTCATTAAATTTTCAGATACCAAGGAATTATTCGAATATAAAGAAAATTCTCTTTTTTCAACAAATCGCGTAGATAAATTATTTAAAGCTGTAACATTTTTATTAGTAAAAGATTCAGAATTATTACTTATTTTACTATCCGCATTTTAAGTTGTTAAAGAAGACATAGTGCTATATTCACGTCTATTTCTAATTCCACTTAATTTTTCTTTATTAAAATATTTTTTAAAATCATTAACATGAGTTCTTTTAGTTAATGCTACAACTAATTTTAAATATTTTTCTCCTATATCAGAAAAAGAAAGACTATTTAAACTAGATAACTCTTCATTTAATTCCATTAACTTAGAATTTAATAATGCTATTTTTTTATTTAATCTTTCTATTCTAACTTTAGTATATAAAATATTTTTATTATTACTTGTAATTAACTTATCTGTGTAATCACCAGGTTTATTTGTTTCTAATGAATTAGGATCTAAACTCAATAAATTACCCTTATTACTATTAAGATCCAAGGATAATCGATTAATTTCGTTTATAACTTGTTCTATTTGGAAATTTAGAACTTTTTCAATATGCGTTATTCTTAACCCTTTAGTAATTAATAAATCCATATTATTGTTTATTTCATTAGCAGGAATAGATTTAGCTCTATGTAACAATTCTGAATATATTATTGAACTATTATAAATATCTGTACTATTATAATTTAATGACATTAATATATAAGATAAATTAACTTCTGTTGTAGATAACAAATGTCTTTTACTTATACTCCCACCACTAATATTTATTTTAGAATTTGAAAATAATGCTTGTATAGTTGAATAACTTATATCCTCATAAACAAATAAAACATTATTTAATAAAGAGCGATTTGTTTTTTTAGATTCTGTATGATTACCTATTACTACGTCAACTAAACCCTCAAGACCTGATTTATATAAATTTTCTAAAAAATAAGGAATAGAAATGATAAATTCTATACAAGTAGAATTATGAACTATAACCTCATACCGTACTATATTTTCAGTAGTAATTCTAATTATATTTAGTAAATTATGAAAATTTGTATTAGTATCTATACTAAAATATTTAGTATAAAAATTACTAGAAACTAAATGAATTATTTGACTTGCCACGTGATACTGATCGAAACTTCTACTGTAAGTAGAAAGTGTATATATTTTGTTGTTGTTATTTAATTCCATGATTTATTTTTATTTCTATTTAGAAAAGATTTTTAATAAAGATTATCTTTTAAAACTTTTGTGTGTGTGTGTTTTAACATTACCTCCCCACACCTCCGGATATAAATAATAATAAGCTATTTTTATATTTATTTAAAAATTTATTTAAAATTTAAATAAGATTATTTATTCTACTGTAATAATATTTATAACATATTAATAAAACAATAAAATTTAATTAATATAATTAAGTTAATATATAAAGTATTTTAATACATAACCATATAATACTAAACATACAAAGTAAAAATAGACAAACTTCAAATAAAATATAACCTATTCTACTCTGCTTATAAAAACTCATTATTTTGACTAATATACTATACTTTGATATTTTATCCATAATATATTTATGATCACTAATATACAACACTGCTAAAGATAAAAATATTTGTATAAAACTAATTAAACTAATTATAGATAAAATAAGTATACTAGTACAAACTAAAACTATAGGCTCACTACTCTCACTAATATTTACATGAATACCAAAACTACTTAAATATTCCATAACATCTTTCATAACATCTTTCATTTAATATTTAATATTTTGTTTATAATTTTAAGATAATACTATAAATATATAATTTAATATATAAGGATTTATTATTAACCTCAATATTAATAATATACACCTTTAAACTAGTATTATAAAAAGTTTAAAGTAAAGAAGATTAATCTAATAAATCATACCTCTCTATTAAAGTGAACTAAAATTTATTCAGGCGAGGTATTCCTACCCCCCCTCTCTCTTAGATTCTTTCTTAGATTCTCTTTTAGATAAGGGGGGGGGAGGGGGATGAAACAATACTATTTAATTATAATTATTGAGAAGCTGTATCAATCCAAACTAAGAAATCTGGAGAAGAAACTGCTTCAACAGCTATAGGCATAAATCCATGCCATACTCCGCAAATTTCTGAACATTGACCGTAGAAAGTACCTGGTCTTTCAGCTAAGAAAGATACTTGATTCAATCTACCTGGAACAGCATCTAATTTCAATCCTAGTGAAGGAACTGCATAACAGTGGATAACATCTGAACCTGTAACAATTAATCTAATGTGGCAATCAACAGGAATTATAAGTTTATTATCCACATCTAATAATCTGAATTGACCTAATTCTAAATCTGATTCAGGTATCATATAAGAATCGAAATCAATTGAATCTCCGCTATCTGTAATAAAATCTGAATACTCATAAGACCAATACCATTGGTGTCCTACCACTTTAATAGTTAATGTTGGTGAAATAACTTCATCCATTAAATACAATAATCTAAATGAAGGAAAAGCGATAGCAATTAAAATTAATGCTGGAGTAATTGTCCAAATTAATTCAATTACAGTACCGTGAGTTAGATATTTATGTGCGAAAGGATTTTTATTAGAGCTATAGTTATAGATTACAGAGCAAATAACCCAAGAAATAGCAAAACAAATTACAACTAAATAAAATCCAATTGTATTATGTAATGTAATTAGACCTGTACATCCAGGAGCTGCACTATCTTGAAAACCTAATTGCCAAGGTTGTGAAGCATCATTAAATATAGTATTAAAATTTGAAAGTAATAATGTCATTTTAATTATTTATTCTCGATCTTAATTTACTATTTACTCTTTTCAAACTTCTTATATTTAAAGTTATACAAACTTCTTATATTTAAAGAAAGTATAACAAACTTCTTATCTTTAAAGTATAACTTCTTATTTTTAAAGAAAGTATAACAAACTTCTTATTTTTAAAGTTATACAAACTTCTTATTTTTAAAGTATAATACACTTATTTTTAAAGATTCGAATATAAAATACTTATTTTAAAAATTCGAACATTACACATTTTGTTAATATTACCAATTGCATTAATTAAATTACTTATTAATTCGAACCTCCGGCTCCTCCGGCTCCTACTACTCCTCCTACACGCAGGACCCGCAGGGTATAAATAAATTAAATAAAATACCTCCGGGTAAAAATTGGATTTGTTTTGTATGTATATCTACACAATTTATATTGTCATACTTCTATGATGTCCACTTTCCTTCTTTCTTTCTTTCTTTCTTTCTTTTTTCTTTATTTAATAGGGGGGGAGATGTGGAGTAGATTTTCTAAGTATCCTAAATTAATTCATTAATTAATCAAAAAGTGTCTAAGTCTGTTAAGTAAAGAATGTCTAGTGCGATCATTATTTTATTTTTTTCTATCTTTTTTATTTTATTTATTTTTTTATTTATTTATTTTTAGTTATTTATTTATACCCGGAGGAGCCTGCGGCTACTAGGACCCTGCGGCTAGGAGGAGCCGGAGGTAACTTATTTTTGTTTTATTTTGTTTTATTTTTGTTTTATTTTGTTTTATTTTTGTTTTATTTTGTTTTATTTTTGTTTTATTTTGTTAGTAAAAACAAATAAGAAGATAAGAAGATAAGAAGATAAGAAGATAAGAAGATAAGAAGATAAGAAGATAAGAATATAAGAATTAAAATAAATGCCTTGTGATCAAAGTCACAATTCTAACTTTATACAATAATATTAATATAAATACAAACAAACAAATAAATAAAACTATTTTATTTAATATACAGGATTACCTTTACTTTTCAAATATTGCCTCATACTTTGCCCTTACTTCAATCCATCTTGATTCTATCTTTACTCCTTTTTACTTTATCTGTCTCTATACCTTTAAGGTATAAATTACAGGGATTACTACTTTATACTAGGGAGATTCTTAATATAATAAAGTAGTTTTTATTAAATTAAATTTAATTAAGCTTGGAAACATACATATTTTAATTAAAATAAATAAAATTAAATTAAAAATAAAATTAATTTTATTTATTTTTAAAAAGTGGGGGTTAATTAACAATTAAAAATTCGGTGTCTTCTATTCTATTCTATTCTATAATTCTATAAATAAGGATGGGGGGGTCTTGAACTCTGTAAAATTAAAATATTATAAGTTCAAGTTTTTATTTGTTTTTCTTTTTAATTTAAATATAATAATAACAATAATAATAATATAATTAAAAATTAAATTTATAATTATTAAAACTGTTTTATTATGTTTGTTTTAATTTAATTATTGTATAATTTGGTAGTTAAATGGCATCTTAAGATTTATCTTTGTGTTAAGATTCTTATATTACTATAGTAATAACATTTTACTTTAAAATTAATTTTAATTAATTAATTTTGTAATATAATCTAAGGAGTAGAGGGTTCGAACCTCTGTCTGTAAAGTGTAAATTTACTGCTAAAACCACTCAGCTAACCCCTTTTATATCTTATATTTATATCTTAATTTTATATCTTAATTTTATATCTTAATTTAATATGTTATAAATATATGTTATAAATATATGTTATAAAGATATGTTATAAATATATGTTATAAATATATCTTATATTAGTTTTAATATTTATTTATACCCTGCGGCTCCTGCTAACCTGCTACCCTGCTACCCTCCTACCCTGCTACCCCCACCCTCCGGAGGTAATATTTTATTTTATTTATTTATTTTTTTATTTAATTAATATTTTTATTTTATTTATTTTATGTTTACTATTTCTATTTATAATTCTAATTAATTTTCCTACTTCTATTTATAATTTTAAAAATATAAAATTAAAAATGTAGATATGAAAATGTAAATATGAAAAGCTTTGCTAGTATTTGGAGGGGGGTTAAATTCAAATTAATTATTTTCCAGCAGCACTTTCCAGTACAGCTACCTTGCTATGACTTTTGAGATGTTACTTAAATGAGTTAACTGATACTAATTAGCTTAACAAAGGTGTTTTTTTGTTTTTAAAAGACTTATTTATAATATTAAAATAAATTTAACAATTATAAATTAAGCATACAAACAACCCTTAAAACACATTAAAAATGTAAATTTTAATTTAAATAATAATATTATATTGCTTATAATATTAAAATAGGTATTCCCTTGTTAAAGTTATAACCTCGCGGCAGTTTCCCCCAAGTTAAGCTTCTTCCCAGCGACAGACAGTTAGTTCATCCCGAATGCATTCTTCACCGTTGCGCTACTAATCAACGATTACTCGAAATTCCTTCTTCATGCCGCCGAATTGCAGGCGACAATCCGTCTATATATTTAATTTTTTAACTTTCTTTAATGATTAGCTATTCCTTATAACCCTATTATTTAATTTAATCTATAACATATATTATTTAAATTTAAATATTAACTATTTGCTAAATAGCAATTAGTACAAAGGTCTGGTTTTTGCGTCACTTTGTAAAAGTTTTCGTGGCACGTCTATAGCCCAGTTCATGAGGGCCATAACGGCTTGTCTTAGCCCCAAATGAAAATATATAAAAATCATTAATTGTTAAGTGTAAATTAACAACAGGGATTTCGTCCGTTAGTGGAGTTAACCTCACTTCTCACGGCACGGACTGACGACAGCCATGCAACACCTGTAAACGAGTTTCTAAATTTTATGTAAGAAACTACTCAATTTTTTCTTATTTAAAAGACCCTAATTATTTTATTTTTATTTTATTTAATTTGGGAAAATTGGATATGCAAGAACTGGTAAGGTTTTACGCGTATTCTCGTATTAAATAACATGCTTCACTTCGTTTGCTTCGAGACCGACTAATTTTTTTGGTTTCAGTTTTGCAACCGTACTCGCAAGGCGGAATGGTTATCGTGTTAACATCGTTACCAGTTTTTATTAAAACTAACAACCACCATTCATCGTTGACAGTGAGAGGTATCTGGGTATCTAATCCTATTTCCTATTCTCACCTTCGTTTCTCAGCGTCAATCATTACTAGATAAAAAGCTTTCACCTTTAGTATTCCCCTTAGTATCTACGGATATAATCCCTACTCTAAGTATTATTCGGTTTATCCCCAATTTGATTCTAGCTTTAATTCATCTTAAATTATACTGTTACACGTATATTTTAATGTTATTTTATAAACATTTAAATATCAGTTATTTTTGCCTTTATTCTTTTTATTTTGTCCAAATAAATAATTAACCCTTACAGATTAATTAAAAACATGAATTAAATTAAAGATAAGACTAAATATAATTTATTACGGTTACAGAGCTATTTATAAATAAAACTTTTAAAGCAGCCTACATACCCTTTACGCCTGATTAGGACGACTAACGTTTGCGTCTCTGGCCTTACCGAGTCTTCTGGCACCAGTTTTGGACAACACTAATAGTAAGGTAATATCATTTTTTTCCCTTACGTTATCACAATCACCAACAATTACGCATGACTCATGTGATTTCAGTTAGCTAGTTCACTCTTGCGAGCATTGACTAATATTCTTGACTGCTGGTAGTTTACACTACTTGGGGCATTTCATTCCCAATGTGGCCATCTGTTCTATCAAACATGGCTTTTGATCGTAGGCTTGGTAGGCATTTACCCCACCAACTACCTTTAAACAAAATAAATCGAATCTTATAGCAGAAAATTTCCTTTTTTTAATAAATAGCTAATTTATCTTTTACTTTCCTTTTTTAAAAAATATAACCCTAATTAATATTAATTTTTATTATTTTACTAATAATATTATTTTATTAATTTAGAGAAGGCCAGCTAATTTCCTTAATTACTTAAGAATAAAGCCCTTTTTGTTTCTATTTTTTAATTAAGTATCTCTTACTTTTCCAAATGTTGTTAACGTTAGAGAAATAAAATTATCTCCGAATTAAGGAGTCTATAAGGTATCTAATTTACAATACTCACCTTTACACCTTATTCTTATTAATTTAAAAGATTAAATTTAAAATTTTAATAGTAAATTTAATTTATAAATTTTTTTAGAACAACGATTTGCATGTCTTAAAACTACTGAAAAACGTTCAATCAGAACCAAAATTAAATTCATACTGATAATTTGACAAAAATTAATTTTATTTTTTTATTTTGTCTTATTTTATTTGCTTTATTTTTATTTATGCAATATTTAATATCTCTTTTATTTTAATTTTATTTTTTTGTTATCTTTTTATTTATACCCTGCTACCCTGCGGAGCCTGAGGAGCCTGCGGGTCCGTAGGAGGGTGGGGCTCCGCAGGGTAGTAGGAGGGTGGGGGTAGCAGCTCCGCAGGGTAGTAGGAGGGTGGGGCTCCGCAGGGTAGTAGGAGCCGGAGGTAATTAAATATTTTTCTATTCTATTATTTAAATTATCTAAATAATAATATCCATATTTCTTGATATCTATAAAATAAGCTTCTTTGATAATTAAACCATTTAATTCATCTTTCATTAAACCAATTTCAGATCCAATTAATTCAGAATTTAATGGTGTCTTACTAAATATTGAATCTGTATCAGTATAAACTGTACCTTCATGAAGTATAAATGGTATCATATGAATTCTAGCATAAGATGTTATAGAACTTGAAATAGCTACATTACTTCTTACAGACATATCATAATTAATAAAATTGGTTTCTAAAGTGGAATTTAGTTCATTAATAATATTAGAATTAATATTAGTATGTAATAATAAAGTAGCTTTATCTTCGTTAATTTCAATATAAGTTTTTACTAATCGTGTGGCTACATATTTAAACATATCTTTTTTATATATGTTAATTGTTTCAATACCATCTAGTTTTCTTCCAAATATGCCATATAAAGTATTAAGTTGTAATTTAGCTAAAAATTTTTTAGAACCTTTACTAATATTTTTTATGTTATAAAAATGTTTTACATAATCACTAAATAAATCTATTTTACTATATTCATAACCTTCTAATAATTTAAATTTATATCCATATTTAGTTAAAGCTTTTAATTCTTCAGAGAAATAATTGCCAACCCAATTACCTGTTGGATATAAAGTTTTATTAGTATTAGGATCTTTATAAGGTAATAAAGGTTTTAATATATCATCAGGACACTCTACTTCACATTTTATAAACCCAAAAAAATTTTCTAATTTAATGTTGTCCATATTATTATGATGTTTTATTAATTCGAAGGGTATTGGTTTTAACATACAAAATGGGTATAATGAATTAACATCATAATAATACCCATTTTCTAGATAACCTTCATAAATATCAGTATGTCCTCCAAAATATGATTTTCTAATAAAATTATCTTGATTTCCCTTTAGAATTGGAATATTAAATTTTAAAAAATTAGTTCTAAATATTTTTAAAGATAAGCTGCTTGTAGAAACAATTGTTGTAATGTCTACATTATAATTATTTAAATAATAATCTTGTGCTTTAATTAAAGCTTTATATAGAGAAATTGAATCTTGTAATGCATAATCTTTAAATTGTTGTAACATCTCTTTATCGTTGAATAAATTCAAACTATTATAATTAATATTATATTCACTAACTTTCCCAGGAACTTCAAATACTTCACATAATTGATTTAAACTAATTGGAAAGATTCTATAACTATCCAACCAAATAAATTTTCTATCCTCTAATTTTAAAGTAATTTGTATGAATTTATTATGATGATCAATAATTGTATTAACTTGATCTGGTTTAAAATTATTTGATAGAGCTTTATAAATAAAATAGCCATCAAAAGAGCCTAAATTATGTACAAAAATATAATTATTTTTTAATTTATTATTATTTAATAAATAATTAAAAAATTCATCCCATAATTTAGTTTCTTGTAATTGATTTATTATTATTTTATTATTTAATTCTATTAAGCCAGAGACAGAGCCAGAGCCAGAGCTAGAGCTAGAAGTAGTGATACAAAATGGAGTTTGAATTTGATTTGAATTATTATAAGTTTCAATATCCATAGTAATAAATTCATTAGGTATTGTTAAATTATATGTACTTATTGGTTTAATAGAATTTGTACTAAATTCTCTTCTATGAAGACTACCAAAGGTTTTATTAACTGTAGATTTAGTAATTTTTATATTTTTATTTCTAACTTGATCCATATTAAATACTCTAACTTTAAATAAAGGAATTACATCAATTAAATAGCCATACTCTCCATAAATCTCATTAATATAATCTTTAACCTTATACCCGGAGGAGGGTGGGGGTAGCAGGGTAGTAGGAGCCGGAGGAGCCGGAGGTGTCGGAGGTAATATTCTGGATAAGTTGTATTATTATTTATTAACACATTATGATGAAAGCTTGTTTCTACTCCATTGATTATAGCAGAAATAATTATAACTTTATATTCTCCAAAATCTATAAATTCTTTATTATTTATCAAATTATTCAAAATATGTGGTAAAATTTAAAAATTAGTTAATAAATGCTGATTTTTAATAATAAAAATATAAATTCTACCATATTTATTAAATTCAATACTAATAATTTTAGTTAAAGGTTAATTACTTTTGTTTTAATTAATTTTATTTAGAGAAGAATATTATTTCTAATTACTAGTGTTCTTATTTAACTTTAGAATGTAGATTGAGTATTAAGGAAGATATTAAACATGGAAATGGAATTACCTCCGGCTCCTCCAGCTCCTCCGGCTCCTCCTACCCTGCGGAGCCGCAGGCTCCTCAGGCTCCGCAGGGTAGCAGGGTAGCAGGGTAGGAGGGTATAAATAAAAAGATAACAAAAAAATAAAATTAAAATAAAAGTATCGATGACAATATTGTTATAACATCAAAAAAATAAAAAAAGTATTTCAAAGGGGTTATTAAGGAAAACTAAGGCAAATTTATAAAAAAGGAGGTTTAAAACCAAAAGCTTCAATAAATAAATTAAATTTACAATTTATTTACCAATATGAAAAGATAAGCGATCCTAAGGTAAACCTTGCGTAATTAATTACTTCCTGAAGTAAAACATTTTATTAGGGAAAGGAAAGGAAATCAACCGAGACTCCGAAAGTAATGGTGAGTGAAAT